>Ga0315904_10004908_pt1 | contig 18762 bp, 20 predicted proteins | sample LakEriMetagenome_6_FD_203529 | JGI IMG/M metagenome (GOLD analysis project Ga0315904, IMG submission 203529) | Freshwater fungal communities from buoy surface, Lake Erie, Ohio, United States - Buoy 12 MA120 | ecosystem: Environmental > Aquatic > Freshwater > Lake | place: USA: Lake Erie, Ohio...
CAGGGGCTAGACCACTCATTTTGGCAAGGCCTGCAAGATGCGCTGGCGGTAGGCCACGGCGTCACCACCGGTTTCTTTGGCAAGCACATCCCATGTTTCCAGCGCCGAGCTGCGCAGGATTTTTTGGTCTGCTGCCGACAATGCCGGGTAAAAGGTGCTGCCTTGGCTGACGAGTTTTTCGCGAGCGGCTTTTTCTCCTGATACGTCGCCGTCAAAGTTGAAGCTGACTTTTTCAAGCTCGACGACGGCCTCGTTGAAGCCCTTTTTCAGGTCAGCTGGCAGCGCCGCCCATTTGGCTTTGTGGGCCAGCAGCGCATAAGGCGCGGGCGGGAAAGGAAAGCCCGTGGGCGTGACGTGCTTGGCTACCTCTTGCAAAGAAATGGTGTTAGCAAAACGCGCGGCATACAGCGCGCAGTCCACCACACCGGTTTGCAACGCGGCATACAGCTCGTTTTGTGGCACGATTTGGGCCGCAACACCCAGGCGCTTGAAGGTCTCGACCTGCTCGCGGCTGCCAACGCGCAACTTCTTTTTCTTCAGTTCGTCCAAACTTTTGACTGGCTCGCGGCAGAACAAAGATGCATCCACGATGGAAAAGCCCAAAAAGCCAGGCACTTCGACATTCCACTTGGCAATGCCTTCTTTGAGCACGGTCTTCAAGACCGGCAAGGCCTTGAGGTGCTCTTCGGCATTGGCTACCAAGCCGAAGACGTACAGGTTGGCCAAGGCTGGCGCATCACGGCCCACAAAAGGCGGCCAAATGAAACCCAGCTCGGGTGTGCCGGTTTGCATGAAGCGCAGGGCATCAGCATCTTTCAGACCCAGAGCGCCACCCTCGGAGACAGAAATCTTGAGCTTGCCGCCCGTGCGCTTTTCCACGTCGGCTACAAAGTTTCGAATTTGCATCGACTCGGGCCGAGAAGGGGCGTAGCTGTTGTTGAATTTCCACTCCGTTTGCGCATTGGCGTTGCTGTGAAAATTAAGCAAAGCTGCACCCAGAAGGCTGATGCTGGTGATTGTTTTAAACAGTTTCATGGTGAGCGATCTTTCGGATGTTACTTTGTGTATTTGGCGCAAGTCCATTGAGCATTCTGACATACAGAATTGTAAGAAAATAAAAATGCAGGGTAGCAGAACTGTTGTGACCAAACAAGTGCGAGAACCTCCACCGGATTGAAGCTTTCACGGCATGTCCCCTTTTTTAAAAGGTGAAATATCATGCCGGATTTTTATACTTTCAAATGCTTAGGTTTTTCGGGTCAGGGTCAGACTTAGGGATAACCTGCGTTTTGTTTGATTATCGAACTTTATCGTCACTTACCGTTCATTTTTGATCGACCATCCTCTAAGATCTACATGTGCCAAGGTTCCACTTGAGCGCATGACTTTGATTCCTTTTCCATTTTCAGGAGACTTTCATGAATTTTTTTCGTCGCAGTCTGACACTTGCCACTGTTGTTTGTCTGAGTGGCGCAGCAAGTGCCCAGACCTTCCCGGACCGTGAACTTTCTGGTGTGATCATGTGGGGTGCGGGTGGTGCTACAGACGTGGTGGCCCGTGCAGTCGCCCCTTTTGCAGAGGAGGCCTTGGGCAAAAAAATCGTCATGCAAAACAAATCTGGCGGTGCTGGAGCCATTTCAACCAATTTCGTTAACCAACAGGCCTCGGATGGTTACACACTGCTGCTGGGTGCAGAAAATCCGCAACTGCATGGTGTACTGGGTTTGGGTGAGTTGGACTACTCCAAATTTTATCCAGTCAATATTCTTGGTCGCGGCATTGTGGTTATTGTTGCCAACAAGGATAAACCTTGGAAGTCCTTCAAGGATGTTCTTGCCGATGCACAAGCCAACCCAGGCAAGGTAAAGATGGGATCAACTGGCCCCGGTGGTCTGCCGCACAGTGTTGGCTCCATGATCGGCACGCTCACCAAACTCCCCGTCACCGCCGTCCCATTTGACGGTGAAGGTCCGGGCCTGACCGCTTTGCAAGGCGGTCATGTGGACTTCATGCCAGTTGGTTTGGGGGCAGCTTCCGAGCACATCAAGGCCGGACGTGTTAAAGCGCTGGCGGTGTTGAGCGACAAGCAACATGATGGCATAGCGCCACTTACTGCTGATTTACCCGGAATCAGCAAATACCTGCCTTGGGGTCCTTTTTATGGTGTGTTCGTCAAGCGCGATGTCAATGATGCGGCCAAAGCCAAGCTCACCGCTTCTTTCAAAACAGCGGCTAACAATCCTCAGTTTGTCAAACTCATGACCGATCGCGGAAACGCCATGATGAATATTTCTGGCGCTGAAGCCGATGTATTCCTGAAAAAATGGCAATCGGTAACAGCCTGGACTTTGCAGGAAGCCGGTGTGGCCAAGAAGTCGCCAGCTGATTTGGGTATTGCCAAACCCTAACGTCCAATTTAACGGCGCCATGCCTATGCTTGAAAAGAAAAATCGTCTGCCCGGTGAATTGACTTTTACTGCCTTGCTGCTGTTGGGCAGTGTATTTTTGCTATTTCAAGCTTACGGCATCTCCGGTTTTGAATCCATCACCTCTGCGGGCATGTTTCCCATGCTGTCGGCATTGGTGATGGTGATCACCGCCATATTGACATTGCGCCAAACTTGGAAAGCTGTCAACGATCGCAGTGTTGGTGAAACCTTGCGGCAACAGTTTGTTCGTCAAATTTCGCCAGTTGTTTTTGTGTTGTTTACTTTGGCCGTGCTCGCGTTCATGTTCCTGTTGTCCCGCTTGGGTTTTGTACTGTCGGCTTACGTGTTTTTGGTTCTGTCTATGCGCTTGTTGGGCAGCACCCGTTGGCTATTCAATACGGTGCTGAGTGCGGTGGCCTTATCCGTGGTGTACCTGATTTTCCATACGATTTTCTCGGTTGTTTTGCCTAAAGGTACTTGGCTGGTGGGAGTGTGGCCATGATGCAATCGCTTGATTATTTTTTGATTGCTTGGACAAGTCCCTACTTGTTGTTCTTGATTGCGGCGGGTACTTTTGCTGGAATTTACATTGGTGCCATTCCTGGGTTGTCCGTCACCATGGCGGTGTCGATCCTGATTTCCTTCACGTTCAAATGGCCCGTCAATGATGCCTTAGCCCTGATTTCCGGTATTTTTCTGGGGGGAGTTTATGGTGGCTCGCGAAGTGCCATTTTGCTCAATATTCCAGGGGCACCCGCTGCAATAGCCACAACTTTGGATGGGTATCCCATGGCCAAGCGGGGTGAGGCTGGTGCCGCGATCGGCTTGACCACCATCATGTCGGTGATAGGGGGCTTTGTAGGCATCTTTGCCTTGGCAATTGCGGCACCAGCCTTGTCTGAGTTTGCATTGATGTTTGCTCCGCGTGACTACCTCATGCTAGCCATATGGGGCATCTTGCTGGTCGGTGCTTTGTCAGGTGACTCATTGGCCAAAGGCGTTTTCGCCGGTGCCCTTGGTGTTTTGATTGGCACGGTGGGATTGGACCCAATGACGGCCGAGCCCCGCCTGACTTTTGGCAGCATTCAGTTGACAGCTGGTATTTCCTATATCGCGGCCATGATCGGTTTTTTTGGCGTCGCTGAGGTCCTGGTGCAGTTGCACGAGTTGAAGCTCAAGGCAGTCAAACAAGATGTCAGCAAAATCTTACCTTCATGGACGCTGGTTCGAAAATACCTGCCTTTGTCTTTGCGTACATCGGCCATCGGTGTGGTGGTTGGGGCATTGCCCGGTGCGGGAGGAGATATCGCGGCTTTGATGGCCTATGACCATGCCAAACGAACTGTCAAAAATCCTTCCTATCCATTTGGACAAGGCGCACATGAGGGGCTGGTGGCACCTGAGTCGGCCAACAATGCGGCTGTCGGCGGTGCATATATTCCCATGATGACATTGGGAATTCCCGGTGACGCGGTGACAGCCGTGATCATTGGCGCCTTGTATATCCATGGCTTGAAGCCCGGTCCGATGCTGATGATCGAGACACCTCATCTGTTCTGGTTTATTGTGGGCACACTGGTGCTGGCTAATTTTTTCTTGTTATTTTTTGGCCTGACTGGGATCAAATTATTTGCAAAGTTGATTGAAACCCCTAAGCCCATCTTGCTACCCATGATTTTGGTGCTGTCAGCAGTCGGTGCATACGCTATCAACAACAACCCGGTAGACGTATATTGGATGATGGGTTTTGGCGTGTTTGGGTACTTTTTGAAGATGTACGGTTATCAGGTGGGACCGATCATCTTGGGGATGATCCTTGGGCCTTTGATGGACCGCAGTTACCGCCAAGCCATGATTTCTGCAGAAGGTCATATGGGACAGTTCGTTGGCGAGTTTTTCACTTCGCCTTTGTCTGCGGTGATCTTGCTGGCATTGGTATTGACGCTGTTAAGCCAGACACCTGCTTGGCAGCGGTTCCGAGGCTCTTGACCTTGGCAGATCGCTTACCACAAATGGAATTTTTAATGACCGTCAATTTCTCTGTTAAAAAATTATTTTCAATTTTAAATACAAGCCTCGTACTAATTGGCACTGCGTTAGTTTGCCAATCAGCGAATGCTTCAGAGACATCTTGTATCACTGCAGGGCGATTGAACGCTGACGGTAATTGGTCGCCACAGTTCCAATCTGTGAGATTGTTAGACGATACAGGCCAAAACTTGTCCGTAAAGCTTAAATCTGAATTAATGTCAGTGCGCAGTGTTGAGCTTTTGGAGCCTGCTCTTTTGTCTGGGTGTGAAGGTGACCGAGTATTGACTCGTGGAAATGATGTGATAACCGATAAAGCCCCTGTCCCTGCTGCAAAGTCTGGCCGATACAAAGTCATTGGCCTAGGATTCCCAAAACTTCAAATTGGTGGTGAATTGGTTGAGTTAAAGGTGCAGTTGAATGCCGAGCAAATAGTCATGATGACTCGTTAAATTGACCAGCTTGAATCACCATCAATTTGCATCTTTTAATTGGTGTCACTAGCACTTTCTTATCGCTATCACTAAATGCCGACCGGTTTTTTAATATTGGTTGAACGGTCTACGATGGGGACAGGAATTTGATAAATTGTCTTTCCATCAAAAATAGTGAGTTGAGCAGATTCTGAATTGATGGGGATTGCCCATAATTGTTTATAAAAAGCAGACAAACTCTCAACAGGTTTTCCATTCAGACCGAGTAGCCACTGACCAGGGGAGAGGCCTGCAGATTGAGCTGGACTTTCGGGTGTCACACGGACAATTTGAATTCGCCCCTGTCTTTCCACTGCATTGATACCCAGCCAAGCTCTTTGGCTATTTGGCCCTGTACCGTTTTGCAACATGTTTTTAAAAATAGGCTCTAATAATTCAACCGGAACAAACATATTCCCAGCCAAACTAGACGGATTGCCTGCTGGCATAACGTCTTGTACAAATAGACTTCCAATTCCTATCAACTCGCCTTTTAGATTAAAAAGACCGGCTCCTGAGTGATTAACCACGGGCGGGCTTGTATAAATTGCGCTATCAAGGTGATATTCCCAATAACCCGTGAATGAACGAACATCGATCAGTTTTGTAGGGCTTGAAAATACAGAACTACCTGCTGATACCACCCAAAGTTCACTGTCGGTTTTTTGATCAAGGAGCTTCCCCAATTTAACTGGCTCAACGCCTTGCAGAGGTATCAATGGTTTGATTAAACCAAATCCAGTCGCTTGGTCGTATGCCACAACTTGAGCGGGATAAGTCTTTTGTTGATGAGTGCGAATTTCGATTTGCTCGGTTTCTAAAATGAGATAGCCTATAGTCAAAATTAAACCGTCTGTACCAATCACAACGCCAGAGCCTTGGCGTACTTTTCCAAGAGTCCGAGCAGACGATGCATTCTCAACAGCGCGACTCGTAATTTGTACTGATGCAGCTAAAGAATTCTGCAAAATTTGACTGTTTACAACAGTCGGCAGCCGAGAATTTTTTTCTTCTGTTTGAGCTGCTGTGGAATGCCTATTGAGTGTGAGTATCAACAGGCATAGAAAAGTAAAATATTTCATAAAACGCCTTTTTTCAAAAAAGTTCTGTATGCCCTTAAAAAGGCGTTTCCCATGATTTCATTCTAGAGCGGCACTCTAAAAAGTACTATATTTTTTTGAGCGATGGCGTCAAAGTAATTGATTTAATGGAGCAGTTCAAATAAGTTAAGTCATATTGGGGTGCGAAGTCGTTGTACTAAAAGTTGTTTGAAAAGTGCAAGTGGCCTTGACCTTGTCATCAAGTAGCTTTCACAAAATTGAGGTCACCAGAAGAAAAAATTGCATCACGGATGGGGATTGCAACCCTGACTAGGCAAAAACCCGAGTGTTTTTTTGGGTTATTCGGGTAAGATTTTTGAAGGTAATTAAAAAGAAAAGCCTACCGTCACCTAAATTCGACAATCAAGTAAGGATATCCTCATGGCAAAGTTGACCATCAATGGCAGAGCGCGCACAGTTGACGTAGACCCAAGCACCCCTTTGCTTTGGGTCATCCGTGAGCAAATTGGCTTGACGGGTACAAAGTACGGTTGTGGCATTGCGCAATGTGGCTCGTGTACCGTTTTGCTCGATGGTGCTGCTGTGCGTACTTGTGTTTTGCCGGTTAGCGCTGCTGCGGGCAGAAAAGTAGAGACGGTTGAAAGTCTCTCGGTACGCGGCAAGTTAAGCAAAGTCCAACAAGCTTGGGTCGAAAAACAGGCGCCACAGTGCGGCTACTGCCAAAACGGGATGGTCATGGCTGCCACCGCTCTTCTGCGGCAAAACCCCAAGCCCACTGATGCAGACATCGATGCCGCAATCACAAACATTTGCCGTTGCGGCTCATTCCAAGAAGTACGTGCCGCAATCCATGCTGCAGCAAAGGCTTGAGGAGATAACCATGAACGCACCTGTACCTAATTTAACCCGTCGCCACTTCATTGTTGGCTCGTCTGCTGTTACCGCTGGCCTCGCAATTGGCTTTGATTTTCCTGGCGTTATGGGCACGGCTAACGCGTCCACAACAGCCAATGCCAGTGCTGAAGAAATAGGCGTTTGGGTTGTGATTCAACCCAACGATACTGTTGTGATTCGTGTCGTTCGTTCGGAAATGGGGCAGGGCACCATTACGGGTTTAGCCCAATTGGTCGCCGAGGAGCTCGAGTGCAATTGGAGCAAAGTGACGGTCGAGTACCCCACACCCGGGGAGAGTCTAAAGCGCAAAGGCGTTTGGGGATCCTTCTCAACTGGAGGCAGTCGGGGTATTCGGACATCGGAAGATTATGTCCGTAAAGGCGGCGCTGCAGCGCGCATCATGTTAGTTCAGGCAGCTGCCAATCAGTGGGGTGTATCTCCCGGCGAATGTCTGGCGTCAAATAGCATCATCACTCACCAAGCCAGCGGACGTACAGTGAGCTTTGGTAAGGTTGCCGCTGCAGCTGCAAAGTTGCCGGTACCTGATGCAAAAGGAATTCAACTCAAAGACCCCAAGCGCTGGAAAGTCATCGGCAAGCCAATGGATCGCCTCGATAGCTTGGCCGACAAAGTAACGGGCAAACAGATTTATGCGATTGATTTAAAGATGCCAGGCATGCTGAATGCCACCATCAAGGAGTGCCCAGTTTTTGGCGGCAAAATAAAAAGTTTTGATGCCAGTAAAGTCAATGGCATGAAGGGCGTCAAGAAGGTTGTCCAAGTTGGCGATACTGCAGTTGCGGTAGTTGCCGATACCTTCTGGCAGGCCAAGATGGCGATGGATCAGTTACCGATTGTTTGGGATGAAGGCCCTAACGGCTCGGTGCAGCAGGCAGATATTTTGAAACGCCTGGAAGAGGGCCTGAAGGCAGACCAAGCCTTTGTGGGCAATGCCAATGGTGACTTTAAAACGGTGGCATCCACTGCTGCCAAAACGATTGAGTCGCAGTTTTTCTATCCTTTCTTGAACCATGCACCTCTAGAACCCATGAATGCAACGGCCGTCTGGAATCAAGACAGCTGCCGCGCTTGGGTTCCAACCCAAGATGGCGAAGCTTCTTTGGCCGCAGTCATTGCAGCATCTGGACTTACCGCTGATAAGTGCGATGTGATCAAGGTTAATTTGGGCGGTGGCTTTGGTCGCCGCGGTGCATTCCAAGACTACACCACGCAGGTGGTCAATATCGCCAAGCAGATGCCAGGCACGCCCATCAAGTTAATTTGGACGCGTGAAGAGGATATGACGCAGGGCCGTTATCACCCGATCATGATGTGCAAGATGACGGGTAGCTTTGATGACAAGAAAAATTTGACTGGCGTGCATATGCGTTTGTCGGGCCAATCGATTTTGGCTTCTGTGCGTCCTGCTGTTGTGGCGCAAAACAAAGGCATGGATCCATTGGTCTTCCAGGGTGTAGCCAAAGGCGGTGAGCATGGCATTGGTTATGACTTTCCGAACTTGATGATTGACCATGCCATGCGCAATACCCACGTACCGCCTGGCTTTTGGCGGGGCGTCAACGTTAACCAAAATGCGGTCTTCATGGAGTGCTTCATGGATGAGCTCGCAGAGTATGCTGGCGTTGATGCCTTGGAGTTTAGGCGCAAGTATTCTGCAAACCACCCCCGTACCCTAGCAGTACTGAATGCCGTTGCAGAGCGGATTGGTTGGACCAAGCCAGCCCCTGCCGGTGTGTTTCGTGGCATTGCGCAACAAAGCTCATTTGGAAGTTGGGTTGCTGCAGCCTGCGAGCTTTCTGTGACCGATGGCAATAAGATTAAGATTCATCGAATTGTGGCAGCAACCGATCCAGGGTATGCGGTCAACCCAGCACAAATTCAGCGCCAAGTATCGGGCTCATTTGTGTATGGCTTGTCTGCGTTGTTTGAGGAGGAGTGCACTGTCAAGAATGGTCGAATTGAGCAAACCAATTTCGACTCTTTTGGTTCAATTCGCTTAAAACAAATGCCACCCGTAGAGACCATCATCATTGAGGGCGGTGGCAAAGATTGGGGCGGCATTGGCGAGCCTACTATTTCTGTAGCGGCACCGGCCGTCTTAAATGCTTTCTACAGAGCCACTGGTAAGCGTGTGCGAACGATACCTCTGAAGAACAGCGGCATTACACTGATCTAAGCTATGCGATATGGCGTTGTGCTAGCGATGATCAGTTCGCTGCTGACGCTTCCCATTCCTTCGGTGGGTCAAGTCATTTGGAGTGGTGATGCAGTCCAAATGCCATTGAGTCCAAATCCGGGCGATCCCATCAAGGGTCGCTCGGTTGTGACCAGTCGCCAAACAGGCTTGTGTATTTTGTGTCACGCAGGCCCGTTTCCGGAGGAACGATTTCAAGGCAATATGGCCCCTGATCTGAGATTCAGTATTGCCAATCTAAGTGTGGGGCAGTTGCGTGCGCGCCTCGTCGATCCGGCAAAATTTAATCCCAACACCATCATGCCCGCCTACTTTAAAACAGAGCACCTGCAGCGGGTTGCGCCTCAATTTGCTGGCAAAACTGTGCTCACTGGGCAAGAGATTGAAGACGTACTCGCTTATTTATTGACCATCCAAAGACCATGAACCAGCGCCGCCAAGTGATTTTTTCTTTGACTGCTTTATCTCTCTGTCCGTGGGGAAGCGCAAGTGCGATGCCCAGCGAGGCCATGAAAGCTATGCAAGCCATTGTAGGCACGAGCCCTGTCAATACCGGACGTGTTTATTTTGAGCTACCACCCTTGGTAGAGAGCGGAAATTTAGTGGCCGTCAAATTCTCAGTTGACAGCCCAATGACGCCAACTAATTACGTTCGTGCCATCCATATCATTTCTGAGGCCAATCCGTCGCCCAATGTCGTGAGCTGTTATTTCACACCCCTATCGGGCAAGGCGGAAGCAAGTACCCGTATACGCTTGGCTGATTCACAACGCGTTTGGGCTTTGGCACAAATGAGCGATGGCTCATTTTGGCGAACCAGCGTCGATACAGTCATCACCCTTTCAGCATGCACGGAGATGGTATGAGTCGATCTTCAAGGGCTGTAGTCACTATGCCTAAAACGGCAAAAAAGGGTGAAGTATTTGCTATCCGCGTGATCGTACAACACGATATGGAGTCTGGCTTTCGGCATACCGAGCAAGGTGTGCGAGTGCCGCGCGATATGATTCGAAGCTTTGTTTGCACCTACAACGGCAATGAAGTCTTTAAAGCCGATTTGCATTCGGGTGTCGCCTCTAACCCCCTATTTATCTTCTACGCCAAAGCGGACCAATCGGGTACTTTTGAATTCAAATGGCAAGGCGATAACAATTACTTCACAGTAGTGAATCAGGCTATCACTGTTTCATGATCAAGAAGCAATTGGCCCAACTTGGGGTTCTGTTCTTTTTTTTTGCAGTGGCTTTGCTAGCCTATGCTGATCAGCGGCAATCTGCCACCGCATTGATGACGCCCAGCAATCAAGCGATGCAAAACGACATGAGCTTAAATCCAGCATTGTTTTGGATGATGGACGGCGAAGCGCTTTGGGGTGATCGCAGCAATCCTGCTGGTAAAGCGTGCGCTGATTGCCATCAAGACGTCAAGCAGTCGATGAAAAGTGTTGCCGCCACCTTTCCAAAACGTGTCAATGGAAAACTCCTTAATTTAGAGGGGCAAATCAATCAGTGCCGTACAAGCCGTCAACAGTCTCCCGCGTTTGCATATGAATCAAAAAACTTGTTGTCGCTTAGTACGCTGGTCGCCTACCAATCTAGGGGGCTTCCAATTACCGCATCGACCGACCCCGTCATTGAGCCGGACTATCGGAAAGGCCAATCCTTGTACTTTCAGAGAATGGGCCAACTTAATCTTTCCTGCGCCCAGTGCCATGATGATCGGGCCGGACTTAAGTTGGCAAGCAGTACCATTCCACAGGGCCACCCTACGGCTTATCCAATTTACCGCATTGAGTGGCAAGGGGTAGGCTCCTTGCAACGTCGGCTTCGCAGCTGCGTGTCCGCAGTTAGAGCAGAGCATTATGCCTACGGATCTCCAGAGCTCTTGGCATTAGAACTTTACTTAATGCGCAGGGCCAATGGTATGCAGGTTGAAAGTCCGGGCGTTCGACCTTAATTGACCTTGAATCTCACATCTTGATGTTTGCTTGTTTGATTAACTTGCCAAATTTTTCAAAATCTTGTTTGTTTATTTTGCTAAATTCTTCTGGGCTAATGTTGCCTGGCTCGCCGCCTAGCCCCTTTAACTTGGCTTGAACATCTGGTAACTTGATAATTCTTGTCAGCTCAGTTTGTAGTTTGTTGACTACGTCTGGGGGTGTTCCCGTTGTGACAAAAACGCCATACCAAGTACTCATCTCAAAACCAGGCACGCCTGCTTCGGCCAAAGTGGGAACATTTGGCAACTCTGATGACCGCTGAGTAGTTGTCACTGCCAAGGGCTTGAATTTACCTGCCTTAATTTGCCCCATGGCTGATGACGTCGTATCAAACATGATTTGGACATTGCCAGCAATGATGTCCAAGTGTGCTTGGGCGCTGCCTTTATAGGGGACATGAATGCTTTTAACGCCGGCCGCAATGTCAAATCCTTCGCCTGCAATGTGCTGAGTGCTGCCTACGCCTGAAGATGCATATTTAAAATCATCGGGTTTGGCTTTCATCAGCGCTATCAGTTCTTTGACATTGTTGGCTGGCACATTTGAGCCCACCACCAAGACATTGGGAACAGTTACCACCAAACCTATGGGTGTTAAATCTTTGATAGGGTCAAAAGACAATTTAAGTAAATGCGGCGCTATGGCCTGTCCAGTATTGGTTGCGACCAAAAGCGTGTGTCCATCGGGTGCAGCCTTGGCAGTCAGGTCTGCGGCTATGGTGTTGGAGGCGCCAGGTTTGTTTTCTACAATAAAAGTGCCTTTGAGAGACTCTGCCATTTTTTCAGCCAGCATGCGTGCAATGATGTCTGTGCCCCCACCTGCACCAGCGCCAACCATCAATTTGACTGGTTTAATGGGGTAAGCTGTTTGTGCAACAACACTTATGCTGCATAAAAGTGTTGCCAACAGAAAAGTGAAAATTTTTTTCATAATGTCCCTCCTTTGTATTGTAAAAATTTAAATGGTTTGATTTTTCAATTGATGATGGTGCTGCCCCATCCTGCAAGCTAAATCGAATGCATTGAACATGGCTTGAGGGTTGGCTAAATTTTTACCCGCAATGTCGTAAGCTGTGCCGTGAGCTGGTGTGGTGATGGGGATGGGCAATCCGCCATGAACAGTGACGCCTTTTTCAAACCCCATGAGCTTCATCGCAATTTGGCCTTGATCGTGATACATGGTGACCACACCATCATAGCCGCCTTCTTTTCGAATCGCGCGAACAAATGCTGTATCTGCAGGAAAAGGACCATCTGCAGGAAAACCAGCTGTGCGAGCTAACTCAACTCCAGGCGAAATTATTTTTATTTCTTCATCACCGTAATTTCCGTTGTCCCCATTATGTGGGTTGAGGCCGCAAACAGCCAGCCGGGGAGATGATTTGCCAGAAGCACGAAGTGCATTTGAAATCATTTCGATTGATTCAAATACCTTTTGACTGGATAGAAGTTGACTCACTTCTTTCAAGGGAACATGCGATGTGACTCGGGAGGTCCATAGGTCTTGCAACACATTGAGTTCCCCGCACACGCCTTTGTAATTGAGGAAATCTGCAAACCAGCGTAATTCATCTTCTTGATGCATGCCGCCCATTCGGAGCGCGCTTTTGTTGAGCGGCGCAAAACAAAAGGCGTGGGCTTTGCCATCACGCACCAAAGAAACACCCTCGGCCAATGCCGCAATCATGTAGGCGCCGTTATGGGCATCGTAGGTGCCCTTGGGAAAAGGTGTGGCATTGAAGCCAGACCACGCATGCCATGAAACATTGGGCGGTGCTTGAACACTGTCTTTTTGCCCAATCAAAATAATTTTGGCTGCTTGTTGCGACGTGCTGTGGTTTAAGAGTTTTTGAACCAACTCGGAGCCGATGCCAGCAGGATCGCCGGTGAAAAGTGCAATGGTGGGATGAGTCATTTAAAGATTTGGGTTAAAGAGTTAATTGAAAGTTCTCAAACTATTGCGCAATGAAATAACGTGGTACCACAGTCGTTATACATGGAACATATGTAATCAAAAGCAATGTGCCAACCAATGGGATATAAAACGGTAGCATTTCTTTCAAAACATCGCGCATTTTGACTTTGCCAATATCTGCTACCAGGTAAAGTGACAATCCCATGGGGGGCGTAACCAAGCCAATCATGAGATTGAATACAACAACCATACCAAGATGAACTGGATCGACGCCTGCTGCCATGAGCGGTTTAGCGATGATAGGTGCAATCACTAAAATGGCTGTCGTGCTGTCCAAAAACATACCTACGATCAAGAGCATTACGTTGACGATAAAAAGTAAAACATAAGGATCTTTAGAAACAGATAGCATGGCTGTCGTCACTTGTTGAGGAATTTGCTCTACAGACAAAATCCAACCAAAAAGTGCAGCTACCGAGACGATGATCAAAATACCCGAGGTGGCTCGAATGGTTTCAAATGCCGCAATGCGCAATCCATTCAAGGTGAGTTTTTTGTAATAAAAAGTACCAATGAGCACGGTGTATGCAACAGTAACAGATGCAACTTCCGTAGGCGTAAACCAACCGCCCAACATGCCAGCCGTCAGTAAAACGGGTGCTGCCAGCGCAGGAACAGCGGGCCACATGTCCGTTAAAAATTCTTTGGACGTTGGCCATCTCTCAGCCCTTGGATAGTTTCTTCGTTTGGCCAGCCATGCAGCTGTGCCCATCAACATGGCTGTACAAATTAAGCCAGGCAATATGCCGCCAAGCAGAAGTTGCAGGACGGACGCACCCGTCACGGTCCCGTAAATTATCAGTGGAATGCTAGGTGGAAAAATCGGTCCAATGATCGCAGATGAACTCGTTACAGCGCAGGCAAATGGGACGTTAAATCCTTTTTTACGCATTGCATCTATTTCTATTCGACCAAGTCCGCCGATATCCGCTAACGCTGACCCAGAAATTCCTGAAAAGACCAGGCTTCCAAAAATATTGACTTGAGCTAATCCACCAGGCAGGCGGCCAACAGCTGTATTTGCAAATTGGTAGATGTAGTGTGAAATGCCAGAGCAATTCATCACGCTGCCAACAAATAGAAATACAGGGACTGCAATTAAGGGAAAAGAGTCTAGGGAATACAGCATTCGCTGAGCGACGAGGTCAACGGGTATGCCATTGATAAAAAGATAAGCCAAGCAGGGCAGGCCAATGGCAAGAACAACCGGAAATCCAAGTAAAAAAAGTACTAAAAACGACGCAATTACAAGATAGCCAGCCACTGAATTTCCTTAGGTTAAATTGGTCGTTTTATCGTTAGCTCGTCCTGTTTGGACAAGATGAATCAGGACCATCAAAGTTTCCACGGCAAGTAAAAACATGCCAAGTGCAAGTGGGGCCATAAAGATATAAAAAGGCATTTCTAAAGTGGCTGTTTGATTTTCCAAATTTCTTGAAATCGTCACGATGGCCGCAATGCATATAGATCCAAAAAATACGATTCCTAAAATCTCAATTAGCATTTGAGTTAACCACCGTAATCGGTCTGGCAGCATGGCTTGAAGTTCTTCCATACAGATTTGCCCCCCATCTCTGGTGACATAAGATGCAGCCAGAAATGAAAGGCAAATTAAAAAATACCGTGCTAATTCTTCTGCGCCACTCATGGGGATCCCAAAGACACCACGCATAATAATTTGCGCAAGCGGCGTTAGGATCAACATGAGAAGCAAAAATACACTTAATCCCCGTACTGTGGCTCTGATGAATTCGAGGAGTTGCGTCATCTTTTTATTTCACGTTACGAATTTCTTCGATGTAAGTAGACCATTCTGGGAAATCCTTATTAACTTGAGCCAACACTGCTTTTCTAAATGCTTCCAAGTCAAGGCCATCTTTACTCTCAATGAAAATCATGCCTTTTGCTTCAAGATCTTTTCTGTATTTCGCAGATGTTTCTTTGTCCCAATCTAGAGTTTTTCTACCTACCTCTGCCATGGTATCTTCCATGATTTTTCGATCGCCGGTAGATATGTTTTGCCAAATCTTTTCATTGACAAATACAGACAAGACGGATTGCATATGACTTGTCATCATCACGTACTTTTGACCTTCGTAGAGTTTTAAATTAAAAATATTGGGCAACGGATTTTCTTGGCCTACGACCAATCCTGTTGCCAGTGCTGTTGCCAATTCAGATACTTCTACAGGTGTTGCAACTGCGCCCATTCCAGTCAACATCGATGACCAAAGCTTGACTGGAACACCGCGATATTTTTTGCCAGCCATGTCTTTGGGCGATAAAACCTTTTCTTTCGATGTGAGTTGTCGAGTTCCTTGGAAAAAACTACCCACAATTCTCATGCCACCTTTGTCTACAAGTTGTTTGTTAATTTCTTGTAAAGCCTTGGAGTTTCTTGAATCGGTGGCTCGCAAGCTGTGCTCTGGATCACGATATACAAACGGCGTATTGAAAACAGCTGTTGCTGGAAGAATTTTCCCCAACGAAGCAAAATCATGATGACCCATTGCAATCGCACCAGCTTTGATGCCGTCAACCATTTCGCCAACGCCACCTAATTGAGAGTTTGGAAAAACTTGAATCTCAATTCGGCCAGACGTTCTTTCTTTGACTAGCTTCGCCACTTCATCTGCGTAAATGGTTTGAGGGGCGTTTGCAACCCCTACATGGGCATATCGCAGTTTTGTTTGAGCGAATGCTGAGCTGTATGCCAATGTACTTGCAAAGGCAAGTGCCACGAACATTGTTTTTTTCAACTTGATTTTCACAGTAGTCTCCTTTTGGGTTGCAGAAATTAACGTTGTATGACTTTGAGAATGGAAGAGGTGTCTAGCTCTGAGTGACCCATTTCAATCAAAATGCGATAGAGAGTCAGAGCTTGTGATGTCATTGGAACTGGAATCTTTAACTCTGTTGCATAGCTAGCGACCATGTCCAAGTCTTTGAGGAGTTGCCTGGCATACCCGCGTGGGGCGAAATCGTTTGCCATCATTCTTGGAAAAATTTGTTGTAACAAAACGCCATCAGCGTGCCCGCCAGACAATGCTGTTGGAACCAGATCGGCATCAATACCAGATTTTTTCGCGATTGAAACCGCTTCTGCTATCACAGCATGCAAGCAACCGACAATGAGTTGGTTGAGCGCTTTGGCAACCAAACCACTGCCAGGAGGTCCCATGAGGGTTAGTTGTCCTGCAATTGTCTTTAATAATTTTTCATTGCTTGAATATTCATCAGGCATGGCGCCCAACATCACTGTGAGATTACCGGAAGCGGACGCCACTGGACCGCCCGATACGGGTGCATCGATCCAAGTACAACTGGTTTCTTTTCTAAACAGCTTGATTAATTCGCATCCTTCGCTGACAGGATTGGTTGAAAAATCAATAATGCATTGTGGCGCTTGAATGACATTGACAATTCCGTTCTCTCCGAACACCACATCCTTTACCGCATCAAATGTTGGCAAATTCAATAAAATAATTTGCCCAGACTTGGCGGTAGATTGCAAATTAGCATGAATCACAACGCCAGATTTTTCTGCTGCGGCCCTCTGTTGTGGATTGATGTCAAACCCATGTACCTCATAGCCATTGTTGATTAAGTGCTTTGCCATGGGCAGGCCCATCAACCCTAAGCCTATGTATGCGATTTGAGGTTGCTTGCTCATTCCAGCCCCATATCGTATGTGCGGATGGCGTTCAGTCTGAAGAGTTTGTCTTGTTCGTCTTCTGTGAGATCTGAAACGATCTCTTCAAATCCCATAAATATTTCATCAAAACTTGCACAAATTTTATCTACAGGAAAATTGCTAGCGAACATGCATCTATCGATGCCAAACAATTCAATCAGCGTTTTAACAACATGTCGATTGGCTTCGACAGTCCACGGCTTATTTGGAACTCCGATGCCAGAAATTTTCACTGAAATATTGGGGCATTCGCTAACCATTTTCATGGCTTTGGTCCAAGCTTCAATCCCTTCCTTGGTTCTGTCGGACGGCAAGCCAGAATGGTTAATGATGATGGGCGTATTGGGATAGGCGCGTGCTAAGGATTGTGCTTCCTTCATATGCCACCATGGGGTTTGCAAATCAAAGCGCAAGCCAAATTGACTTAGTGTTTCGAATCCTTTTCGCCATTCTTTATCCATCATTCCACCGTGCTCTGCGATGCCAGGCTGAGCGTTCGCTTTCGGTTTATGGCGAATGCTCTTGACAAAATCGAATGAGCTTTGGAATTCTAATTTTTCGCTTGCATCGTTGTCATCGAGACGAACATGCATGACAGCCACAGTTGGTAATTTTTGCGATTTTCGAAGTTCATTGATATATTGAACTTCACCTTTCGAATCGCTTGGATCCCACTCTGTTTCTACGTAAATGGAGCCTTGTAGCTTGAATCTATTTGTATCTTGAAGGTAATCCCGCAGCAGATAATTTTTTTTAATGGCTGCATAGCTTCCATACCTAAACGAGATGGGAGGTTCATCACACAGCCAAGGATGATAGTTTTTTGTGAGATCCCAAAAGTGATGATGGGAGTCAACGATCAATCGTTTAGGAGGTTCAAGCGAAATTGCGGTGGACATCAAATAATTTGGTAATCTGTAATTACGGATTTCAGTATAGTGAATCTCGTAGAATCCACACTATCCGTTAATACCCTCAGTTTTTTGAATGATAGCCAATGGCCACCAAGGATCCAATTGCCAGAACCTCTTTGCACACCGAGGTCACCGCACGCTTGCGCAGTTTGATTGTGGAGTCGCATATCAAGCCAGGCGAAAGGGTACCTGAGTTAGAAATAAGCAAAGATTTGGGAGTTTCCAGAACCCCCATACGCGAGGCTTTAAAGGTCTTGGCATCTGAAGGCTTGGTAGATTTGCTGCCTTTGCGTGGTGCCGTGGTTAAAACCTTCAGTGACAAAGATGCCTCAGATATGTTAGAGGTCATGGGCTTGTTAGAAAATTTCGCAGCCCAAAAGGCTTGCCAGGCCGATCAAAAGAAAATCGACAAAGTGCTAGCCATGCACGAAAAAATGAAGGCGATGTTTGCTAAAGGTAAGCGGCCAGAGTATTTTGATTTGAATCAGAAAATACACGACGCATTGGTTGAAATGTCTGGCAATAAATCATTGATGATGGTTCACAGCATGCTCAGCAAGCGCATGCGCAGTTTGCGCTACAGTGGTAACAGCACAATAGATAATTGGCGAGGAGCATTAGAAGATCATGAAGAAATCGCGATGGCTCTGGGCAAGCGCGACATGAAGGCGATAAAAAAAGCCGTAAACGATCACTTTGCGAACACAATACAAAGAGTTGTTAAAAGTTCTAAAAATTTAACTTAAATCAAGTAAAAAAGGACACTCAAAATTTTAATTTTCATATCAAGGCGTGCGAAGTGTTCACAATTAATTGCACCTAAGAGATGAAATATGAAGGATTATGTAATTTTGATGACCCTAAGCCCTGTAGATTTTGCCGTCGCAGGCAAGCTCAAAGCTATCAGTGCACCTAGCAGGTTCACGCCAGCGGCAATGCGCATGGCTTGGTCATAGCCTTGGGTTTGGTCGTACAGCCAGCCCGCCAGCACCGGCAGACTGATGGCCGCAATGCACCAGGCGATATACAACTGACCGGCCACTCGGCCAAAGGCATTGGGATGCCAGTAGCGCGCAATGGC
>Ga0315904_10004909_pt1 | contig 18761 bp, 13 predicted proteins | sample LakEriMetagenome_6_FD_203529 | JGI IMG/M metagenome (GOLD analysis project Ga0315904, IMG submission 203529) | Freshwater fungal communities from buoy surface, Lake Erie, Ohio, United States - Buoy 12 MA120 | ecosystem: Environmental > Aquatic > Freshwater > Lake | place: USA: Lake Erie, Ohio...
CTCGCATTGGTCGATAGCGCCATCGAAGGTGACGATACCTTCCTCGCCAAGCGAGAGAAGATCGATCAGTACGGTTGGCGCAACTTCGGAGATATCTACGGCGACCACGAAGCGGTCTATCACAAGGGGTCGACACCGCTGATCTCCCATTACAACAACCAATACGACTGCACGGCCGGTTTCGCTTACCAATGGCTGAGGACTGGGGATTTTCGCTGGTACGATCAAATGATCGCGATGGCGGATCATGCCTGGGACATCGATACCTACCACACCGAAGGGGACAAGAGTCAATACAACGGCGGTTTGTTCTGGCACACCTATCATTACGCAGATGCGGATACCGCGACGCATCGCAGCTATCCGCGGTCGCTACTGAAACAGGAGCAATTTGAGTCCGGAACCGATCTATCTGCGTTGGGAAAGACGGGCGAGACGTTGAAAAAAGTCTACGGCAAAGGTGGTGGGCCCGCCGCGTCCCACAACTACTCCACTGGCTGGGTGTTGGCATATTTCTTGACTGGCAATGAGCAGTACCGAGAAGCTGCGATCAATGCGGCGGACTACGTCATGCGAATCGAGGACGGAGCCAAGACACCGTTTCGCTGGCTGTGCCGAAGCGATACCGGCCATGCGACATGCAGCTCAGAGCGTTACTACGGTCCGGGTCGCGCATCGGCCAACTCGACACTGGCATTGCTCAACGGGTATGAACTGACCGGCGACCCTCAATATCTGCAATTCGCCATCAAGCTAATGCGCAGAACCGTGCATCCTAACCAGGACTTGGAGCAACTCGATCTGTTGAACGCTGAATTGCGATGGTTCTACACGATGTATCTTCAAGCCTTGGCTCGATTGGCGGATACCCTGGAAACACGAACCGAGTTTGAAGAGGATTTCCACTACGCCGTTGACAGCCTTCTTCACTACGCCAGTTGGATGGTTGAGAACGAACGTCCGGTCTTGGACCATCCAGAACGATTGCAGTATCCCACCGAGACATGGGCCGCCCAAGATATCCGCAAGTGGCATGTCTTGGCGCAAGCGTCGAAATGGTGTGTTACCTCCGAAGAGTACGAGCGAATGATGGAACGAGCGGAATACTTCTACCGCTATTCAGTCGATTCGCTTCAGGGATTCACGACCAAATCCCTTTGCCGACCGGTTGTCATCCTTATGAACTTCGGCTGGCAGCGCGAGGCACTTCTTCGCGCACCGCGGCGCCACCGAACCCCGTTGAACAAAGCATGGCCCAGGCTGGCTACCTTTGAACCGCAACGCAGGATCGCAATCCGCCGAGCCAAACGATGTGTCGTCGCTGGAGCTCTCGCGGGACTCATTCTCGTGGTATCTCTTTCGTTGTGGCTGGCCGCCAGGTTTTTCGCAGGATAGGCGATCTGGCCGGCAACCTCGGCCCCGAACGGCGAAATCTTTTCGCATCGAATCCATGATTGCATCACGAAAAGCCCCAACGGTTACCGTCATCATCCCTGTCAAAAACGATGCGGAGAGATTATCGGTCTGCTTGAATTCCCTCGCCAAATCATCGGCTGATCAGCTCGTCGTCGTCGACAATGGCTCTACGGATTCTTCCCTCGAGGTTGCCAAACAAGCTGGCTGCATCACTCTCGAAGCTCCCCATGCAAAAGTAGGAGCAATGAGAAACCGAGGTGTCGCCTCCTCCGACGGAGAAATCCTGGCGTTTGTGGATTCCGATCATGAGCTTCTCGAAGAGTGGCTGGAAGCAGGTGTTCGTTTACTTTGCGGTGACGAGCGAGCCGTAGCGGTAGGATCCCACTATTTGCCACCGACGAACGGGACGTGGGTCCAGCGGGCGTGGGCGGTCCATCGACTCCGAGGTGCATCGCCTCGCGAGGTGGATTGGTTGGGTTCAGGAAATCTCTTTGTTCGGCGATCTGACTTCCTGAAGGTCAATGGATTTCGAGAGGACCTAACCGCAGCCGAAGATGTCGATCTGTGCTATCGGCTTAGGTCGGAGCTTGGCGGTCGTATCATCTGCGACCAGAGCATTCGAAACATTCATCATGGAGAGGCAAAAACCATTGGGGCTTTCTTTCGCAAGGAGTATTGGCGAGGCAGCAGCGGACTCCGCGCGTGGGCGTCACAAGGGTTCCCGCTTCGCGATCTCCCTAGCTTTCTCTGGCCATTGTGGCACCTTTTCGGTTTGCTCGCCGTCGTCGTGCTCCTCTTCGCGGCCGCGGTCAATCCAACCCCTGGGTGGTTTCAAGGCTCGCTGCTTGCGATCGGCACGCTCTTTCTCCCCTCGTTGGTTTTGTCCCTCAAAACCTGCTGGCAAGAAAGGCGATTGGATTGCCTGCTGACGCTTGGGATTTTGTACTTTGTCTACGGACTGGCGAGAGCGGCGGCTCTGTTCAAGAGCTGATTGACGACTCGCAACCAACCATGCGGAACTCATTTATCACATTCACTCCATCAGCGATTGCACAGTTTGCCCCTGAGGTGCGCGTTGAACGCTGACACGCGCCCTCAGGTGCTCCATCTGCGAGTCTGCGCCGGAACCGGGGGCGGGCCGGAAAAGACCATTCTCAACTCCCCGCGATTTATCCGATCGCATGGGTTCGATGCGAGTGTCGCCTATCTTTGTCCCCCCCGCGATCCGATCGGCGAATCCCTTCGTGCTCGCGCCCTCGCAGCGGACTGTCCACTTTTCGTTCTCGATGATCATGGCCCGTTCGATGCGAGATTGATTTTTCGTGTCGCCGCACTATGTCGAAAGCTGAAGATCGACATCCTTCAATCCCACGACTACAAATCCAATGTTCTAGCATGGTGTGTTCGGAAACTGGTTCGCTGCCGACTCGTGACCATGCTCCACGGGTGGACCGATATGTCCGGGCGCATGCCGCTCTACAAACGGATCGACCAACACGTTCTCCGCTACTTCGAGACGCTGATCTGCGTCTCGCGAGATCTGTTCGAGGAATGCCAACGTCTTCATATTCCCGTCGAACGGTTGCATCATGTTCCCAACGCCATCGATGTCGAGCACTTTCGGCGACGCATGGACAGCGCAGCTGCGAAAGAAACCATCTCTGCGCGACCCGACCGCTATCTCATTGGAAGCGTCGGCCGGCTCTCGCCAGAGAAAGGTTTCGACCGTCTCATCCAAGCCGTTGCGCAATTGCAGCAGCAAGGGCTACCGTTGGACTTGTGGATCGCCGGCGAAGGACCGGAACGAGAAAATCTCTCCCACCTGATCCAGTCGCACGCGGCGGATGGGTCGATGCGACTGCTGGGGCAAGTCAGCGACCTGCGCGTTTTCTACCAGGCAATGAACCTGTTTGTCCTCAACAGCATTCGCGAGGGACTTCCCAACGTCCTCTTAGAGGCCTTGGCGCTGGAAACACCCTCCCTGGCGACCAACACCGGTGGCGTCTCGGACTTGATCGAGAACGGCCAGACCGGGCTGCTGATCGAACCCGCCAACCCCCAGGCGTTGCTCTCTTCCCTGGGCCAGGCCCTCGCCGACCCGGAACAGGGGGCCCTCATGGCCCAGCAAGCCCGCCAACGGATCGTCGAAAACTACGGTTTCGAAGCTCGGATGAAGAAAATCGCCACGATTTACCGTGGCACCCTCCAAAAGGGGGGGCGGAGACATGCCTGACGGATTGTTCGTTGCTTCTCTTCTGGGAAAATTGCTTTGCACATCCATCCCAAACTAGCTAAACTGTGTAATTGATGTAGTCGCCCCAGCCCTCCCAGTCGCATCCAAGTCCAAAGTCATGTTTCCCCAGATCCTTCTTCGATTGCTGACAAGCGTGCTGGTCATCGCTTGTTTTTGTCAATCGGGGTTTGCTGCGGTGAAATGGGAGATGTCCTGGGAGTCGTCGCAGGAATCGTTCACGATGGTTCCGGACTCGGACGACGCCAATCGAGTTCCGACCATGGACTTCGATGCTTTCTCGCACTCGATGGAGTCGCACCCCGCAGCGGGTGTGAGCGTGTTTCCTCCATGTCTGCACGGATGCCGTGACTTTGACTTGTACGTTGATGCCCAACCGCTTGTGAGTGCGAAGATTCTAGGGCAAGCCATTCGAGTCCCGTGGCGCAGCTTGAAGGTACCCATTTAGGAAGATCAGCCTTGCTGAGTTCTTTCCAAAATGTTTTTCTTTCAATCAACCATGAGATTCCTATGAAATCATTATTTTTTGCCATCGCCCTCTGCGCGGCCTTCGTCGGCACGACGGTCGAGGGATGGGCCGGAGCTTATGGTAGCTCCATCATGAATACTTCCAACCTGCGGTTGCAGTATTTCAACGGTTCGAGTTGGGTCAATGCGACCAGTTCGCAGGCAACCATCATGAATACGACGATTACTTCGAGATCGTCGGCAACATTGGGTGCGTTTACTAAGACCTCAGGCGGCACACTTGGGTTCGACGCGGCGCAGTCGTTTGAGAGTCCGACTCTCTTCCCTCCGATCGAGCAAAATTCAGCCCTCGTCGGGCTCGGCGCAAGTCCGACCGATAGCTTTGCGTTCGGCGATACGTGGGGGGTTAATGGGGCCACTCTCATCAGTACTGGCGGTATTAGTTCCTCGACACTTGCCGAGGTGAGTGCCATACCGCCCTTGACGGGGTCGGCCTTCGGAAACGTTGGCGGTACGAGTATCTTTGAAGTGCAGGTTTCCCAAACTGGGCAGTATCGCGTGGCTTTTGATGCCAATTTGGCAATGCAGTCAACAGGCGACGGTTACGCGACCAATTCCTTCCGCGTGCAGGTCAGTCAGGCCTTGAGTGATGGCAGCAATTCTTCCATCAACTACGCGGATGCTGCATTGAACCGACCCATTAGCGGTTCCAACGTTGTGAACGTTACGAACACTTTCACAAGCCCTCAGGTCATGTTGGAAGCTTGGGACACCGGTGCCTCGATCGTGACATTTAGCATCACTCAGTCTTCGACTGCAGGTGTTGCGTCCGTCGTCCCCGAACCAAGTTCCATGGCGATCTTCGGACTGATGTCGGTTGGTTCGTTGGCTGCTTGGCGACGTCGGCGTGCCGGCGAACGCAAGTCTGCGGAAGCGTAATCGATCACAACATCCTGGGCGAACCCTTCTCGGTAAGGGCCGTCCTGAACGACTAGAAAAGGCTGACGGTTTACCGTCAGCCTTTTTTCATTGATAGCCTGCAAAACACGTTGTCTACTGTCAGTCTTCCATCACCCCGAAAGTCCGATCAGGGGATTCCCCGGACGATCGGGGGACCGATCCAGCGGGTCAGCCAGACCGGGAGCCGCTTCCAGATTCGAATCAAGGATTGGTTGGTCGAAGACTCGGGACGCATGTCGTTTGCGGAACCCCTTCGCACGTAGTACTGCCACACCGAAGGATAGGGGACGGCATTCCACTGCTCCTTGAAGCGGTACGTATTGCTGTCTTTGGAGCTGCGTCCGAAGTCGAAGGTGGAACTCCCCTTGTCGATTGCGCGTGCGAGCAGTTGATGGTACATCCACATGTTGACTCCCGTGGCATTGTAGGCCCGCAGACTGCTCGCGCTGGGAACTTCGGTGACAGCATGTTGATGGACCAACAATGCCCCCGCGAGCGGATTGCCCTCGAGTTTGACAACACCGAGTTCGGCCCCATCGGGGAACTCGCTCAGGATGCATTCGAAGAGTCTGCGAGAAACGACTGGCGTTCCCAGATCTCGCATGTTGCGAGCAAAGATGCTGTAGAAGTCCGCCAGGAGTGGTTGTTTTCCCCAGGAGATCTCGAACGGTTGGCCAGCGATTTTTTTGAGTTGGCTACGCAGTTTTGATTTGAAGGAGCGGTTCAATTCGTCTAGCGACCCGGGGAGCGGGAGTCTCATATGGACCTTGTCCGTCCGCTGCCGATTCAAGCGAGGGTGATCGACCGGCTTTTCGTGACGAAGCTCGAGGTAGCGAACATCGAGCCTGTCCGCCAGGTCACAGGCGGCCGATATCAACTCACGGGCGATCGATTCATCACTGGCCCAGACGCCTCCCGTGTTGACGTAAGGTAGGCTCACTAGGAATCTCCCGAAGGCCAGACTCTTCACGAAGTGCAAGGGGAGAAGACCCTCGGGCACTCCCGCATCGTTGCGATGAACGAGCAGGTAGGGCGTATGGCACAATCCCTTGGCGACCGCGCGATGCCAGCGCGGGCAATGCGCATTGAGTCGCGGAAAGGCTGATAAGGGATGCAGCGTGGGCCAGTCTGATGTGGGCCAGTCGGAATTTTTTTCAAGAAACTCGACTGGCATAGATCACTCGATTTCGCCCCCACTGACTATTGCAACTCGTTACTAAGACTCTACTGGTTGCCGCCGAGGAAGAACTGGAAGCCAAATGTAAAGATTGAAAAGATGCCGAAGTTCGCGATCTCTTCTTTGGGAGAGTAGCGCAACAGGAGCCTGTCGCCAGCCTGGATAATCAAACGTTCGCGAGGATCGCACAAGGCCTTCTCGAGATCCACCTTGATCGTGTATTGCCTCCCGTCAGGCCCCTTTCGGAACACATACAAGCGAGTAGGTGTTATCCCAGTGAGCCCCCCCAAACCCATCCCGCCACCACCACCTCCTCCTGCACCGGCGGAGCCGACCGAGTAACCCGCGATGGCCATTGCTTCGAAGATGTCGATATCGTAGTCTCGCGGCAACGGATGCTGACCTGCGGGAATCATTCCTCCGGTGTAGAAGACTTCGGTATCTCGGTTTTCTATGTAAAGGATATCCCCATGATTGAGGACGGAACCATTCAAAGGAAAGTAAAGGTTGGTGCCCAAAGGAATCGTCAATGGAATGACTTGGGCAGCGTCCCACGTTGCTGGACGGGCCGGTTCAGCCGCCCTCGCAAGAATATCGGAGTCGCTCATCGATGGATCCGACCCGCCCAAACTCGTTTCACTCAAGGGAGTGTACCGGAGGATCGTTACCTGGTCCTTCGCTTTTTCGCCGGGTAGCCCGCCACTTTTCAGCAAAGCATGAAGAACGTCATTGCGATAGGCGTCCAGTTGAACCGATTGGCTTCCAACCCCCAAATCTTGGCGAATGACGGAAACATAGTAAGTCCGGGTCTTGATCAAACTGACGATGGGGAAGATCTTTTCGTCGCGAATCACTCGCGATGTTCGGTAGGCTTGGGCGATCGCCTCGCGGATCTCCTCGACGGTCATTTGACGGACCGAAAATGGATCGATCCCAGGCAACTGAATCGTCCCATCCTGCTGGACCGCGACTGGAAAGCCTGTCGACGGTGGCAACGGGTTCCCTGAGTCGGGAAAATTTACTGGAAGAGCCGTCGGTGGAGCGGTCGGCGGGCTGAACGGGAAAATACCATCGACCGCGACGCCCAGGACGTCGCCAGCGTCGACGCGATAGACCTCCGGAGGATTCTGCCCCAGGAAACGATAGTCGACAGGAATGCGATCATCCCGAGTCACCGGCCGGAGCGAATCCGGAACCTCACTGGCGGGAACCCCTCGAATTCGGAACAGGAGGGAACTGCAACCGGACGTCATCCCGATCAAATGACCGAGCAGAAGGAACCAACAGAGATGACGTAAACAGTGGGACGTTGTCGACTGTCTGATTAACACTTCAGGAAATCCTTTCCTTCGCTTGGCTGCATCCTGCAACGAGGCCGCTTGATTTCCCGGCCCAATCGAGGTTTCGACCGGGCGCGACCGTCCTATCAAGTCATTCCCAATCCGTCGGCATGTCGGGTACAACCCATCTAAAGCGAAGTGGGCCAAGCCGTCACAATCGATGCAACCGCTACCTTTTGCTTCCGTTTTTCAACAGGCTGCTAGGGTAGCACCACAGGGATCCCATCGTTTCGGCCAGCCATGGCGCGAAAGACTTGCATATCAACGTTCGTCACGATGGTGTGGGTCGAGCCATCCATGAGCAGAAAGAAGCAGCCACCCGTGTGAGGGCTCCAGAATCCACCGGGACTTCCCGTAGGAGAATTGGGGCCGCCGGTTCGAATATGTACGGTTGCCATGGTGATCGCAGGCCGAGCCGTTTGGCCAACCACTTGACCGCGGCTTTGGGCCACCCGGGGGGAAAAGACGGTTTGAGCATCTGGGATGACCCCTGCCCAACCGTTCGGCGCAAACATGCTGGCACGCTCCCCCAGTCCGATGGTATTGGAAGTGCCGTCGGTGATTTGGGCATGACGGATTCCGACGTTTCTGTGGAACATTCCGTTGAAAGGCTGCTCCTCATACATCGCCGTGTAATTCGGTGCATTGGCTGGATCCCCCCCTCCCAAACAGCCAACGTAACTCATGGGGGCAAGATCGCTGATGCCGAGTGATGTGGGCCATACGGTCACCGGTTCGAGCCAAGTATCGGACGGACACTGGTACGTCGCAACCCGAGTGCTTCGAGCCACCTGGTTGGTTGGGGCCGTTATGGGCAGATTGAAATTGATAGATTGATGAAGCGCGGATTGTTCCAAGTGTGGCAGCACAAGCGAGAAGAAACTCCAACCCGGCCCCGCTTCTGGGGTCGGAGCGTTTCCCCCTCCTGGCCATGAACCCGTGACTCGCGAGATGAACCCGGGGGGAAAGGTGCGATGGGCAGCTTCGTAATTGTGGAGCGCCAGCCCCACTTGCCGCATGTTGTTCGAACACTGCATCCGACGCGCGGCTTCGCGGGCGGCCTGCACGGCAGGCAACAACAAACCGACCAGTACCCCGATGATCGCGATCACCACCAACAATTCGACCAGGGTGAACCCGCGCTTCCAAAAACGATTCATCGCATATTCCTCAGAATTTTCGAGACATTCGGCGAAACAACCATCGAGACGTTGCTGGCTGAGGAACCGCACCCCATGCCGAGGCGCCCAATCGCTTGCGTAAAAGTCTCTGCAGCTGATTGTTATTGAGACTCAGTCTCATTACAATCCGTTTTTCGAATTTTTCCCTTACAAAATCGATATGCGGGCTTTCTCGCAAGGGGCATGCGATGGGATCACAGCCGAACGAGAAGGATTCCGACGAGCGGTTGCGCGACGGGCCTGCATCTGCGGATTTGGAGTCCCCGGGCGTACGGCTACCCAAGATCGTCCCATTCCGCGAGTTATGCCGTTGCGGAGACGAACTCTGGATCGAAAACGATGGCGAACTCTACCGGCTTCGCCGAACCCGTCAGGGAAAGCTCATCCTGACCAAGTGAGTCTCCCCTGAGTTTCTGAACAACTAGATGCGCCGAAGTCCCGGGCGCCGAAGTGTCGGGCGCCGCGGTTTGCGTAGCGATCCGATCCACGGTAAAACCAACGAAGTTTCGCTCGTTTCCAGTCAGATTCCCCACCACTCAACAAGGCACCATGACCGCGATCAATCGCTACTCATCCCATATCACGCAACCTAAAAGCCAGGGAGCCTCGCAAGCCATGCTCTACGCCACGGGACTCAAGCCCGAGGACATGAGCAAAGCCCAAGTCGGAATTTGCAGCGTCTGGTTCGAGGGAAACCCCTGCAACATGCACTTGCTGGACCTGGGACTCGAAGTCAAGAAGGCGATTCAGTCACGCGACCTGATCGGCATGCGATTCAACACCGTTGGCGTCAGCGACGGCATCAGCATGGGGACCGACGGGATGTCGTTCTCGCTACAGTCGCGCGATCTGATCGCGGACTCGATCGAGACCATCATGGGTGGCCAATGGTACGACGGATTGATCGCCATTCCCGGGTGCGACAAGAACATGCCTGGGTGTCTGATCGCAATGGGGCGACTGAATCGGCCATCCCTGATGATCTACGGTGGAACGATCCGAGCAGGCAAGTGGAACGGTCATTCGCTGGATATTGTTTCCGCATTCCAATGCTATGGGCAATATCTGGCTGGGCAAATCGACGACGCAACGCGCGAGAACATTGTTCGCCACGCATGCCCCGGAGCTGGTGCCTGTGGCGGCATGTACACGGCCAACACCATGGCTTCGGCGATCGAAGCCCTCGGCATGGCTCTTCCCTATTCGGCATCCATTCCCGCAGAGGATCCCGCCAAGAAGGATGAATGCGCCCGGGCAGCCGCCGCGATGCGACGATTGCTCGAGCAGGACATCAAGCCTCGCGACATCATGACTCGCAAGGCTTTCGAGAACGCAATAACCATCGTTATCGCGCTCGGAGGGAGCACCAATGCCGTTCTCCACCTCATCGCGATGGCTCGATCGGTGGATGTAAAGCTGGCCCTCGAGGACTTCCAAAAGATCAGCGACCAAGTTCCGTATCTCGCGGATCTGAAGCCCTCCGGCAAATTCGTCCAGGAAGATTTGCACTCCGTGGGGGGGACGCCTGCCGTGATGAAGTATCTCCTCGCAGAAGGATTTCTGCACGGCGACTGCTTGACGGTCACAGGCAAAACGCTTGCCGAGAATTTGGCGGAATTGCCGGGGCTCAAGGAAGGGCAGTCCATCGTTCGCCCGGTACGCGATCCGATCAAGCCCAGTGGGCACATCCAAATCCTGTTCGGCAATTTGGCTCCCGAGGGAGCGGTGGCGAAGATCACCGGCAAGGAAGGATTGCGGTTCTCGGGACCAGCCCGCTGCTACGACAGCGAGGAAGCGATGTTGCGAGCCCTCGAGGAGAAGAAGATTTCCAAAGGAGACGTCATCATCATTCGCTACGAAGGACCTAAGGGAGGACCAGGGATGCCAGAGATGTTAACTCCCACATCGGCCATCATGGGGGCAGGCTTAGGTTCTGATGTCGCGTTGCTGACCGATGGGCGTTTCTCAGGTGGGTCCCATGGCTTTATCGTCGGCCACATCACTCCCGAAGCGCAAGTCGGTGGTCCGCTCGCGCTGGTCGAGGATGGCGATCTGGTGACGATCGATGCCGAATCCAATCGGCTCGAGGTGGCGGTGAGCGAAGCGGAGATGGCGCGGCGGAAAGCAGCCTGGACGGTTCGCCCCCTCAAGGCGACCCGAGGAACGTTGTACAAATACATCAAGAACGTCAAGACCGCCAGCGAAGGCTGCGTCACCGACGAATAGTTTTTGCATGAATACGCCCACGGAACGCGAAAAAAACTGGATTGATTGGTGCCATGGCGATCAATCCGCTTGTTACTCCGACGCTGCGCAGGAAACGGTCGGCCGCATGGTGGAGATCTCACCTTACTCGAACCCCATCATCCTGGCCGAGATCCAGCGCGGCCAATCGATTGCCCGGGGATACGCCGTGGCATGCGAAGGGTCGATCGGATACCTCGGAAGGGTTCGATTCCAAGGTCAGGATTCCGACCATCAACACTTCTTGGCACTCGCTATTGCGGAATTGTGCGAGCGGACGCTCGCTCTCGGCATCGAGATGGTCCAAGCGATCGTGCCAGCAGATTCAACAGGACCGACCGACGAACAGCTTCGATCTGCATTTCAGGCAGCGAGGATGATCCGTGCGGCCAAGCTGCTCCAATTCGAATGCTGCGATATTCCCTTCCAGCATGACGGCACCCCACTCGCGATGGCGTTCTCTCCGGTGCAGTTTCGCTCCTACCGCGATATTCCTTGGGAACGTTGGTGCCAGCTCGTTGAGGCAACCTACACCGACACGCTCGATGTGCCTATCCTCAACGGAGTCCGATCGATTGAGCAGACTTTGCGAGGCTACGCGGTCGGGCAGTCGAACCCAAATTTTCCTTGGTGGAGTATCCATATCGACGAAGCGCCCATCGGCTGCTTGATCCTCTCGAGCCTGTCCGAGCGGGACTGCGAGCTGACTTATTTAGGATTGATCTCTTCCGCGCGGGGGCGTCGCTACAGTCCCGAGATCATGGATTTCGTCAGCCAATGGATGTTGGATCAAGGCAAATCGCGCATCGTGTTGGCCGTGGATGAGAAAAATGCTCCCGCCTTGCATTTGTATCGGAGCTTTGGCTTTGAGCAGATTCATGCCGTCGAAGCCTGGATTGCTGGGAGATTGCAAGCGGTCTGATTCCACGTTTCGCCGCATCCCAAATCGGGAAAAGTCCCCTATAATCCGGGTCGCGTTGTGTCCGTGTCTTCTTTGTCAGGGGTAGATGATGTTTCGTAATATCTGGTTGGGAGCAGCATTGGTATGCTGCTGTGCGACAGGATCGCCTGCGGCTCCTCCGCAGCGAGTGGCGACGGTCGAAGGAATCACCGAATACAAATTCGATAACGGTGCGCGCGTGATCCTGTTCCCGGATCCCTCGCGACCAACGATCAGCGTCAACATGACGGTGCTGGTCGGTTCGAGGCACGAAGGGTACGGCGAAGCAGGCATGGCCCACCTGCTCGAGCACATGGTTTTCAAAGGAACACCGACCTTTCCCGAAGTCCCCAAGGCGCTTCGGGACCACGGTGCAAATTTCAACGGCACCACCAACGTCGATCGCACGAATTACTTCGAAACCCTCCCTGCAACCGACGAGAATCTCGAATTTGCGATTCATTTGGAATGCGACCGGCTCGTCAACAGCGTCATCAAGCGCGAAGACTTGATGTCGGAATTCACTGTCGTTCGCAACGAATTCGAACGGGGAGAGAACAGCCCAGACAATGTTCTCTCGCAGCGCGTTCAAGCGGTCGCATACGAATGGCACAACTACGGCAAGACCACGATTGGGAACCGATCGGACATCGAGAGAGTCCCGGTCGATAACTTGCGGGATTTCTACCAGCGCTTCTATCAACCCGACAACGCCGTGCTGATCGTGACCGGCAAGTTCGACGAGAAGAAGGCGCTCGAACTGGCTGACAAGTACTTCGGCTCCATCCCGAAGCCGGATCGCAAGCTCAATGCGACCTACACCGAAGAGCCCCCCCAAGACGGAGAGCGAACGGTGATCCTGCGACGAGTGGGCAAGATCGGGGCACTGATGACCGCCTACCATATCCCCGCTGCATCCCATCCTGATTGGGCTCCCTTGTCGATCCTGGCCAGTGTGCTCTCGGAAGATAAGGTCGGGCGCCTCGATCGCAAGCTGATCGAGCCGGGCATCGCGACCAGTGCTAGCGCGTTTGCGGACAATGCCCACGATCCTGGCCTGTTCCAATTCTCGGTCACTCCTGCCGAAGGAAAGATGGACGACGCAGAAGCCGTGCTGCTCGAACTCTCGGAGAATATGGAGGCCACACCATTCACGCAGGAGGAAATCGACCGCGCGAAACTCCGTGCCAAACGCCGTTACGAAGACAGCATGGCCAACGCGGCCGGGATGTCGCAAGCTCTCAGTTCGGCATCCGCGCTGGGGGACTGGCGACTCTGGTTCGTCCAACGCGATCGATTGGCCGCAGTGACCGCCGATGAGGTCAATCGCGTCGCCAAAACCTACTTCAAAATTCAGAACCGGACCATCGGTCGTTTCATTCCCGTCGATCAACCGCAGCGACTCAGCGTCCCCGCAGTCGAATCCATTGCCGCCATCGTCGACAATTATCGAGGAGGAGACGCGATCGCCGCTGGCGAAGAATTCGATCCCACTCCCGCCAACATCGACTCGCGCACGTCGGTGGTGACGATGGACGGTATCCGCGTTGCGATGCTCCCCAAGAAGAATCGCGGTGATACGGTCAACATGACCATGACACTCCGCTACGGCAACGAAGACTCTTTGATGAACCAGTCCGTGGCCGCAGGCATGGTGGCTCCGATGCTGATGTCCGGCACCAAAAAATACGATCGCCAGGCCCTTCGACAAAAGATGGATGAACTGGGGGTTCAGATCGGCCCTGGTGGCGGAGGAGGAGGACGACGCGGCGGGCGCGGCGGCGGTGGGGGTGGTGGACCAGGCCAACTCTCGTTCAGCATCCAAGCCAAAAAGGGCTCCTTGGGTGAAGGGATCAAACTGCTCGCGGAAATCCTTCGGAATCCCGCATTCTCCGAAGAGGAGTTCGAGCAAATGAAGGCCCGCTCCATTGCAGGCATGGAACAAATGACCACGGAACCCGCTATGCTCGCCGGCGCCCAATTGTCCCGCGCGCTATCCGATTACGAGAAGGGGGACGTCCGCTACGCCCGGACGGTGGAAGAGATGATCGAGGATGCAAAGACGGTCTCACTCGATCGCATCGTCTCGATTTACAACGACCAGATTTCCGCCGGGATCGGCGAAGTGGCGATCGTCGGCGATTTCGATCCCGACGTTGCATTGAAGGAGATCGGCGAGGCGCTCAAAAACTGGAAATCATCCACGCGTTACGAGCGGATCGAACGAGACGTCAAAAAAGACCAAGTCGGAGCCAAGGACAATATCCTCACGCCCGACAAGGCCAATGCGGTATTTCTAGCCGGGTTGTCCTTCGCGATGAATGACCAAAGCGAGGATGACATCCCCTTGGAACTCGGGAATTTCATCCTCGGCGGCGGAACCCTGTCCTCTCGCTTGGGAGATCGGATCCGTCAGAAGGAAGGGCTCTCCTACGGCGTGACCAGCGCGATCTCGATCCCGAACCGCGGCTCCGATTCGCGATTCACGATCAACGCGATCACCAACCCGGAGAACATTGACGCGGTCGAGAAAGCCGCCATGGAGGAACTGACTCGGTTCATCCAGGATGGCCCCACGGAAAAGGAACTCGACGATGCCAAGAAAGCCTACCTCGAGGCCCGCAAAATCGGTCGCGCCTCCGACGGTGCGATCGCTGGGCAATTGGCATCCAACCTCGATCTCGGCCGCAGCTTTGACTACATCGCCGAGGAAGAGCGACAGATCGAAGCGCTGACTACCGAGCAAGTGCGGGCCGCATGGCAACGCACCATCGATCCCAAGCGCCTGGTGATCATCCGGGCAGGCGATTTCAAGTAGCGCGGCATCAAGCGATTCGATCGATCGCCAAAGGCCGTCCTTCGGGACGGCCTTTTTATTTGGCTTCAAAGCGCAATCGCCATTGCGACTCCGCCTTGGGATAGGTCGCGAATACCAGATCTCGCAATTGATCGGCTGCAGCAGCATCGTTGGACCAACGCAACGTTTGTGCCGTGCGGGCGCGGGCTTCCAGCCAAGGCTCGCTGCCGGCCGGGAATCCGCTGGCCATCAGTCGATACTGGGGAATGGCCTCCTGACGTTGCGCTTCGATCGCTTGCATCACCCGGGCACTTCGGTACAACCACCACGCTGAGCTCGTGTCCATCTCTCGCTCCTTTTCCAGTTGCTTGAGAACCGCGGTCCAGTTTCCATCTCCACCCGAAGCGAGGATTTCATAGAATCGTATCGCGCGCTGCAAATCGCTCGCCAGGGCAGGACCTAAGGGATAGGCAGACTCGCCTCTTCGTTCTTCTTGAAGCAGTCGCACGAGAGCATGAAGTCGCAGATACTCTTGATTGGCGGGAGGGATAGGGCGAGAGAGGATTGCGAGGACTCGCGACTCGCACGCAAACCACAGAACCCCCAATCGCGCGAGGGGATCGTCGTTCCAAGGGGACATCGCATTGCTCAGCGCCTCTTGCATACGATCTGCATCGGTAGTCAAAGTCGCTTCGGTAGGGCTCGAAGCCAAACGGGCCAGGCTCCCCAGCCACGTCGTCGAATCCCCCTGCACATCCTGGATGGTCCACCGAAGATCCGATTCGGTGGAAGCGATCCAGCCACGAAGTCGATCGCGATCCACTTCGCTATAAGTCTCTGCGAGAGTTGTCCGAAGTGCGGACAAGGGGGCGAAACGAACGTCGAGCGGTTCGCGAATCGGTTCGAGCCACGCCTCGTTTCGCAGGCATAGACCGAGGAGAAAACGTCCGATCGCGGACGCCGATTGCTTGGTCGCGCGGCAACGAGCATCCCACAAATCGAGAACCGGCGCCAGGTTGTCCCGGGCCAAGGAATCCCGCTCGAACCAATCGACCGCCTGTCTCGCCGAATCGCTTTGCGGCCATTGCAAAGCCGTGCTTCTCAATCGCTCGCGATAGAGAGTCGATTGTTCCGGGATCTGGGGGGTGCCCGGATTTGCGGCTGGACGGATCAACCATGCGCCCATGAGCGAAGCCGCCGCAGCTTTGGGTTGGCCGGAATACTTCGAAGCTGTTTCAAAAAAAGCGTTCGCAGCCTCCTCGCGATGGCCTTGGCTGTCGTGGGCCGCAGCGACCTGCATCCCGAACGAGAAGGCTTCGTCCTCGGCTTGCAATTGCGCGGCGGCGAACTCCGCTTGTTTTAATTTTTCGATCGCCTCATCCCAGCGCTTGGCGGCGAGCAGTTGGCGAACCTCGATTCGCAGAATCTCAAGCGATGGATTTTTGGTTGGGATCTTGGCTGTCCCGTTGCTGGAAACAATCAAGGCGTCTACGCGTTGTTCCCAGTACGAACCGAACTTCTTTCCCACAATTCGTTTCCAATCCAGCGCCTTCTCCGCTGCCTGATCGCCCCCCCACTGAAGGTCGGCCGAAAATTGTTCGAGAGCCAGCTCAGGAGAAGCCAACGATCCGCCACCGCGCGTAATCCATGCATTGAATTCATCGACCTGGTTTTTGAATCGAGCCGCCCGCGCACCGACGACCGCCAAGGCACCCTCGTATTGAATCGTGGTGGCGAACGTATCTTTCTCGGCAAGCAAACTCTCCCACAACGTGTTCGCACTCGTAATCGCATCGTCGTAGTTTCCGAGTTGAATCTGGCCGCGGATCCTCGCGATCGCCAACGATGGACGATGGACCCAATCCGCTGGCAGTTTGCTCATCGCCTGATCCAGGGATCGAAGCATTTCGTTCGCCGCTACGGATCGATCCTCGCTCCCCGCTGGATAGCACTGCGTTCGCTGGTAAAGAAGGTCCGCCTGCAGCAAAGCCAATCGACCCTGCAAATCCAGCCGCTGTTCGTTGGGAATCGCTTTGCCGGTACCGGTTGGCAACTTGCGAACCTCCTGTTGCAGTTCCTCGACCGTATCGAGCGATGTGCGAATCGAACCGATGATCCACAGCTTCAACGGCTCGCGCGTTGGTGCAGCGAGATAGCTGGCCAGCCCGCGCTGTTGGATCCACCAACGACACCAGATCGCTTTCCATCGAATCCAAAGCTCTCGCGGGGTCCCGCGGGCGCTCGCCAAGAAGGAATCCAGCTTGGATACGATGGCGTCGAGGTTCTTGGGATCGCTTGAGAAATCGAAAGCATCCAGATCGACTGCGGCTTGGGAATGCATCGCCAGCATCATCCATTGCGCATGCGCGTCGGAATCCGGCGTGTGGAGTTGCGCACGGCTTTCGCTCACCTTGAGGGCCAAGCCCGGGAGACCGTCGGAGATCAGAGTTTCGACCCAGCGTATGTCGGGGGCCTGGGCAAAACCTGGGTTGCCATAAATCGTCAACGGCGAGGACTGCCCCCTAGACGATGCTGCGGCGAAGCTAGCAATGATCGCAACGAAACAAATCACGCGAAGACTGCAGAAATACCGTGCAATGAACACTGTTGCCGTAGCCTCTCGGACGACTCGGCGGCTTCCGATAAAATTGCAATGCATCTTGTGGAAAGCCTCATTGTGCGTCACGATAAACCCGAGTTCTTTGGCCTTTTTGGACACGCTCCATGAATTCTACAACCTTTGCCGGCGATTTTCGAACCCGCACGATTGGAGGGGAATCGACTCCATCCGGCAATCCAGAGTTGGTCGCTCGGTACGAATTCTTGCTCAATGACCGCCGATTGCAATGGACCGCCTACCATCGTTTGGAGCGAATGCTGGGAAGTGGTGGGCAGGGTGTCGTCTTTTATTCCACCCGTTTCGGAGCCGACGGATTTGCATTGCCTGTGGCGATGAAGGTGTTTTCTCCGGAGCGGTATGGAACGCTAGCCGCGTACGATGAGGCCATGGCTCGCATCGGTGCAGTGGCTGCCGAAGTCGCGAGGATTCAGCACGATGGCGTGCTGGATGTTCATGATTTTATCGACCGGAATCGGATCCGCATTTTGATCATGGAGTGGATCGACGGATACGATCTTCGCGAGTTATTGCGATTGGAACGCCTTGCGATGCTGCGATCCAAGCTGACCGTGCGTCGTTGGGAATACATCAATAACGTCGTGATCACGGCGGGACCGGTGCATGCGCGGTTCAAAGCGGGAGTCGCCGTTGCTATCGTGCGGGATTGCCTGGCAGCGTTGGCGGCCATGCATCGCGAGAACATCGTCCACGGCGACATCAAGCCGTCGAACATCATGGTCAAGCGGACGGGTCATGCGAAATTGATCGATATTGGTTCCGCGTTTTCGATGGGGCATCAACCTCCGCTCTTCACCGTAACACCGGTATACGCCGCGCCGGAGGTCCTGGAAAACGCGCCGGTTTCGCCCCGCTCGGATCTGGCCTCCATCGGTTATGTGCTCATCGAATTGCTATCTGGCCGGCCATGCTTCAGTGAGACGGAATCCTACCGCGAATTGCTCGAGCAAAAGCGAACGCTCTCCAATCGCCTGCATGACATCTTGCCTCCCGAAGTCTCTTGCAATGATTTGCTGATAAACTTTTGCCGCGGGCTGATTTCGCCGGATCCATCTCGTCGATTCCCGAGCGCGGAAGCGGCCGAGTTGCTGCACGAGGGGGCCGCGTCGTTTCATCGCCAGTTGGTCCTAAGCGATCTGGCGACGGAATACGACCACGACATCCGCGTTTGGATCGAGGAATTGCGAAGGTTGGATACCGAGCCTCGGCCGAAGTGAGTCCGATTCGATGCGCATCGAGACCGAGACAACCATTTGCGCGATTGCCACGGGAGACGAGGGAGCGCCGCGGGGTATCCTCCGAATAACGGGTCCCGACACCATCCCTCTTCTGCAAAAGCTATTTGCCTC
>Ga0315904_10004912_pt1 | contig 18752 bp, 26 predicted proteins | sample LakEriMetagenome_6_FD_203529 | JGI IMG/M metagenome (GOLD analysis project Ga0315904, IMG submission 203529) | Freshwater fungal communities from buoy surface, Lake Erie, Ohio, United States - Buoy 12 MA120 | ecosystem: Environmental > Aquatic > Freshwater > Lake | place: USA: Lake Erie, Ohio...
CACTCCGGCCTCACACCCATCCAACGCAGCTCACAGTTGCGAGAAATCGAAGGAGTCCTCTAATGGACGAAAAGAACCTTCGTGAAGGCGTCGAGTACGTCAAGGCTGTCCTTCGCGAAATGCACACGAACGCTGAAGAGCGTTCATTTGACCCAGACGAGCAGGCTGAATGGGAAGCCGGCGCCGAGTATGTTCGCACCTCCGAGGCCGAATTGGTGGCCCTCGAGGAGCGTAAGGCTCGTATTGCCGACTTCGCCCCAGTCGCAACCGAAACAGGAGATGGCGCAGTGACGTCAATCAACATCAACACCCACACCTCACGCGACGCGTTTGACCATGGAACCCTTGCCGCCGATGGTGGCTCGGAACTCCGTGGACGTGCGCTCGACGTCATCGAAAAGCACCTTCCGTCCTTCGTTTCTGACGAAGCGCGTGAGAATGCGACTCAGATGCTGGAGCGCCGTTCGAAGATCGACGCTGATGTTGTGGCCCGCCACATCGTCCGCACCTCTTCGCCCGAGTACCTTCGTGCATTCGAGGAGTACATCGAAAACCCACAGGCTGGAATGCCCCGCATTCTTGGCAAGGCAGAGGCACGCGCCGCAATGTCGCTCACAGCGGCAAACGGTGGCGTTCTCGTCCCTCAGTTCCTGGACCCGACCATCGTTCTCACGAACAACGGTTCCGCGAACGCTGTCCGTCAGCTTGCAGACGTCACGTCGATCACGACTGACCAGTGGGATGGCGTCACCTCGGCAGGCGTTTCCGCTGAGTGGCTTGCAGAAGGCACCGAAGCGGCAGACGCTACGCCGACCTTCCAAGGCCCGACCATTTCGGTCCACAAGGCAGCAGCGTTCCTGTTCGGCTCATACGAGTTCCTTGCCGACTCTGGTTTCAACCAGGTGGCAGAACTCATCGCCGACGCCAAGGACCGCCTTGAAGAGAGCGCGTACATCAACGGCACCGGCTCCGGCCAGCCTTACGGCCTCATTACCCGCCTTTCAGGCACTGGCCCAGTCGTCAACGGCACCTCGGGTGCGGCAGGAGCAGCGAACCTTGTGGCCGCTGACGCCTACGCCCTCGACAACGCACTCGGCGCACGTTTCCGTCGCAACGCTTCATTCCTTGCAGCGAAGTCGACGTACAACGAGCTTCGTAGCGTGACCGACGCCCGCACCAACTTCTGGTCTGACTTCGGTGGCGGCCTTCCGGCTCAGCTCATCGGATACAACACCTACCAGAACGAGGCAATGGACACGACCATCGTTTCCGGCTCCAACGACTTCGTCCTCATCCTGGGCGACTTCGGAGTTGGCTACAAGATCGTCGACCGCATTGGCGTCGAGATCATGTACGAACCGATGGTCATGGGTGCCAACCAGCGCCCAACCGGACAAGCCGGATTCTTCGCCTTCTGGCGTACCGGTGCAGACGTCATCACCTCAAACGCCTTCAAGGTGCTTAAGGTCTGATCGTCTGACAAGAAGTGAACCGGACCTCCCAGCGTCGGGGCTGGGAGGTCCGGTCCACGCCTCCCCGATATTTCCCCGACATACCCCGACAACCCCGACAAGGAGCCACAGTGGCAAAGCAAACAAAGGTCGCCATCGGAATCATCTATGGCGACTTCGAACCCGACTTCGTTTTCTCTCTTCTCGCCCTGAAATCTTGGGATCAGCAAGTCTCCGGCTATTTAGACCATGCCGGCTGGATGATCGCCCAAGCCGGAACAAACCTGCCGCAACAGCGAAACGCTGTTGTCCGAGCGTTCCTCGAGGGTGACGCCGAATGGCTGCTGTTTATCGACACCGACCAGCGTTTCCGCTTCGACCTCATCGACGTCATGCTGGAATCGGCCGACCCAATCGAACGGCCCATCCTGTCGGCGCTCATCATGGCCGAAAAATGGAATCCCCATCACCGAATCGTCCCGGCCTGTATCGGCTTTGAAACATTAGAGCCGCCCACCCCACGCGAATATCAGACAATCCCACCCCAGCAGCACTGGCAGGTTGGCGCTGTCGGATCCGGATGTGTTCTCCTCCACCGAACCGTTCTTCAAAAGATTTGGGACGCCAACCGCAAAGACGCGCAGCCCTGGTTCAAATATGTCCAGTGGGACTACACCGACCCGGAAACAGGCGAAGAAGTCCATGACATCATGGGCGAAGACTATGTGTTCAGTTTGCGCGCGCAGGCTGTCGGATTCCCCTGCTTCGTCGACACCACCATCGAAGTCGGCCACATCAAAAAACGCACCCTCACCACCCGAGACTTCTGGCCCCAGGTACCACCGGAACTGGTCCCAACCAAAAACTTTGTGGTCATCCCGGTAAAAGACAATCTGAAAATGACGAAGGCGCTTCTACGGCAGCTCCACGACCAAGGCGAACACGACGGCATCCTCGTCCTCGATAACGGCTCAAACCCTGAGACTGTGAAATGGCTGGGATCTCAAACCTTCGCGAAGGTGATGGACTGTGAAGGAATGGGAATCCACGAAATGTGGAACGCCGGAGCCGCCTGGGCAATGAGCCGCCACCACAAATCCAACATCACGTTCCTCAACAACGACATCATCATCGGCGACAACTTCATCTCGACCTTGGCGGCAGGGTTGCGGTCGGATCCTCACATGGTCGCAATCTGTCCCAACTATGACGGCCGACAGACAGCGGAGCCGATTGTGCAGCTCCACGGAATCTGTGCTGACCGCTATGACGGCACAGGCGGCCTCGCCGGCTTTGCTTTTATGGTGAAATCGGAGTGGTTCCAGGAAGGCTGGCGCTTTCCTGAAGACTGCAAATGGTGGTTCGGCGACAACGACCTCGTCCTCTCTATCGACATGGCTGGCGCCTGGTATGCCATGGCAACGGAAACGACTGTGGAACATATCGACGGAGGATCCAAGACCGGCAACTGGGACGACCCTGCCATGCAGCAGCAGCTCGCGAAGGACAAGGGCGCTTTCATGCGCCGCTGGGCGAAGCATGGGGTGGTCGTGCAATGAAGCTGGCTTTGATGGTCATTACTGACGGCCGCTGGGACTATCTGCAACGCACCCTCGAGTCCGCCGCCGAATGTCTGGACTATCCGTTCTCCCAGAAAATCCTTGTCGACGATTCAGGGGAGGAACTTGGCTTCTGTCCGGATGGCTTCGAATTTGTGAAGAACCAGCCGAGGCGAGGTTTGGCCGGTGCCATCCAGTCCGGCTGGGACGCCCTCGACGCTGACATTGACTACGTCTTCCACCTCGAAGACGACTTCATCTTCCCCGACCATGTCGACATCGACCTCATGGTGGAACTTCTGGAATACGAAACAGACCTCGCCCAGATCGCTCTTCTCCGCCAGCCCTGGTCGCCTCAGGAGCAGCAGGCCGGCGGCATTTACTGGATCGAACCCGAACGCTTCAAACAAAAAGCCGGATTCATCCAACAGCAGCACCTCTTCACCTTCAACCCCTGTCTGTACCCCATCGCTGTCGCACGCGACTACCGGGCAGGGTTAGAGGCTGAACTGACGGCCGACCTTGTCGCCGACGGCTACTCCTTCGGATATCTCGGCGAACTAGGTGACGAACCCCGAACCATCCACATCGGCATCCGACGCTCACGGAATTACCAGTTGTGAAACCGATAGTCGTCCTTTGTGCTGGCGGTCATGGGCAAGACATCGCTGCCATCGTCAAAAACTCAGGCCAACCGTTCGCCGGTTACCTCGACGACAACATCGACGGCCCCGACATCCTTGGCCCCTGCCTCGACCTCGAGTTCTACGACAACTACCTGATCGGCCACAACGACAGCCGAATCCGAGAACAAATGGACAGGGCAGAAGGAGCGGCCATAGCCATCCACGCCTCAGCGGCCGTTCATTTGACCCTACAGGCCCTCCCGGGTGTTGTGATAGGCGCACACACCACCATCGGCCCCAAAACCCGTTTAGGGCGACACAGCCATATCAACGGAAACGTCTTCATCACACGCGCGCAAATCGGCGACTTCGTCACCATCGGACCAGGAGCCACAATCTGTGGAGACGTCACCATCGGAGCCGGCAGCCAAATCGGAGCCGGCGCTGTCATCTCCAACCTTGCCAACCTCGGCCCTCGAGTAACCATCGGCGCCGGAACAGTCGTCCTCCCAAGACAAGAACTTCCACCAAACTCCACATGGGTCGGAACACCAGCCAGGCGGATCAAATGAAACTCGTAGCAATCACGATGGTCCGAGACGAAGAAGACATCATCGACTGGACAATCCAACATCTCCTCGACCAAGGCGTCGACCACATCATCGTCGCCGACAACATGAGCATCGACAACACCGGCTTCATCCTCCAAACCCTCACCCGAACCGGAAAAGTCACAGTCATCGAAGACCCCGAAGTCGGCTACTACCAAGACCAGAAAATGACTGCCCTAGCTCATATGGCAGCCAACGACTTCGGAGCCGACTGGATCCTCCCCTTTGACGCCGACGAATACTTTTACTGGACCGGAGGAACCCTCAAAGAGTTCTTCAATCAAACCGAAGCCGACGTCATCACCGCCACCGGCTGGGACCACATCGCCACCGACGACGACGACCCCACCGAAACCTCACCCTTCAAACGAATCACCTATCGCCGGCAGGCCCCCCAAAAAATGGGCAAAGTAGCGTTCCGCTATCACCCCGACATTTGGATCGACTTCGGAAACCACTTCATCTTCAACCATCCCGGCACCACCGCCCAAGCCCTCAACTACCGCCACTACCAGTACCGCTCCTTCGAGCAGCTCGTCACCAAAGCCCGCAACGGAGCGGCAGCCTTCAACGCCACCAACCTCCACCCCACCTACGGCTCACACTGGCGGCAACTCGGCCAACTTGACGACCGAATGCTATGGGCAACCTGGCGGAAACTCTGTGAAGAAACCGGCCTCATAGAAGACCCGGCCCCATGACCATCGCCGTCATCATCCCCACCTACAACCGCCTCGAGCTAACCCAAAACTGCCTCAACTCAATCGCGAGACATGACCCGGTCCACGAAATCATCATCGTCGACAACGGATCCACCGACGGAACCCAACACCTCGCCACCATCGCCAACGATCACAACCTCGGCTTCGCTGCCGCCTGCAACCAAGGCGCCCGCCACGCCACAGCCGACCACCTCATCTTCCTCAACAACGACACCATCGTCCACCCCAACTGGACGTCACACACCAAACATCTCAACGACCCCACCGTCGGAATCGTCGGCCCGAAACTCATCTACCCCGACTGTCGGATCCAATCAGCCGGAGTAGCCGTCGACTTCAACCGGCCACCAGGACTCGAAGCATGGAACCTCACCATTGACTGGTCGTCCGAGGCCATCGACGTCGACGCCATCACCGGAGCCTGTCTCGCCATCAGACGAGACACCTTTTTCACCATCGGCGGCTTCGATGAGGGATACTGGAACGGCTACGAAGACGTCGACCTATGCTTGGCAGCCGTCGACGCCGGATTCAGAAACGTCTACGATCCAAAAGCCACCGTCACCCATCTCGAGTCACAATCCGGTTCGGAACGCTGGTCCGCCGTAGCCGAAAACGTCACCCGCCTTCGAACCAAATGGAGCCTTCATGGCAATCACTAACGGCTACACCACCCTCAACGACTTCAAGGCGTACCTGTTTCCCTCGGCGAACTACGGCACAGCTGAAGACGCCCAAATGGAAGGCGCCATCGAAGTCGCCTCCCGAACCATCGACGCCTTCACCAACCGGCGCTTCTACTCAGACTCCACAGTCTCCGCACGCGTCTACTACGCCGACACGGCCATCCGATGTGTCGTCGACGACTTCTCAACCGTCACCGGCCTCATCATTAAAACCGACACAGGCGACAACGGCACCTACGACCAAACATGGGCCACCGACGAATACATCTTGGAACCCCTCAACGCCGAAATCGGTGGCATCTCCAATCAGCCCTACAACAGCATCCTCGCCACCATCCCAAAACTGTTCCCCGTGACCGGCCGGCGCCCTCGAGTCCAAGTGACCGCAAAATGGGGTTGGGCTGCTGTTCCAGACTCAATCGCCCAAGCCTGCCTCATTCAAGCCGCCCGCATTTACCGACGCGCGCAAACTCCAGAAGGATTCGCAGCAGGCGAAGCATTCGGCGCCATCCGAGTCTCCACACGCCTCGACCCTGACGTCCAAATGCTCATCTCCCCCTACCGACGTGCAGGCGGCCAAGGACTGGTCATCGGATGAACCTGACATCTGTTCGAGCAGGCATCACCAGCGCCCTAGAAACTATCGACAACCTCCGAATCTACGAATGGATCCCCTCAACCATTCAACCGCCAGCAGCTGTCGTCTCACTCGGCACCGGCCAATACGACGCCGACCTCGACAACGGAATGATCGTCAACTATGGCGTCCTCGTCATGCTCACCAGGGCAGACGATCAAAACAGCCAGCAACGCCTCGACGACTTCCTCGGCCAAGACACCAACTCCATCTTCCACGCCATCGACACCAACCCGACCCTCTCCGGCTCCTGTGACTCAGCACGCGTCACCTCCTGGAACAACCCCGGAACCTTCACCATCGGCGGCATCGAATACCTAGGCGTCGAAGTGAACCTCGAGGTTCTCGGCTAAGTGCGAATCCTCACAGTAGAACCCGGCCCCGAATTCTCTGTCGCAGACGTCCACAACGGATGGCTCCGAGCGTTAAAACGCTCCGGAAATGAAGTTCAAAACTTCAACCTCTCCGACAGAATCACCTTCACCGAAAACGCCATCCGAGGCAAAGTCCCCGAAACAGAAAAAGGACACATCGCCGCCAGAATGGTCGGCGAACAATTACGCGCCACCTGCTTCGACTTCTGGCCCGACCTCGTCATCATCACCTCCGCCTTCCTCGTCCCACCAGAAACCTTCGACATCATCCGGTCTCGAGGAATCCGAATCGCAGTGATCCTCACAGAATCCCCATATGAGGATCCTTCCCAGCAACCCATCGCCGCCAGAGCCGACGCCGCATTCATCAACGACCCCACAAACCTAGATACCTTTCGGGAAAGCCAACCCAACACCTGGTACGTCCCCCAGGCATACGACCCCGAAATCCATTACCGCCACCAACCAGCCGACGACTTCCGAGCCGACTTCGGATGGGTCGGAACCGCCTTCCCCTCCCGAATCGCCTTCTTCGAACAAGTCGACTGGACAGGAATCGACGTCAAACTCGCCGGCAACTGGCAAGCCCTCGACGACAACTCACCACTCCACGACTTCCTCATCCACGAACAACAAGGCTGTTTCCCCAACGAACACACAGTCGAGCTGTATTCCTCAGTCCACACATCAGCGAACCTTTACCGCAAAGAAGGCGCCGCCGGACACGACCAAGGCTGGGCAATGGGTCCAAGAGAAGTGGAACTAGCCGCCACAGGAACTTTCTTCCTCCGAGAATCCCGACCCGAATCCGACCATGTCCTGTCAATGTTGCCGACCTTCGAAACACCCGAAGAGTTCGGAGAGAAACTACGATGGTGGCTGAACCATCCAACGGAACGGCAAACAGCCGCACTCGAGGCCCGAAACGCAGTAGCCACCCGAACTTTCGACAATAATGTCCGGCACCTGCTGGAATGTGTAGCAGCTCTCCCGAGCATCCCGACGTGACCGGAGAACCCCAGACCCCACCAACTCCCCAAGGAGAAACCAATGGCACGTCGCCACGGCCGTAACGGTCGCCTTTACCTCGGAATCGCTACATCAGCAGCGAATCCCTCATCCGTCGCATTCCTTAAGCAGTGGTCAGCCGAATTCGCTGTCGACACCGCTGAAGTCACCTCATTCGGCGACACCAACAAGGTGTACGTTTCGGGCCTTCCCGACGCTCAGGGCAGCTTCTCCGGCTACTTCGACGACGCGACCGCACAGTCGTACACCGCCGCTGTAGATGGTGACGCCCGCAAGTTCTACCTGTACCCAGACATCACCAACGCCCCGAACGTCTACTGGTACGGAACTGGCTTCTTCGACTTCTCAGTCGACTCGCCTGTCGACGGTCCCATCACCGTCTCGGGCAGCTGGCGCGCAGCCAGCACCATCGCCAAGAACGGCTGATGGCTGTAGGGGCTGGGGTCTACGTCAGCAACCTGGCCGAGGTTCGGAAGTATCTTCGAAAGATACATCCGGACCTCGTCCCGGTCCTACGCGAAGACCTCAAATCCGCAATCATCCTCAACACCCTCCCCGCCATTATGCGGAGAGTCCCCAAACGATCCGGCTACGCCCAGTTCACTTTGAAAGCCAGATCCGGAGGGAACACCCTCTACGTCCTGGCCGGTGGCAAATCATCCGTCGCCCCATACTTTGGATGGCTGGACTTCGGTGGCTCATTGAAGAACCGTGGACCAGGCCGAAACCAAACCATCGTCCGGCCTATCATTAAAAAAGGCCGCTACGTCTACCCTGGCATCCTCGAGACACAAAACCGACTCGTCGAAGCTGCCGGCAAAGCAGTCGACAAAGCAGTCCAATCCGCCCTCCGATAAAGGAACAGCCCGCCATGTTCGCAAAATACCGAATCACACACCAAGACGGAAACATCGTCGAAGCACCAGGCCGCAAGGTCGACGCCGTCAAGTTCGAACGACAGTTCAAAATGCCAGTCTCCAACCTGTTCTCAGAAGGCGGCATCTACACCGAACATCTGTGGTATTTCGGATGGTGTGCAGAAAAACGAATCAACGCTGATCTTCCCGACTTCGACGAATGGATGGAAACCGTTGATGGGGTCGACATTCTTTCGGAAGAAGAAGAAGAAACCCCTACGGACCCGAGTTCTTCACCCTCGCTGTAGCAGCGCTGGCGATTGACTCGGGTATCCCAGTATCCGTACTTTTAGAGGAACCCGACCACTACCTCGACGCAATGTTCGAAGTTCAAACAAGACGCAGAGAAGCAGCCGAATACGGTTCGGACGCTAAGCGTTGGGATGAGTGAGGCAACCGATGGCCGGTGACAAACGTGAAGTGAGGGTCGCCGTTGTAGGTGACGCCGCACAACTTCAACGAGAACTTCTCAAAGCAGAAGGCCAACTCAGCGGCTTCGGAAACAACGCCAAAAAGTCGGGCGACATCCTCCGAACCGCCCTCTTCGGAGGCGCTGTCCTGTATGGCGCACAGAAGCTCGTCAAAGCCGCCGGAGATCTAGAACAGTCGATCGGCGGAACAGCTGCTGTCTTCGAACAAGCCTCCGGACCCATCAACGAATTCGCAAAAGGAGCCGCCGACCTGGTCGGCCTCTCTGAAAACGCTGCTCGTTCGCTGACCTCACGTCTCGGCGCTTCTTTGAAAGGTGCTGGGCTTTCGGCGGAAGAGGCAGCGAAACAATCTGTCTTCTTAACGAAAACTGGCGCCGATTTGGCTGCCACTCTTGGCGGCAACACAAACGACGCCGTCTCCGCTTTAGGTTCCGCCCTCCGAGGCGAGTTCGATCCCCTCGAGCGTTTTGGTATCGCCCTGAAAGCCTCTGAGATCAGCGCCAAAGCCGTCTCCATGGGCTTGGCAGAATCCGAGTCCTCTGTCACTGCATACGCCAAAGGCCAAGCCACTCTCGCCCTTATCACGGAACGCTCAGCGTTCGCTCAGGGACAGTTCGGCCGTGAAGCTGACACAGCCCAAGGCCAGCAGCAACGAGCAGCAGCAGCCATGGAAGACGCCTCTGCCAGACTCGGCAAATCACTTCTCCCCGTCTACACCCAAATCCAAAAAACCGTCACCCTCGTCGCCGAAGCATTCACCGCCCTTCCAGGCCCAGTCCAAACAGGTCTGATCGGCCTCACCGGAATTGTTTTGATAGGTCCAAAACTTGTTGAAGGTTTCACGTTGGCTGCTAGTGCAGCGAAGACCGCTGGAACAGCGATTCTTGACACGGCAACCAAAGCAGTCAGCACCCAGGGGGCTATCGCCTCCATGAACATTTCCACACAGGCTGCCGGGTCAACCGCTGCCGCTGCCGCTGGCGGGATGTCTCTTCTCGGCCCAGCGGCTTTGGCTGTAGGCGTCGCCGCTGTCGTCGGTGGTATCGCTTGGAAAAAGTATTCAGACGAACAAGCGGCAGTGAAAAAAGACATTGACGCTCTGACCAAGACTTTCAACGAACTCGACGGCAGCATGACGGAAAACACCCGCACAACCGTCGCAGCCATTCTGCAATCCAAAAACCAGATCGACAATTTGAACAAAGCCGGCATTTCCGTCTCTCAGTTCTCCGACGTAATCGACGACAACCGCGACGCCTTGGTGAAACAGGGCGAGGTTGAGGCTTTAATCCGAGAAGACGTCAACAAGGGGACCGACGCCTACAACACTCGCCTCCAAGCGATCAAGGACGCTGGCGGCTCTCAAAACGAACTCATCGCGCGCCTTCTTGAAACCGGCGCCGCCGACAAAGGACTCATCGAAACCCTTTACAACGGTATCGACGCTTACAACCAGCAGCAGGAAGTCATCCGGCAGCTGAACATCCAAAAAGGCATTGAAGCCGGATTGTCTGAAGAGCAGGCCACCGCTCAAGCGGATCTAGCCGCTGAAGTTGACGCGGCCTCCAAAGCAATGGAAACCCAGTACGACAAGTTGAAAGACCTGTACGACCTCAACATCAGCAACACAGAAGCCCAGATCGCTACTCGACAGGCCCTGGCCGAATACAACAAGGCTCTCAGCGATGGTGGTTTGACAGCCGATGAGCGCACCACAAAGGAATTGGCTTTGGAGAAAGCCATGCTGAAGGAGGCCGAAGCTGCCGCCGCCGCTGCTGAAGCCCAAGCAAAACTTGAAGGAAAGACTTTGGCGGCAGGCGAAGGCCACATGATCCAGTCGCAAAAGTTGAAAGAACTGGCTGGCACCTTGGCTCCCGATAGTCCCCTCCGGAAACGTATCGAAGATATGTCCCTCCAACTGTTCCTCCTCGGCTTACAAAACCCAGTCATAAAAATCCGCATTGAAGCCGAAGTGTCACTCAACAACGCAAAAAGCAAACTGATCCAACAACTCCAAGCTCAAGGCATCATCCTCACCGCTGGAGAATTCAGCGCCCTGTTCGGTGAAATGTGGACAGGCGGAACAGTCGACTCCGGGACGCCTTACATTGTCGGCGAGAAAGGTCCGGAACTGTTCGTTCCGTCCGGTTATGGCCGAATCATGGACGCTTTCTCCACCAGCAAAGCACTCGTCGCCAACGCTGGCGGCAGCATGAATGGTGGTGGCGGAAATGTCACCATCAACGTTTCTGTCTCACCCACCGCCGACAAAGCCGCTATCGGCCAAACCATCGTCGAAGCCATCTCAAGCTTCGAACGCCGCTCCGGCTCAGGGTGGCGAAGCTGATGCCAGCAGAAATCGCAGATGGCGTCCAAATCACTGTTGCCATAGGTTTCTCCACAGCCGCCGGAAACAACACAGTCCCCCTCGGATCCACACTAGCCTCCATCACCTACACCGACGTCTCCACCGCCGTCCGAAGCGTGCAAATCAAACGAGGCCGCTCCTCCGAACTCGACGACTTCACCACCGGAAACTGTCAGATCATTCTCAGCAACGAAGACCGAACCTTCGACCCTGAAAACACTGTCGGCGCCTACTACGGCAAACTCACACCAGGACGCCCAATCCGTGTTCAAGCCACAGCCCCTGGTGGTTCCGCTCAAACAATCTTCCAAGGCTATGTCGACCAGTGGGACCAGCAATACACAAACCCCTCCGACGCTGTCGCAGTCGTCACCGCCTCCGACGCCTTCAAAGTCTTGAACCTCATCACCCTCCCCTCCTACTGGGAATACCAAGTACGGGAAGACGGCCCTACCGCTTGGTTTCGTTTCGACGATGGCGACACCCCCACCCAACCCTTCGAAACTATTAGCGGCCGATCTGTTGGCTCATGGAAAACCACTGCCGGAGCAGCAACAACAGGAGCCTCCACCGGCTCACTCGTCGCCAACGATTCGTCTGTCTCAGCAGTCTTCGACGGAACCGACTTCATCGAAATCCCTATCGGATTCCTGGGTGATCCCTTCGTAGATTTCCGCGCCAAAACCGTCGAATGTTGGATTTCAACCAGCACAACCACAGACGGCAAATACGGTATTTTTTACAAAGGCGGATACGAATACACTTTGGCACTTGGAATGGTTGTCACTGGTGGCGTCGGGGTCATACAAGGACAGATTGGTAGCACCGCAGGTTTTAATAGTGCGCTAGTCAGAACCTCAGGAATCACAGTCAACGACGGAAAACCCCATCACATAGTTTTAAAATTAGATTACGACAATGCTCTCAGGCAGCTTTGGGTAGATGGGGTCCTAGCAACAATCGAAGATTTTTTCACGACGCTCTCAGTATCAAGCGAACCCAACATTGTTGTCGGCAAGCCATACACCTCATCCGCTACCGCCACTTACAACATGACCTCCTACTTTGTCGGGACTGTTGACGAACTCTGCCTCTACGCAAATAGTTTTTTAACGTCCACACAAATCGCCAACCATTACGCCATCGGAAAAGGCACCTACCTAACCGGCAACACCGCCACCCAACGCCTCGACTCGTTACTCGCGATGGCCGATTGGATGAGTGACGGAGAAACCTTCTCAACCGCCACATCAACAGTCCAAGGAATTGACACTCAAAACGACACACTCCTCTCCGCCTTAAAGGAATGTGAAACCGCCGACCAAGGCCGCCTCTTCTGCGACCGCTCCGGCCTCGTCAAATTCATTTCCCATAACGAAATGGCTGTCAACTCCACCTACAACACCTCACAACGAACCTTCGGAGACGGAACCGGAGAACTCCCCTACCTCGACCTCGAGTTCACCTACAACGACCAGCTCATCTACAACCGCACAAACGTTGCCAGACGTGAAGGCGCAACCGCTGTAGTCAACGACACCACAAGCCAGGGGCAATACTTCATCCGCACAGACTCACTGTCCGGTCTCATCAACAACACCGATGAAGCCATGGACGACATCGCGCGCGTCCGACTCGCAACCTACAAACAACCACAGCTTCGAATCGAACAAATGAGATTCAGCCCACGTCGTCTGACTTCAATGTATGCGGCAACGATCACAGACGACATCGGAACCAGAATCACAGTGAAACGACGTCCTCAAGGTGTCGGGTCTGTAATCTCAAAAGAACTCATCGTCGAAGGCATCACGCACGACATCGGGATCTCTTCATGGGTTACGACCTACAATCTGTCCCCGGCACCTCTTTCTTTCCTCATCCTCGACAATCTTGTCTACGGAGTCATCGACTCCACCAACGTCCTCGGCTATTAGGAGACCCTCATGGGCAGCGGATTCAAAAACTTCACAGCGGCCTCAGTTCTCACCGCCTCAGACGTCAACAACTACCTCATGGAACAGTCCATCATGTCGTTTGAATCGACTGGCGCTCGAGACGTCGCCATCACCGCTCCAGAAGACGGCATGGTTGCCTACATCCGCTCCAACGACTCATCCGAAGGTCTTTACACTTACAACGGCACCGCATGGCGTAAAGGTCCAGGCTGGAACGCCCCGTGGGGGATTCAGTTGTACGCCCAAGACACCGTCAGCACTCGCGACTTCACTGGAACCCCGGCAACAATCACAAACATCACCGGATCTGTCTCTGTGGTCAACAACAGGAGATACCGCTGTACGTTCCAGTGTCGCTACCTAAACACCTCTGTTGGTATTGCTAATACTTTTACCATGAGAGCTGGTGGTACCGGATTTTGGTCTGGAATCGAAAACAACTATTCCAACGTCAACGACCAAATCTACAACGCAGTTTCCATTTATTCAGCAACGTCTAGTTCCACTCTAACCTTCGATGTGCAAGCCTCGACAGGTACAGGAACACTAAAAATCTACGGAGCCAACGCAACCACACAGTTCACCGTCGAAGACATTGGCCCATACGGAGCGCCCGCCTGATGGGTTACTACCTGCTGGACAATCCACCACGCTCGCCGCAGTTCTATCCCTCGCGATCCAACACGCCGACCTATGCGATCGGTGTTCACACCAGCGAAGGGCCAACCGGACCAGGCAGCGCGCGCAACCTCGCCGCCTTTATCGCTCGACGATCCGACCCCGGCTCCTATGCGTGCATCGTCGACAGTGAAGAAACTGTGGTCTTGGTGCCTCCCGACTACACGACGTTCTCTGTAGCCGCCTCCGGTTACAACTCGCGCACCTGGCACATCTGCCTCGCAGGTCGAAGCGCCGAACTCAGCCCCGACGATCCCAACACACAGGCCATGATCGTCCGAGCAGGCGAAGCGATCCGTGGGCTTTGGACTTTGCTAGGCATTCCACTGTCGAATGCTCAGTGGGTTGGTACTGACGCTTTGAACCGTCCCGGTTTATTCTGTCACGGAACCGTCCAGCCTTGGGACCGTTCAGACGCCTGGTCAACCCATCCCGACCAGGCACGCCTCGACCAGCTGCTCATCAACGCAATCACCCCGCCGGCACCTATTCCCCCAACCCCACAGGACGACGACATGAAACGCTACCTACTCCGAGGCGACAAGTCCGGCGAAATCTATTTGGCAGACGCCGGCTTGGGCTGGAAATGGCACATCCCAGCAGGGCAGCTCCAGAATGTGGCGTGGGTGATCGGACAGGCCGGCGGACAACTCCTCATCTTGCCCGGCTCCAACACCATCATCGTCGAAGGCCAAACCGTTTGGGTGGCCGACCAGGCGTTTGTCGACGCCATCCCCACCATCTAACCAGATCGGCTGTCAATGTCATGCAGTGGGAACCCATCATCGCAGCGTCCATCACCGGACTTTTAGCCTTCGCAGCTGTCGTCTGGCAGTCACGGAAAACCCGTCGAATCAACACCGACGAACACTCCCAAAACTCCCGGAAACTCGACCGCATCGAAAAGAAGGTTGACGACACCGCCCAGCGCGTCGAAACTGTTTCCGACCGGCTTGACGACCATATCGTCCTGCACCGTATGACAACCCGAAAACCATGGTGGCGTAGATGACCTTTGCCGACGACGTCCGAGCAGAAACCCGAACCTCCGGAATCGAATGTCGACTCTGTGTCCTACTCAAAAACATGGACACAAAAACTCGGGGCGAAGTCAACGACGTCCTAGCCGACCAGTCATGGAACGCCGAGGCGATCGCTCGAGCAATGAAGCGGAGAGGATGGGAGATCCGTGGCGACTCAATCCGAAAACACCGACGAAACTGCCTCGTTCGCTGACGAAGTAGCAGCAGGATCCCGACCCCGACGAAACCATCCGCAAGGCTGGGAACCCGGTGTCGCATGGAATGGTCGTGAAGGCACACTCACCACCCCACCCCTCGAAGCCGACCCCACAACAGGGGTCTGGTCTGAGCTTGTCGCCGACTGGGGTTTAGATCCGCTCACCACTGAAGTGGTCGAAGGGTCTGTCCAAGTCCGAGCATGGGACACCCATGACGGCCGCCGGCTCAGGTATTACCGGGCGACATTGCGCGCGCGTGAACTCGACTACGACCGACCCGATGTGGACGCCCTCTGCCGCCTAGTGGAGAAGAGGCGCCCTGTGAAGCCTCTGAAAGGCCCTGAGAGGCCCGACAGAGCCTTAGTCGTCCTCATAGCGGACTGGCAGTTAGGAAAGGCAGGGGAGCCAAATGGCGGCACCCCTGAAACTGTCGAGAGAATCTGTCGGACCCTCGACTATCTGCCCGCTCGCATTAAAGAACTGAAAAAGGCAGGCCGCCCCGTCGACACCGTGTACCTCGTCGGACTTGGTGATCTGGTGGAACAATGCACCGGCCACTATCCCGGCCAAACCTTCAACGTCGACTTAGACAGGCGTGAACAAATGCGCCTCGCCCGCCGGCTCATCCTTCGAGCCGTCGACAACGTCCTCGGCCTCGCCCCACGAATCGTCCTGGCTGCTGTTCCTGGCAACCATGGCGAAAACCGGCTGAACGGAAAATCTTTCACCCGAACCACCGACAACGACGACCTCGCAGTAGTCGAACAGGTAGCCGAAATCTTGGCCGCAAATGAGGAACGGTATGGCAGCTGCACAACCGTCCTAGCGTCCGGCAACAACCTCGTCCTCAACATTGCTGGCATCCCAGTCGCTTTCGCCCACGGCCATAAAGCAGGCGCCTCCGGCCACCCCGCTGCCAAACTAGAAAACTGGTGGAAAGGACAGGTAATGGGACGCCAACCAATCGCCGACGCCGACATCCTCATCACCGGCCACTATCACCACTTCATCTGTTCGGAAACATCCGGCCGGACCTTCATGCAAGCCCCCGCCATGGATGGTGGCTCCTCCTGGTGGACTGACATGAGCGGCCAAAATTCACCCGCTGGACTTCTCACCCTCGGCATCGGGACCGGCTACGGCCCTCGAGGCTGGGGCGACCTACACATCCACTCCGCATAAGGAACCCGACATGGAAGAAGAACCCGAAGTCGACGAATACTTCGATGCCGCCTGGCCCTCAATCCTCCTCGACGGCTTCGCCCTCGTTCATGGCGACCGTGGCCGAGCCTACGGGCCGCCCTGGGAGGATTATCAGCGCGTCACCAACCTCTTCAACTCTCTGTGGGGTGAAGACGTCATCGACGTCAACGCCGGAATCATGTTCATGATTTGTATGAAGCTCGGAAGGATCGCGCGTGGCCTCGAGGAAGGCTTCAACGCTGAACAGTTGAAAGACTCCATAACCGACGCCGCCGGCTACCTCGACTGCCTCTACGGATCACTTCTGAACCCTTCCCCAATCGTTCCCTCTTTCGACATCGACGACGATGAGGAAGAATGGGTGGACGAGGAGGAAGAATGACCATCACCATTGAACCGGATCTCATCCCCCTCACCGAACCCGACGAAGAAGTCGAATACGACCCCGAAGAACACGAATACCCCGACACGCAGGACTACCCCGCCCCAGATTGGAAACCGTAATGTTCACCAAATCCTTCCTCATGCAACTCGCCGAACGAGCTGTCAAAACATTCGCCCAAACCTTCGTCGCCCTCGCAGGCGCCTCCCAAATGGACTGGCTGAATCTTGACTGGCAGCACCTCGCAGCCACCTCCCTCATCGCCGCCGGCCTGTCAATCCTGACCTCTATTGCCTCGGACAAAGTCGGCCCCACCGACTCCCCTTCGATGGTTGCAACGTACAAAGGACCGTAGATCCCCGATTCGACGACGACACCTCCCTCCCCTGGGTGTCGACTGGATCCTCGAGGCGAACCGCCACGCACTCTGAGAACCACAACCGAATCGGATGCCGGAAACCCCAGCCATCAGCCTTCCCCCAGGCTCCGTGGCTGGGGTTTCTGCATTCCCGAAAAAAGATCCTTGACATTCCTTTAAACGTCCTTTAAAACTTCTCATGTGGAGCAGCCGCCCCACACACAAGGAAACCCAAGCAGACAAGGAACCCCGACATGGCAGCAATCAAGCAACTCGACATCAACCTCCAAGAACTCATCCACGCCGAAGAGAAGGTCGACGAATACGCCACCATCATCGGCAACGTCGACCACATCCACGACGAATACGAACCAGCCGACCAAATCGAAGACCTCTACATCACCGCCCTCGTCCACGCCGAAATCCTCGCCGAAACAGTCGTCGACATCCTCCACCCTGAAGACTTCGCCAACGACGACAACTTCTGGCACGCCGTCATCAACGTCCGCCTCTACATCCAAAACACCGACGTCAACGAACTCTCCATCGACGGACTCCAAGCCGAAATCGCAAAGGCCCTCTGATGTGGACCCTCATTTGCCTCACACCAGCGGCTCTCCTGTTCGCCCATCAGATCCGCAAAGCCAACCAACCGAAACCGCCGGCCCCTAGCCTCTCCGATATCCCAGTCATCGTCCTTATCGGCAACGACCTCGAGGTAGACCTGTGACCGAACCAAACGTCATACGCTGCCTCCAATGCAAACAGTCCTTCGACCGCACCACCGAAGGCGCCCAGGAATATCTTGACCATCGGGAAACCTGCCCCGACACTTACACCGGCTACAACAGCAACCACCCGACAAACCACAACCCGAAAAGGTCAGCATGAAACAAACAGCGCAATTCCTCACCGGACTCACCGCCTTCGCCCTGCTGCCCGCTTTAGTCGAGAACACTGCCCAACACGACGCCCTCGGACCAGTCATCGGCCTCACCCTCCTCCTCGCCATCGCAGCTGCTGTCATCTTTGCCTGGCCGGTAAAGACGTCACGATGAAATCTGATTGTCTTGCAACGGCAGCAATCTTCACCCTGGTCGCCGTGACCATGCTTTGGATTTGGCTGATTACGCTAGGAATATTGTGAGCAACCCAAACAAAGCCAAAGGCTCAGCAGCCGAACGAGCAGTCGCCGACTATCTCAACGTCAGAGGCGTCGAAGCCGAGCGTGTACCGGCCGGGGCGAGTTTGGACCGTGGCGACATCTGGGTACCAGACAAAAACTGGCCGGCCATCCAAGTCAAAAACCATGCTCGCCTTGACCTCTCCGGCTGGGTCGACGACGTCGCCATCCAAGCCAAAAACGCCGGCCGAGAAACCGGAATCGTCGTCCACAAACGCCGTGGCAAAGGCAACCCCGCCTCCTGGTATGTCACCTGCACCCTCGACACCCTCATCACAATCATCGAAGGGAACAAACGATGACCGAAACAAACATCATGATGTTCTGTCAGCAGCTCAC
>Ga0315904_10004913_pt1 | contig 18751 bp, 13 predicted proteins | sample LakEriMetagenome_6_FD_203529 | JGI IMG/M metagenome (GOLD analysis project Ga0315904, IMG submission 203529) | Freshwater fungal communities from buoy surface, Lake Erie, Ohio, United States - Buoy 12 MA120 | ecosystem: Environmental > Aquatic > Freshwater > Lake | place: USA: Lake Erie, Ohio...
GGGGTTTCTGCTACAGACGGCTTTGCTGTGTTTTGGTCTATGATAGACTTTAAGTTATCTCCCTGCTCCTTACTAAATGCCCCTTCGGTAATTCCGTCATCAATGATTTGCTTAAGTGTTTGTGGAGCGACTCCAGTGGTCAAAGCTTTCTCGTAGTCAGACTTTGACAAGTCGCCACTAGCTAGATATTCCTTGCTTGAAGTGGGGTACTTAGATCGCCAGCGGGCAATAGCATCCTGTCTTGCAGCCTGCTCTGCAATTGCCTTAGCCTCATCCCGTATCTCATTTGCAGCAATGGTTGTATTGTAGGCGTCTTTAGCTTCAGCCTCTGTCACCGGCTTCTGTTTCGCCTTTCGCCCACGCTTAGCAGCCTTAATCACTTCCGGCTCAAAGCCAGCAAGTGTCGGCTGAACTGTAGCGGGTGGTAAGGTTGATTGAGGTAAGGATTCAGCAACTGCTGGAGTTGTAACCACTTCAGGTTCGAAGCCCTTCAGTTCAGGCTGGATAGTCGCTGGCGGTAGCTCCGGTGCAGGAGCAATCTCATTAACAGTAGAGGCAGGTGGAGATATATCGTCTACGGTAGGAGCAGCCTCTTGGATAGTCTCAGCAACTGGCTTCTTGAACTCATGCGTTGCAATGTAACTCTGGGGAGACTTCAGCGCTTCAGCAAATGAAATGTCCAGCGGATTCCCAGTAGCCCGATCGTAGAAAGTTACATTGTCTTTACCAAAGACAGAAAGAAACGCCCCAAGTGCTTGAGAGTTATCAAACTTACCAGAGATAGATGAAGGGTTTTTATCTTTGGCCACTTCGACGATCTTATTGATTATAGCTCGCCCAGTACCAACACTGGCTTCAGGCATACGAGAGAAACTACTAATCAAAATAGCAGGATCTTCGGCTGCATCACTTGAGTATGCTACGACTGCTTTAGCGGAACCAGTTGGGCCTGCATCAATATCAATGTCTAACTCATCACCGCGAGGTGTAATCTTAGCAATCGGTTCAATGGGTCCACCGCCCTTAGGAGTAGGTGGATCGATGACGGGCTCATTACGTGTTGGACCTTCAAGATCTGGCCCACCAGCAGGATTCATGGGACCGCCCGTAGTAGGTGCGGGACCACTAGGACCAGGGCTAGGACCAGACGGTGGCGGCGTTGGACCATCAACATCTGGCCCAGCAGGACCTGTACCACTTGGAGAAATGGACGGACCTTTATCATTAGGTGGAGTATCTGGAATTTTTATTTTATCAACAGGAGGCTCGCCCCTTCCACGAATACGACCGACTCCAATAATACCTTCTTCATCTGTTAGCCCCCAAAAAGTTACTGGCTTCTTATTCCAAGTAAATGGCCTGTCCGTAAATGGAATAGAAATCTTAGCCAGCCCCCCAAGTGGTCTATCCAATCTAGCTTCATCGACACCAAAATCTTTGAACCTTTCAGTCAGTTCTTTTTCGTCAAAACGCCTTATATCATTCGAGGCATCCTCTATGAGCATTCTCGGTGTAACAACGTGGCGAGCCTCACGCTTTCCAACTTTGCGACCAAGTGCTTTCGATGCGGTATCGATAGCCCTATTCTCAAGATTCAAAGCCCTGGCTGCCTTCCCACCTTTAGTCATGGCGGAAGCGCCAAATGTCAAATATGACAACGGATCAAGTGCAATTTCAGCACCCAATCCAGTCAGGAAGTTCAGCATCGTGTCTTCTTTACCAGCAAGACCATAGCCTCGCATAAGATCACGACCAGTCAATCTGTTCTCATGCGTGAACGGAGAAGCCAATTGGTCAAACGGGTTCTGTGGTTTTGGTCCTCCAGGTAGCCACGAAAGTGTATCCCTGACCATGGAACCAGGTACGTCAAGCAAGTTACCTACCGTTGCGAGTCCACTGAGCGCAGTTCCGCCAGCGCGTTCAAGCAAACCAGGAGGGGCCTCCTTCACAATGTCAGCTTGTATTTTACTTCCCAGCTTGCGAACTGGATTCTTCTCTTCCTCAGGAACAGAAACAGGCTCCTGCCTTTTGGATGCAGCAAGAGCCCGTAAAGAAGCTTTCAGATTGAATGGATCCACAGCTTAACCCCAAGATTAACTGACAGCGTGTAACGATTCTAGCGATGCGTTGCGATGCTACTCACCGCTGAGCATCATCAACAACTGCTGGCTTAGATCTGGGTCTTCCATGAGTGCCTGAGCGATCATGTCTTCAAGAGATGGTTCATCACGCATATTCAGACCACCCATCGCATTGGCTGTATTGCCTGCAATAGCAGCAGATTGGAGCATAGCGTTGCGATCACCACCAAGTGCGCGACGACCTAGACCCATTGCTTGATCACGGATACCGCGAAGTCCAGCCATGCCACCAGAGTACATGTTGCTGCCAAGCTGCTTTGCCCCAACACGAGCACCTTCCACATAAGGAATTGCTTCAGCGGACGCAATCGCAATAGGGCGAGATTCCTTAAATCTGTCAAGTCTTTTAGTTCTATTAGCAAGTCGATCGGCGTAAAACCTCATTTGGTCATCAGCAGCTTGCGCCGCTGCCTGAAGCTCTTCAAGATTTGACACAGTAGCAGGTCCTCCGCCTTGACCAAGATAGGCGCCTTGACTCATTTCATTTCGTCGAGCAGCATCAGCAACCGCATCATCTATTTTTACTTTTCTAGCTAAAGCGTCGATAGTATTATTTTTTGACTTATCAAGCATTCCAGCCATTCTTGCTGATGGAGTGTTTAGCTTTGCTGCCTGATAAGAACCTCTGGCAGCCTTACCAACGCCTTTAGCACCCCTCAGTGCAGACATGCCAGCCTTGGCTCCAAGCTTACCAGCCGCAGCAGTACCACCCGTCATAAGCATTAACGGGTCTGTTAGCGTATCAATGAGCAAGCCAGCCATCTGGTTGCCACCGGAGTTCTCATCACCACCCATCCAGTACCGAGAAATCTCTGCACCACTGGTTCGATTCTCATCACTGAAAGGAGTCATTAACTGATCGAACGGATTAGAAAACGAGATCGCATCTCGCACCATAGATCCTGGCAGGTTAATTAGATTACCAGCACCGCTCAACACATTACCCAAAACACCGTAGTCCATATCTTCGCCAGAATCAGGTTCTTCCATTGAAACATATCTAGGCGGTTCGTAACTAAATGGCGATCTATCCATCACGCACTTCCTTGTATTTGCATTTTTTAAGCTTTCCTAACACGCTCAAGTTTACCTATATCTGTTTACACCAGTTGAAGGTGGACTAACTGGAGTCTGCACCTTCGGAGTAACTGGAGCCTGATTACTTTCTGTAGAACCCTGAGTCGGAGGTGAGCCAGAAAACGGAGTCATCGCTCTAGATTTTTCTCTTCGCCTCAGATCACTAGCCCTATCAACACCAAATAACTCCTGAAATGGATAAATAACATTTCTCCACCACCAATATGGATTGTTATCTTGCTCATAATCGGCTATGTCAGATGGAGTTGCCCCTTGCCCAAAGTACGAATCTATCATTTGACTTGCTATCAACTCTTGCTGCTCTGCTGGCAATCTTGAAAATTGACTGTTATTCTTTAGCTTTTCCCTGTATGCAGCAATTCTTTCAGCCGTAGGTCTAGTGTCGTTTTCAATCCTATCCGGCGATGGAACCCAACTAGGTATCGCGACTTGATCAGAACCAAAGCCGCCACTGTTACCCACCCCTGAACCCATAATGTAATTATCGAAAGTCTGAAGCCTTCTTTGCTTTTCTATATCTGGAACATCAGATACAAGTATTTGCTGACGAATTGCCTCATTTTGTTTTATCTTATCAATATCAGCCCTTGACTTCATTATATCCTTTTGCCCTTCAACATACTGCCTCTCTCTTTCTGGGGCAGTTTGTGCCATGTATGATGGACCGTAATTACCAAACGCTTGATTTGGATCTTGCATAGCGGCCAACGACATCAGGGCATTGAATCCATCCTGCCCACCACCAATAGCACCGCGACCCGCCACAAGGTTTCGCAACTGCTGAGAAGCGCCAGCCGCATCAGCCGCAGCTTGGCGACGATTAGCAGCCATCTCTAGTCGGGTCTTCGTTTGATTCGCTAAGTCTTGTGACCTCGCTTCACGCTTAGCATTGATGCGATCGCGATACACAGGGTTAGTCGCCATGTTCATCTTGTGTCTATAGAACTGAATCTCAGAGGGAGTCATTGCCTTAAGATCTTCGCGCTGGAAATTCCCGATATTGGGATTGGATCCTGACTGAGGATTCGGGAACATGCCAGCGTCCTGCAAAGCCGAAAACTTTTGCTGATCCTCTCTGCGTCGATCCTGATTGGCAAAAGCCAAGAGATCCGGTTCCGGCATGTAGCGAATTAAGCCATCGGGACTTGGACCTCCCATAGCATCCTCTGCTCTCTTACGTCTTTCTTCTTGGTCAGCACGAGCCGCCGCAGCAGCAGGTCCACCATCACCCAAAGGACGATTCTGGTTTTCCATAATTGCAGCATCACTTGGCAATGCACCCATGCCGGAACTAAAAAAGCCGGAACGTCTTTGCGATGGAGTTGCATAGTAACCCCTTTTGTCATAAAGATTGTTGGCCACAGTATTTTCTGCATCGATCCGACCTAAGCGAGAAGCATCTTCAATATTCTCTGCAATACGATCACTAATTATCTTGCCCATGCTTTCACGTGGCTGTGCAGCCAATCGACGAGCCTCTGCATTGAAATCTGTCAATGCATCTTCTGGAGTCTGCTGTCTCATAGGATTTGACAAAGACGACATATTACCTTGCGGTGCCGACGCTCCAAACATTTGCTGAAGCAATGGCGATTGAGGTGCAGCAGGTAAAGGTGCGCCTGCGCCAGGCACTGCTGGAGTAGCCGAAGACGGAGGAATTGTTTTCTCAGGACGTGTAACTCCATAACGATGGCGGCGTGCAAACCCATCGATCATGGAGTAGTCCGGTGGGCTGTAGAGCTTAATATTTCCATAATATGGATATATCTTATCGTACCCATCACCGTTCATAAACAAGTTCAGACCTTGCCTCACATCATAATCTAGACTTTCGTTGTCCGTACTATTTATATTCTGCACCCACGGATCATCTCCAGTCTTGTCAACATAAGGCTCTGTGCTTGGTGGAGGCGCAGGTGCCTCACCATAATCCGGAGCAAAAGCACGCCCTGAAGTAGCACTATCTGTCGACAATGGAGCAGAAGTAATCCGATCGCTATTTGGGCTAAACGCTTTTTTGTAATAAGGTATAGTGTTCTTGGCAAAAAAATCATCAAGCTGAGCATTCGGCATCTCATTGATTGCAGCGACCCACTGATTATTCTCCTCACTTCCAACCGGAGAGCCAGTGCGTCTTGCGGCTTGGCGCGATAAAAAGCCGTTGTACGAATTAAAGTATCCATCAGTAGACCGCATAAATTGCCGAGGCATTGTACGAGACGCGTCATTCTTGCTATCAAACACAGAACCTCGCTGGAAGCCACTCGCTACAGGAATCGCAAAGTCATTGATGTTATTACTGCCACCACCGAGCGGTATTTTGAAAGCCCCACCTTTATCAATCATCTCTCTCTTTGACATCGCAGGCGCATCAGGGTTAAACCTATACAACAAATCATCATATTGTGGCTGCGTAGTTGAACTACTACCTCTCCCTGGCAAAAACGGCATCTGCTGCTGCCTACCCGAACCATAAGCAGACGGCGATGGCTGCGCATTAGATGAGCGGCTTTGATTGCCTCCGGACATATAGTTGCTAATAGCGCTTCTGGCATCGGCCATATCTCTCTTAGGCATGTAGTATTCATCGTAGGGGCTTTGTGGTCGCAGCGGACTCATAGGATTGCCGCTTGGCTTAAAGGTAAGCAAGCCCTGCAATGGATTCTGATTACCCATGCCAGACTGAGAGCCAGGACGACTCCCACCAAAGCTCATCGCATTGTTGCTTCTGTACTGAGACTGCTGAGGTCTTTCCATGCTTGGCATGCGATTCATCGGATCATTTAATCTTGTCATGGCACTTCTCAGTTAGAAAAGACTTTGTACGAAACATCAACCGCCGCAGTATTGGCAGCGCAGTAAATGGCATTGTTTGCAACACGAAACGGAAAGCACTCACCTGCGTTGATTCGGAAGCCACGCTGACCGGCAACAGTACCCACCGTGATGTAATTGGTTGTGTCAAGATTCTTAATCCAGACAATCCCAACAGAGCTAACATCTCCAAGGACTAACTGCTCCTCAACCGTTCCGATATTCTGACGGCCACTCATACGGGCCGTACCAGATACCGTGATGCTGGTACCATCGGAAACCTGATCGACATCACCACCCTTGGAATAGCTCAACCCAATTTGCAGACTCAATTCATTTGCCATAGCACAGTCCTCCCTGTATTATTCCATTGCATTTGTTTTTTACTTGACAGCCAATCTTGCATACCATTCGGTGTCATCGGGCGACTTCATCTGATACTGACTATGCGGGCAGCCAGTGTCGCTCCACCTAAACACATACGTTGGCTCTCCTAGCTGACACGGATCTCCGCAAGTGGTATTTGCTTTCCAGTAGTTCAAGCTTTGCTGATCGAAGTCAGCACGCTCCGTCTGGACAAAACCACCTAGCCTTGAGAATTCCATGCAGCGAATCGCCAGCGAAGCCCAGAACCTACCACCACTGGCTTCCTTTTCCATCTTGCCGGTGTACGTACTCCACACCGTCGATGGATAGCTCATGTTGTGATTATTTAGTATCTGCGAGTGAAACAGCAGGTGATTCGGCAGATAGATGTCATCGTCATCCCAAAGGGCTATAGCATCAAAGTCACCAAAACGCTCAGACAGCTTGAGCATCTTGTTGTATTTAGCAACAATCCCTGGCTCTCGCTCCGTGGTTGTGATGATCGCCATGTCATCATCTACCTCCTCGTTGAGCGTACCCAGATCATCGTAGATCAGAAGAAACGCATCCGAGTGAGCCTGGCTTCTGAAGCAAGCAACTGATTGCTGGATTAAATGCTGCGGTCGATTATAGGTCGGGCAGAGACAAAGAAATCTCACTGGATACCTCCGTCGTAAAACCAAATACTTCCTGGGCCTTTCTGAGCATCAGGAAGCACCTCAGCCAAGACTTCAGAAACTCCAGGCCAGTGACGATCGTGACCGCAAAGCAAGCCAATAGGACTGATTAACTCTTTCCATTTCAGCAAGTCGCTACGAAACGAATCGGTATCATGAGCCCCATCCAAAAATATCATGTCGGCACCACCACGATCCGCCAGGATAGGACGCAGAAAATCGGCAGCCCTCTCCGATGACATAATCAGTGGAACGCACTTACCTTGGTCAATCATCTCCATGAGATTCTGCATTGCTTTGGTCATCACCTCGCTACGACCTGTTCCGGTCTGCATAATCGAATGAGCGTTTGCTAGCTCCTCCGGAGAACCCTGCCAGTGATCTACAGCGTAGACAATACCAGTAGTACCAAGGCACATCGCCGTAGTGCTCCTGCCTTGCCATACACCTACCTCTACAATCAGAGATGCTTTCCTGGCTTGCTCGTAAAGCCAAAGTAACTCATCGTCGTACATCCAGCCTTGAATTGGCTTGCACTTATTTAGAACCTCATCACTAGCTATTCTTGCAATCATAACTTGCACCCTCCCTGACATCCTTCTTTGGTGCAGGTCTGCTTGCACTCAGCCCGACGAATCGCTTCGCGTATCAGCGATCCATGTATGTCTGTTGGATCGATCTTCCAGGCTAGATTCCAAGTCGTTGGATTAAGCACGTTGATCGCTGCAACGCGCAGGTAATCTGTCCATGACCAGTTCGTTGCATTCTGGTTGACCTGATTCAAGATCCACTGGAAGTTCTGAGGATCGCGACAGCCCTCAACTCCCCAGATGTCCATCTGGTTTGCTGTTGCCTTGCACGAACAGTTAGGTTTGTCTGTCACGCCAATGTCCTTGAGCATCTCAAACATCTCAGTGCCAGGACCAAATCCAGGCGGCCACAACCATATAGCTTCCTTAGGCCGATCCTCTGGATTTTTCGCAAGCACAGTGAGCCCGTACTGATTTTTGTTGTGGTGTGATATGAACCACAAACCTTTTTCAATGAGCGGACGGATAGCAGAATACAGACCTCCCTGCCCATCGTCACCTGTAAACCCATTGGTCTCAGTATCGTGAAACACAATGTACTTACGAACGTGATCTTTCCACAACGCAAGCTCTTTCATTGCCCTGTTAGCATTGTGCCGTGTGTCGATGAACAACAGATCGACTTCTTGAGTAGGAAGCGGAATGTCATTTAGGCTACCAACAGCCATAGACAATTCTGTATTGCCGTCTTTCAGTCTCTCTAAGACATCTAGGATCGCATCATTTTCTTCCTGATAGCTAATCATCTTCTTTGGCTTAGCTGCTAAGAGTGCTACTGTACTCTCTCGTCGCTTAGTCATCTCAGCTACATACTCACACTTTTCAGCCAAAGCACGCAAGGTTGGCATATGCTCATTCAAGTCGCGAGGCTGCTGCGAAACCCACCTATACACCTCCTCCAGGCTGTAGGTGTTTGTAGGCTGTGGTTGCAAAACTGGTCGACCACTAGCACTGGTTAGAACAGCCGAGTTCACCGTGAAGTTGACTGGATCGGCAACAATCTTCTCCCAGACTCCTGGCTTCATTCCTTGAGAAGCGAAGTGGGATCGAATCTCCTCTAGGTCTCTGCCTAACTCCAAGAAGCCAAGAACGTAATTGCGAATCTTATCCTCTTGAGTCAGTGTGTATCTGACACCGTTCGGCCTAGCAAACCGATGGTTCCAAACCAAGAATGGTAAGCACATGGTCTTGTGTCCATGCTTACGGTACTTCTCGTGGATATAACCTTCCTCGCCACCAAACGCTCGAAAGTGTTCATTGAATCCAAGCCATGCTTCTTTGCGACATGTAAACAGTCCGAGCCCTTGAGCAGGTATCTCAAACGGTTCATCGTCTGGGCTACCAGCAGCCAGCTTGTAGCCTCTGGCAAGTAACTCCTGAACCGAACCAAAGTAGTCAAGCTTAGGTAAGCCCCACTCCTCTGGAACAGGAGTCATCTCTGGGTTCAAAATAAAGTAGCCAGCTTTATTTTGTTCGATTTCGTGAACTGTAAAGTAACCATGTTCACACTTCCACGCTGTTCCCCAGATGCCCCACATCTGATCTCGCCACCTGAGATCGAAGTGAGTGTAGGACCAATTAAGCTGATCTAGGATCATTGGCCCCTGGTAAAGATCGATAGTGTCTGGATGCTGACGATACCACTGCTTGAGCCGAGATATTGCTTGAGATGCCAACAGAATGTGACAGTCCATGCACAACACAATGTCGCCGGTCGCTTCTTTGAAGACTCGCTCTCGCGTTTGCGTTGTACCACTGGCTCCCTGCATTGGTATGTATCGAACACCAGTTGACTCACAGAAGTTCTTGACAGCGTTACCCTGAGCAGTTCCAGGGCTATTGTCCACAACTATGATTTCATCATCGGGAGATAACCCCTGATGCATCCTCAAAGACTGGATGGTAAAAAACACACCATCGAAGTCCTCATACGTTGCCATTCCAATAGTCAGTTTCATAATGCCTCGCTAAAAACCTGGGGGAGGTGACGGGGGAGATCCTGTAGTTCCAGCGCTAGTTGTCGTAGTGCTGGTGCTAGTACTTGTGCTTGTTGTTGGCGCCGCAGTCGTCGTAGTCGTTGTCGTAGTCTGGCAAGAGCATGTCGTGCAATTCCACACCGAACCAGGAGCACATGATGGACTTGGCATAGTAGCTTGAGGGCATGAGCAGTCTGTGTAGCAGCATGCACATGGGCAAGCTGTTGTGGTTGTGCTTGTACTTGTCGATGTACTGGTACTTGTGCTAGTCGAAGTTGAAGTAGAAGTACTTGTGCTAGTCGTCGTGGCAGAAGTCGTTGTGCTTGGTGATGCACAAGTAACACCGGCACAGGTTGTTCCAGCCCCCATGAAGGTATGACCAGCCGCCTGACAATATGCCTGCGTCACCCCCTGATAACACGCACCCGTTGATGGAATACAACATGCGCCATTTTGCGAGGAACAGTAATTGACGCTGGCACAAGTACTGCCATTACCTTGATATGTTCCGCCAACGGATGTGCAACTAGATTGGCTTCTTTCAGAACACCCGCCTATCGGCATACAGCACGCACCAATTGGAGTTGTCGTTGTCGGGCTAGCTGTAGTGCTGGATGTGGTTGTGTAGTACCGACAAGAAACACCAAGTACTTGGCAGTCATCAGTCCCTGGAGTACTTGGTGCCGAACTGCAACCGCAAGATCCGCACTGGTCAGATATCAGCACCCAAGAGCTTGCGGCACTATTCCAGCGATAACGGCATGGGCCTGGGCAAGGATCTGGAGTTGTACTTGTGGTCGAAGAAGTTGTCGTGCTAGGTGCAACTGTCGTATAGCAAATATCGCAGGGACTAGGAGGCTGAGAGGTCGTTGTAGTTGTGGTGGGTAAAGGAGTAGTCGCTTCGCGAACACATGGAGTCGTTATGTAAAGACCACACGGACATGTATCACTATCCGTTGGATAAGAGCACCTACAATCTCCTGAGGTAAAGCAGTCACTATTTTTTTGATCGTACCACCACCCTCTACCCTCTCCTAAGCAAACCCATTCGCATTTACCAACACAAGGCTGAGGTGGAGGAGGTGGAGGATCAGGAGGATCAGGAGTAGGTATGCAAAATGTAGTAACGCACGTACAAATTTCTAATTGTCCAGTATACGGATTGCATGGGCATGACGGGTCGCACTTGTTTTCAAGCGTGATTGTTCCATTAGGCAGCAGACACCATTCACAACCATCGCTACAGTTTGGGCTGAGGCTAGTAGTGGTAGTAGTTGAGGTTGAACAATCACATGGCGTCGTCGAAGTGGTAGATCCAGCCGAGGTAGTCGTGCTTGTGGTTGACGAAGTTGTTGAAGACGTGCAGGCATTATCTACTGTAAAGTTACGATCGCAGTAGGTCGTCGTGCAGTCACCTACGGTAATTGGGCAGAACGTAGGAGGAACACACTCACAATTACCACCCGAAGTTGTTGAAGTCGGAGTGGGAGTTAAGGTCGTCGTCGCACACGGATGAGCCGTCGTAGTCGATGTAGTCGCACCAGGGCTAGTGCTAGACGTTGACGTAGAAGTCGATGTCGATGTTGTGCTATTAGAGCAAGTATTCTCATCGATTACCCATACCAAGCCATCGTTACTAATCCACTTGCACGTTCCCTGACAAGTCGAAGGTATAGGAGGAACCAGTGTGGTGGTTGTCGTGGTAGCAACCGTACCACCCTTCTCCACTATGAAATACTCGCCACTGTAAAAATCCAGACTAGCAACCACCCAAGTACCGACAGCCACTGCCGACGTACCTATATGGCTCAAGGTGACTATCTCGTAGGGTATCTCTGATAAAGAACTTCCTGGTTTTTGGTAGACCTGAGCCTTACCCCTGGCTGGAGTTTCGCCAGTCTGAGCCGCTATCGATTCGATCGTCTTGCATACAAGCGTCTTACTGACATCCCACTCATCGTTCCTGGGACTAGGAAGGCTTATCTCAAAGTCTTCATACTGCTCAATCGTTGTGGTAACACCAATACGACGAGTCATCTGATAACAAACGTGACTGACTTCTTCGCCAGGATGAACTAAGACCACCCCTGCGTACACACGCATATTGCGTGAATGATTCGCGCGAGCAACACCCCTTATCGTCCTTGCTAAGTCATCGCGTCGGTAGTTAAGCTGAACCAAGTTCTTTATAGTAGATGTCTCGGAACAGTATTTGGTTCGCGAGGTATCGGTAACGTAATGAACCGAGCCCAGCTTCGCCCCTGGCAGACCCGTATACACACTGGCTTTCGAGCCATACTCATCTGCCGATAAAGGCAAGCGAAAACTAAGTGCAGTGCGTGACGGCCTAAACGAAACACCTACCGATGCAGGAGCATTGCCACCATTGATACCGACAGGATTGTCACCATCCCACAGCAGTTTATCCCTGCTCTGCTGTAGAATAATTGCAAGGTTAGCTTGGGTGCCATCTCTAGTTAAAAAAGAGTAGGTACCATTGGTCGGATTGAAGTAGCCAACATGACCACTCGCAGAGAGTATCTTGTGGATACAACTCCAAACCGTATCACCTTCGCACCAGATATTCTCAGCGTAACTAGCTGGAGTCGTAGCTAGCGTTGGGCACACCACACTGGCTCCCTTGTGGAAGCTAGGCATCGCCTCCCAATACTGAGCAATAACTTGCTGATACGTGTAGGTGCTGTTGTTCGGCCAGATCTCCTCTTCCCATGTATTGGCAATCACTGCCGCTGGAGTTTTGGCAACGGTCGTAACCATGTGCCTGGGATCTTTAAGCGTCACAAAGAACAACTGGCTTGGCGAATCATCCTGGCCTATTGCTTCGACATTCGTAATCGTCCAGTAGTTGGACGTAAACAGAATATTATCTCTGTCATCCAGAATCTCAATCTCATGCGATACAGCATTAACGCCAATGAGATCCAGAGTCTGCTTGCTGATTATGAGATAAGCTTCAGAGGGGCGCTCACCCCGATAGAGATGGATAGAGCCAGCCTTGCTGAAATAACCCTGAGAATATCTCGCAAGAGGTTCTAACCGAACTTCGGCTGGATCGATGCAGTATTGACCGTCAATCCTAAAGTACGTCACGCATTACCTCAGCGTTGGCAAAATCAAAGAAGGATTGGGGAGTATGTAGTGATACGTCCAGTGAACCGTATAAACCATGTAGCCCTGTGCGTATCTCTTCGGACTGTCCCTCTGGATAACCGTTTTGTCGCCCAGCAAATAAGGTCTTGAGTAAAGAGGCGAGGGAGGAATCGGATACGCATCAATCGCCTGCATGTGCCCAGAGTGGCTGTAGTAAACAAAACTTTGAGCGTTTCTTATTTGAAACCCAGGAGATCCAAAGCGAGTGTTGTACCACTCCACAACAGGCCCACCGTCACCAACCTGCTGAATCCTATCCTGATATTCGATGATCTGGCTGTACGAGTTCTTAAACAGTGCAGTGATACCAATCGTAAAGGTACGTTTCGTTGCGTACTCATTACCGTCACCCATTGGCCAGTTGCGGTGACTGATGACATTACCAGTCACATTGTCAGGGTGATTGTTTGGAAGCACATGAGGAGTTGGCAAACCATTGTCTTGATAGAAGCCAGCGTCTTTGTAGTCGTCCTTGTACGCATTGATTAAGGTGTTGATCTTATTGGTCAGATTGGCTTGGCAAGCCACCTTATCTGTGATACCGTCATCGACGTACAACTCACCTTCAAGGTGCATTGAGTAGTGCGTACCCAGTCTAAACCCTTGCTGATTGCGCTGCGGTACAATCTGAAAGTGAGCTAAAGTCACTTCATTTGCGGGATGCTGATAGTTGCCGTATCGAAAATACATTAGAGTCTATCCACTACTGATTCGATATTGCGAACCTTAACCGCCAACGCCTGTAGCTCTGTTGCTAGCTTGCCCATCACATTGACCATGCTCTGTGCAAACTCAGTAGCCTTCGATGCCGCTGCATCCATCGCCCCTAGCTTCTCGCCATCGTTAACTACTTGCTGCTCACCTTGAGCACCAGGATCTGAGATAGGTGCAGGCTCAGGAATCCCAGCAACAGGTGGCGGAACTTGCTCACCACGCTGCCGCCTAAAATTCCTAGCAGCAGCTTCCTTCTCTTTCTGTGCTGCCTCACGACGCTTCTGAACTCTAGGGCTAATCTTGCCCTTACTCTCGCTTCCCTTAGCCTTAGGCGTGCTCGCAGACCCCTGGCTAGGCGCATTCCCAGAACCAGAATCCATTCCACCTAAGTCAGGAGCGTCAACCCTAAAGTCAAACTTCACACCCAGCATGTCTGAAAAGAACTGGTCGCTCTTAGGATTTTGAACGAATACATCCAGTTGATCAGACTTGCTATTATCTTCTGGAACCTCTACGAAAGGATTCTCGTCTGGTATCTCTACAAAAGGATTCTCGTCAGTAGAGTTCGCAAGAAAGTTCTCATCGGAAGCAGGATCGTCTTTTTTGTCTACGACACCAGTAAGCAGAGAAGGTGATCTAGGTTTCGGTGGCTGATCACTACGGGCTTCTGGCTTTTTCTCTTCTTGTACTCTACCACCCTTCTGCGGCGACTCCTGACCTGAGGTGGCCTCGTCTTGGCCTTGCTCAGTATCTTCTCCCTCTTCCATCCCGTCATCGACTTCTGGCGACCCGCCGACGATTCCCTTTGTGAGTACATCAAGGACTCCAGTTAGACCCGCAAACAAACCAACATCAAACTGAGAAGTAGCCTTCCTGATCCTGGCCTGATCTCGCTTCTTCTTTTTGTTCGTCCTCTTCTGGCTTCTCTTTTCAGTCGACTTCAGTGCAGACGATCTACCAAACTGCCCTGGCTCCATTGCCCGAAACAGCCGATCATCAGCCTGCATGATTTTCTGAAGTCGTTTGTCAACGCTCATTAGGTGGTGCTATCGTTTACAAAGCGAATTTCGTAGCCAGTGGCTTGGGTCGCCAAACAATCAAAGCTCATCGCCAATGGAATCTCTGTCTTGCCTGGAACCGTTGGCGTCTCATAGCTGTTTCGCAAGTGAGGGAATGTCGCAGTCAGCGAATAAGGACCAGCCGTAAACGCCAGTGATCCAGCAAACCCAGTCGACCAAGAATTGAACGCATTCGTGTGCGTCGTCGTCAAAAATGGATTCTTGACCTGCAAGCGAACTGTTCTTCCAAGCGGCAAGAAACAGGTAGGCGTAAGACTGTTTCGCATACGAGGCGCAATACGATTATCGATCGACAACGCAAACTCATCGAAAGGACGAGAGTTGCCATCCAGGGTCAGAACGCCCTGACCGAAGACATACGGATCATGCTGCCCACCTTCCTGTAGCGCTGGAGCCGTTCCAGGCCAAGTCGGAGGCGATGCATCGTCAGGGCCAACCTCCGTCTTGGCGTAGATGAGCAGCACCATGTCAATGACTTCAGCCTCACCACCTTCGCTCGGCCCAGACTGGCCACGGAAGATAGCCTGCCCCACCACACAGTCGTCGTATCGGAACACTCCGTTGTCACGATGAACCAACATACCGAACGACGGCAAGGTCTCAGCAGGATCAATGTTATTCCCTACCTTGCTGCCACCCAGAATGCGAGGAAGCCAGTTGTCTAGTGCTAGCGGTCCTGGCTGCAAGTGCAACCGCCCCACCGGCACATAAGATGTCTTGACTCGCCGCGAAGACGGCTCAGCCCTGGTCCCCCAGATAACGCGACCACCTGCTGTAACGCGACGGGTCTGCATCGACTCGTACACAAAAGCGTATGGCTCGCTGTTAGCATCAAACACATGCACTGAAGCCCCTGGCTCCACAAGCAGTTTTGTTAAGGAGCCTATTGCTCCGCATGTTCCTGGCATTGTCAATCCCTCCCTGAATTGTTCTCTCTACGTGGCTTTCTCTCTACGGTGCGTACACCAACTTGACTGGACCTGCCAGCAATACTTCCTCACCAGCACTCATATCACGCAAAGAAAACCGCAGCGTAGATAGCTCGTATCGTGTAAAGATAAGACTCTTGGTGAACGTCACCTTATTTGTAAGCGTTACCGAAAGCGAACCGTTTGAAGTTTTCGCCGTGTACAGTGTCTTCTTACTGGCTGTATCGGCAAACCGAAGCTCAAGGTTCTTGCCGGTCAGATTGATTGGATTCTGGTCTGCATCGATCGCAAAGAAATACTGCGTGCCTGATTCACCTGTGTAAATCTTGATCGGTGCCTCAACTGCCCTATCCTCTTGCTGAAGCTGAGTTGGGTAAACTGTCACATCGCTAGTCACATCGTACAGATGCAGATTAAAGTATTTCGTGTAAGTACCATCCGTCATCTTGTAACGAATCGTACCTTCTACGTTTAATCGATCATTCGCGTTGTAAGCCAGTGTGTAGTAATGACGATTAGACTCGGTTCTCAAGAATGCAATCGCACCTGATACTGCTGAGTAGGCACCATTGTCAATTGATTTCTGTCCGGTGATGGTTGCACCAGATACAGGCCAGGAGAAGGTAATTGCCTTGGTATCATCTACGGTACGCTGAACAGCAACAGGAGCATTAGGGGATAGTGCTGACTGAAGTGCAGATGCTAGAATTGATTCTGTAATAATTGCCGTTCCCACCGTATTGTCCACTGGGACACCGAGGGCCACAGAGCCAGCAGGGGGAACAGCCAGGGAGCCTGTGAATTCGTTCGAGACACCAAAGACAGTACCCTGTCTCACATTGTTAGCCGTTGGCTGGCCGAGGTTCTGACCGCCTGTATAAAGGGAACGGGCTGCACCAGGAGTACCAGCATTATTGACGCGATACTGATGCTCCATTGTCGCAGATGAGCTAATAAGATACGTGGTAGCCGAAAAAAACATTCTACCGTTTGCTGGCGCAATCAAATTGCCATTATGTACAATCGTAGAACCGCTACCTTCAAGACTTATAGCGGAGGCCGATCCTGAACTCGTTATTGTGCCGTTAATAGTTACTCTTGGGGTACTTGATAAGCTGCGTATTGCTACGCCTCCAAGCGAATTCACTGTTCCTGTAATAGTCAGAAAGAATGCCGTGTTCCCTAAAATAGCATTGGCTGCATTTGTACAGGAGACATCGCCGGTAATGTTTATGGTACCAGTTGAGGTTATCCTTAACCCCTCTGCACCTGCTTGAGACCCTGCCGTACTGACGTTACCTATAATGTTAAGAGTGTGAATGTTTGTACTTCTAACGCCAACCTGCTCATTAGAAGAACCACCGACGACATTTCCGGTGATAGTTAGCGTACCTGTTCCACTGAATAGAACACCGCTAATGAATTGCGATCCGCCTGGACAGGACACATTCCCAACAATACTGGCTGTCCCGTTTGTGTAGCTTACGGTAACACACGTTGCGTTTGATGCAATAATGTTGGCAACCAGGGTTAGCCCTGAATTCAGAATAAAACCACCACCAGCAGTCCCGCCGGTTCTCTGTGAATTTCTAAGTGTTCCTGTTCCAATATTGACATTTTCGTCTATCGTGACAGTCTTATTGTCGGCATAGACATCGTCGCCAGTCTGGGGCTTTGTGCCTCCGTTCCAGTTGGCAGCATCAGACCAGAGACCGTTTGCCAGGGGCCATTTATCAGCCATCGATTAGAGCCTCCAAGATCGGGTTCACTGCTGCGATCAAGTCACCGTTGACCACCAACTGGGGCTCTCCCCTGGAAACCACCTGGCCATCCTTCAGACCCACTGGTGTGACCCTGGCCATAGCCAGTGTTGTACCATCGGGTTGACGATTCACCGTGAGCAAGACTTCGTGAGACTGAACATCTGGAACCACTGGCACTAATGCTGCTTCAACCTCTTCGACAGTAGGAAGTGACGATAAGCCAAGTTGCTCATATCGATTGATTGTCTTGCTACCGAGCGAAAGAACTTTGCTCTTTAATTCTTCCCCCCACTGAGCAGCATCAGCCATAGTAGACACAAGTTGCTGTCTAGCGGGTGAGGCGAGTTCCAATCCCGTACCTGTGGACATTGCGATGTAAGCAGAATTGAATAGTGGAGTTGATTGCAAAGTGCCAAGTATCTGATTCACCTCATTGAGAGTGAAGTGACCACTAACAACCATATCCTCAAAGTCTTTGACTGTATAAGCCTTGTCGTTAGAAACGGTAACAGACTCTCCCATATATCCAAGAATTTCCTGGGAAGAAAGAGATTGATAATTAGGGATACTCTTAATTACATCAGCGAGCATTAGTAAGCCTCCGTTGGGGAGTTATTTTGTAAGCTGGTTATGTCAGATGCTGAAGCAGGGTCAGCGGGCAAGTTGTCCGTCTTGGCTTTAACACCGTCAACCTTTCCTTCTACTGTCGTTAATTGTGCTGACGTTGCACGACTACTAACTGTAGCATCAATGCGACCAAGCTCGGTTGCCAGTTCTGTTCTTACCTGTGGTGCTGTCAGAGTGCTAATCGCTCCCGATAATGTGGCAATCGCACCCGTCGCGGTCAGCAAACCACCCGTTGCATTGGTTGCTGTGCTGACAAGAGCATCGTAAACGGAAGCCACGATAACATTCCATCTAAAGACTGTCATGCTCATCGTTGTATTGTTAACGTAGATAGCAGCGATGCCGAGAGTGTCAGTGTTCGATGTTGTCAAAGCCAAGGAATAATAACCATTTCCCAGGCTTGTCAAGGTTTGCGTAGTCAATGCTGCTGCTGTACCGTTCTTGGCGAGGCTAAAATTAGTCACCACACAACTAGTAACAGCAACCCCATCCGCATCTAGCACTGGGCCGATAACGACAACTTGAGAAGTCGATTGACGTAGAAACATTATGGCATCCCCGTTAAGATTCTTCGGCGTTTGCTGCCGGATGGGAATTGATAGTAAGTGAATTGCTTGGGTCGTGGCTGGAGGCCGATGCCACGGCGAGAGGCTAGGAGGCGGATTTCGGGAGGGGTTAGGGCACGATTATAAAGTCGAACGTCGTCGAGTTGACCATTGAAATATCGTCCCAGGTTTGCTCCGCCCGAAGGTGTATAACTTCCAAATGAAGCAAAGAATAACGCTTTTTGTGTCGCCGCAATTGCC
>Ga0315904_10004915_pt1 | contig 18743 bp, 19 predicted proteins | sample LakEriMetagenome_6_FD_203529 | JGI IMG/M metagenome (GOLD analysis project Ga0315904, IMG submission 203529) | Freshwater fungal communities from buoy surface, Lake Erie, Ohio, United States - Buoy 12 MA120 | ecosystem: Environmental > Aquatic > Freshwater > Lake | place: USA: Lake Erie, Ohio...
AGCGCTTCACCATAAATCGGCTGGGTATCGGCAAGATCAATCAACAGGCTTGTGCCCGGACGAGGGCCAGGGGGAAGAGAGCGTGGCACGGGGGGAAGCGTGATGCTTGGCAGGAGATGAAGAGAGGTCGCAATCGGCTCACTTCCCAAGGCGCGGCGCACCCGCCGCGCGGTGTCGGGCATCTCGCGCCACTCGGACTGTGTCCAGTAGTCGCCCTCAAAGCGGTGAAATGCCTCGGTCACATCTCTATTTTACCGACAGAATCCGCCGATTGAAATCGGCGTTTGCAGGCGTTCCGCCAAAAAGTCGCTCCGCGACTGCCGATCTCGTATGTCCCTAGTCGCGGAGCGACTTCTCAGCCGAGGCACGAGGCTCTCAGACGCCGATTTCAACCGGCGGATTGGCGATTATTGGGCATGGTAGAATATTTTGACGATGCGCGACGGTTGATTTTGCAACTGCCGCGCGTTTTTTCATATCTTTATAGTGAGGGAAACAGACGCGGTATGTTGCTGGGAACGCAGCGGGTCAATGAGCAGGGGCACTTAGAAGTCGGAGGATGCGACACGCTTGTGCTGGCGCAAGAATTTGGCACGCCTCTTTATATTATGGACGAGGCACTTGTCCGGGAGAGCTGCCGCCGCTTTGTGAAGGTCTTCACGGAGCGCTACTCCGGTGAGGTCGAGGTCTCCTACGCGGGCAAGGCATTTCTGACGATGGCCATGGCGCGGCTCGTAGACCAAGAGGGCCTCGCGCTCGATGTCGCCTCTGGCGGTGAGCTTTATACAGCGCTGAAGGCGGGCTTCCCGGCGGAGAAGATCCTCTACCACGGCAACTTCAAGAGCAGCGAGGAGCTAGAGCTTGGGGTCGAGGTGGGGGTGGGGCGCTTTGTGGTGGACAACCCCTACGAGCTCCAGCGCCTCGCGGAGCTGGCGGCGGCACGCGGCAAGCGACAGGCAATTTTATTGCGCGTCACCCCCGGCATTGACCCGCACACCCACGCTAAGATCAGCACCGGCCAGGAAGACAGCAAGTTTGGCATCAGTGTCGCCAGCGGCCTTGCGCTCCAGACCGTCAAAGAGGCGCTGGCACTTCCCAGCATTGACTTTAAGGGAATTCACTGCCATATTGGCTCGCAGCTCTTAGACAGCCACACCCACGAAGATGCTGCCGAGATCATGGTGGGCTTTATCGCCGCGATTCGGGAAGCCACGGGCTTTGTCTGCTCTGAGCTAGATATCGGCGGTGGGCTCGGGGTGCGCTACTTACCGAGCCACAACCCGCCGAGCTACGAAGAGTTCGCCGACTCCGTGGTAGGTGCCGTTGTCGGAGCGCTGAAGCAACATGACCTGCCTCTGCCGCGCCTGATGCTGGAGCCAGGCCGCGCTTTAGTGGCCGAGGCTGGAACGACGCTCTACACCGTGGGGCCGATCAAGACCATCGAGCTGGCGGAGCGCACCAAGACCTTCGTCTCTGTCGATGGTGGCCTCTCGGACAACCCGCGCCCGGTGATGTATGGCGCGGAGTACAGCGTGCTGGTCGCAGGCCGTGCGGAGCAAGCAAAAGACAAGACCGTTACGGTTTCGGGCAAGCACTGCGAGACCGACCTGCTCTTCTCTGAGATCGGGCTTGGTGAGGTGCACTCGGGCGATATCCTCGCGGTACAGACCACAGGAGCCTACAATTTTGGTATGGCCAGCAACTACAACCGCTTCCGCCGTCCGGCAGTGGTCTTTGTGCAAAACGGCCAGGCGGACTTAGTCTGGGAGCGGGAGAGCTACGACGACTTGCTACGGCAAGAGCGACTCCCACAGCGCTTTTTGGAGGGATAATCATGAAAGAGTTTCTACTAAACACCATACACTCTGTCGGGCTGGCCGATCCGGCCCTGCCGATCTGGTTCTGGGCACTCGTACTGTTTGGGATCATTAGCTCCACGACGGTGCATGAGTTCGGACACGCCTGGATGGCCGACAAGCTGGGCGACCCAGGGCCGCGCGAGCAAGGTCGCCTGACGCTCAGTCCATTTGCCCACTTTGATCCCCTCGGCTTTGTTCTAATGACAGTGACGACTCTCGTCGGGATGCCTCTGGGCTGGGGCAAGCCGGTAAAAACAGACCCCGACAAGTTCACAGGCGTGGGCCGACGCCTAGGGATGGCACTGGTGGCGATCGCCGGGCCGGTGATGAACTTAGTTGCCGCGAGTGTCTTTTCCCTCGTGGTGCGCCTTGCGGCAGGCGGGAGCCTGGGCGGGCTACCGGACTGGTTCCAGTATGTCTTTATTGGGCTGATTATCGGCACCATGATCAATGTCTTGGTCTTTGCCGAGAACCTGATCCCGGTACACCCGATGGACGCGTCCCACGTGGTTGCCGCACTCCTGCCCGAGGGCATTGGGAAAGTCTATGTCAGCTTCATGCAGAAGTATGGCTTCTTTGTTTTACTGGGCCTCTCCTACACCGGCGTGATCGGCAACTTCCTGCTGCCGGTTGTCAAGTTCCTCCTGCGGCTCCTGCTGCCCATGCTTCCTATAGACTAGCCCTCCTCCCCAGCCCTCCTCCCCAGCCCTCCTCCCAATCCTGGGAGGAGGGAGTGAATTTGGTTTATGAATAAGAAACGTCTTCTCTCAGGGATGCAGCCGACCGGTGGTGGTCGGCTGCATCTGGGTAACTACGAAGGGGCGCTCAAGCCCTGGACGAAGCTACAAGACAGCTACGAGATGTTCTGCTTTGTCGCAGACTGGCATGCCTACACCACTCTCAACGGTCCGCCTCCTGACATTGCGGCGGCGAGCCGTGAAGTGGCACTCGACTATCTCTCCGCCGGACTCGATCCCGATAAGTGCGCTATCTTCCGCCAGAGCCAAGTCCCCCAGCACGCCGAGCTGGCTGTGCTGCTGGGGATGCTCACGCCCGTCTCTTGGCTAGAGCGTGTCCCGACCTACAAAGAGAAGCGCGAGTTTGTCAGTGAGGGTGGCGGCGACTCTGGCCCGAGCTTTGGGCTCCTCGGCTACCCCGTGCTCCAGACCGCCGATATTATCGTCTACCGCGCCCACGTGGTGCCGGTGGGCAAAGACCAGGCTCCGCATCTAGAGATCAGCCGAGAGATCGCGCGGCGCTTCAATCACTTGGTCGGGGAGGAGGTCTTTCCTGTGCCCGATGCGCTGATTTCCGAAGAGACGGGCGTCTTGTCGGGGTTGGATGCGGATGAGAGCGGTCAGCTTCGCAAGATGAGCAAGAGCTACGGCAACTGCATCTATCTTACCGATAGCACCGATCAAGTGGCCGGGCGGCTCAAGACGGCATTTACGACGCCTACGAAGATTCGTAAAGACGATCCTGGTATTCCCGAGGGCTGTGCGGTCTGTCAGCTCCGCAAGCTCTACGACCCAGAGGGCTTTACGCCGCAGTGGGACGAGTGCCGCTCAGGCACACGTGGCTGCGTGCAGAGTAAGCGCGAGACTGCCGAGGTGCTCAATGCCATGCTGGAGCCGATCCGTCAGCGCCGTGCGCTCTATGAGAGTGACCCGGCGGAGCTGGACCGACTGCTCGCACGCGGCGCGGAAAAAGCGGCGGTGGTGGCGGAAGAGACCCTTCAGCATGTCCGCAAAGCCCTGCGCCTTGTCTAAAAAAGCCTAAAGTCGAAGCCCTCCCCGTACATTGGGGTTCAAGCCCGCTTGGAGGCTGGGAGCCACGACGAAGTTGGGCAGGGGGGGGGTCTTGAGCTGCTGCTCGGTCACCGTAAGCAGGCCAAGAACCTGGGGGAGATAAAATGGGATTTTCTCCACACTCTGCAAAGCTGCTTCTGTCTCTCCCAGTCGGGCCTGCTCACGAGCAAGGCGCTCCATAAGATCCCCTCTAAGAAGCTTCTCATTTGGGGAGCCACTACGGTGCGACTCGATCTTGGTGATCAGCTGCTGGTAGCTGTCTGTTTGGTGGCAAAGATAGCTCAGTCCCGCCAGTTGGATGGTTCCCTCGTTCTTAAGGGTCATGATGGAAACCTGGGGCAGTGTCTCAAGCAAGAGGACACGTAGCTTCTCGAGTAACTCGGGGTTGCCTAAGCGGCGGGCAAGCTCCTGGGCAGCAAGTCCCTCCTGGAAGCGGTGACTCGGCTTGACAATGTGGGCTAGGCTGTCCGCGACCTGCTCTAAGTGGGTCTGTGCTGTTTTGGTATCTCCGAGAGCCAGAGCAACATCCGCTTGCAAAATCTGCTGGTGTACTAAGTAAGCAGGGTCGGGGTGTTGGATCTTGAGCCTCTCCAGTAGATCCATTCGCTTGTGTTTCCAGATTGCACTACTCACTATCGAAGCAAAGATTTTGCCATCTTCTGCGCCCTGCATCTTCTCCAAAAACTGCTCTAACAAGCGCTGCTGGTACTCTGGATCGCGCACGCCAAGCAGGCATCCCAGGTTCCTCCCCATAAGGCTACGGCGTTCAAAGCGATTGGATGACTCTGGTGCATAGGAGAGTCGTGGAATCTGGCGTTGGGAGATATCCTGGAGTGACTCTTGACGGTAAGTGGGCTCGGTTAGTTTCTGTGCAAAACACTCGGCGAGGGCAAAATCCCCCTCGCGTGCCGCTAGGATCATGCCCGCACTCACATCGGTATCGGTGATGGGGGCTGCCGAAAGCTCTCCCAGAGCCTGGAAAAGCTGTTTTCGTAGCGGAGGCCGTAGTGACTTGGGCGCTTGCCAGGCGGGGTTGGCATCCCCGACAAAAAGAATCGTACTGGCACGCACCGTACCACCCCAGAGGAGGCAGCTCAGGCTTCGGAGCTGGTCCGCAGGTGCCTGGCGCTCAATGGCGGCGAGAACCTCTTTTGTCTTCCCCAGATGAAACAGTAAGATCAGTGTCCCGTGGTAGTACTCCTCGCGTCCCCCCAGTGGCCCCCGCATGAGGGAGAACTCCAGCCGAGGCAAGAGCGCTTTCCGAACCGCCTCGCGTGCTCCTTGGTCGCAGAGTGCTAGAACCAGTCGGGGAGCTAGTAAAGGATCAGGGGCCTCCATCCGTTTCTCTTCCAGGGGGGTTAGGCTCGTGCGCTTGAGGGCTACTTGTGCCTGCGGCGAGGTGCCCTGGTAGCGAAAATCCTGGAGCGCCTTGCGAGCAAGCTCGGTCTGTCCGAGGAGAAAATACTGATCGGCAAGGAGAGAGCGCTCCTGGGTTTCTTGGCTGGGAGACATGATGTCGGCATTGAGAATCTGTAAGGCCTTATCGAGAGCCCGGATCGCCCCTGCTGTATCACCGCTCTTTTGGTACGCCCAGGCAAGCCGTCGCCAGACCGAGGCGGTTACCCCAAATTTGGTCTGCTCTAGGCGTTTTTGGGTCTCGGCGAGCAAGAACGTGCCGTGCTGCTTTGGGGAGGAGGGAAGCGCAGGGAGTGGAGTGGAGGGCTCTTGCCTGTCTTCGCGTACGATATGACAGCCTGCCAGCGACAGGCTGATGGCAAGCAATGTCCCATAAGAAAAAGAAAGTATTCTATTGGTCAGAGTGTTATGCATCGTTGCTTTGGGCTTTGCGATTTGGGATATACTAGTGCATGAAGTATAGCCGCTTTATGGCATTTTTGTTGCTCGTATTGCCTGTCTCTCTGGCTTGGGCACAGACGAGTACCCTGGCAGGAATCACCTACGACTCCAACACGTCGCTTCAGGCGAAGCTGACCCAGCGCAAGGATGCTGAGGGGAAGCCACTCTCGCTCTACAACCTGAGCTTTGCCGGAGGCAGTGAGGCCCACGTCCCTGCTCTTGTCTCCGTGCCCGCAAGCCCGAAGCCGGGGAAGCAGCCCGCGATTATCTTGTTGCATGGGCTGGGCGGCGATAAGAATCAGCTCCAAGTGCTGGCGATGATGCTCAGCGGCAAGGGGTATACCACGATTGCGATTGATGTGGCAGGACACGGAGATCGCCCTAAAGTCAATGGAAAGCCCATTGGCGAGCAGGATCTGGCGGGAATGCGCACCGTGGCCGCTCAGACCGTGCAGGACCTGCGCCGCACCGTGGACTATCTGCTGTCGCGCCCGGACATTGATCCCAAGCGCATCGGGTTTGTGGGGGTCTCGCTGGGGGGCGTTCTCGGAGCACGTTTTCTCGCGGAGGAGCCTCGGGTGGCGGCGGCCTCGCTCTGGGTGGCAGGCGGCGACTGGGGAACTCTGATCACGACCAGCGCCCATCCCTTCGCCAAGCGCTTCCGTGACACCGGAGACACCGACGCCACCAAAATACGCGCCGCTCTGGCCGATGTTGACCCGGTGCCTGCCATCAGCCGCGCCGCCCCGCGCCCCTTGCTCTTTCTCAACGGAGCCACAGACGATGTCGTGCCCAAGGCCAGTAGCGACGCGCTCTTTGCCGCAGCACGCGACCCTAAGGAGCGCGTGATCCTGCCCGGCGGACACACCACGAGCCTTTTTGACATGGCCAGCCGCACGATTCGCTTTTTGGACAAGCATCTCAAGCCTTAATCGGGACGAGAGGCGGGATTAGTTGGCGCGAAGGCCCGTGTCTATTCCGGCGCGTACCAGAGCCCGCGCACGGTGGAGGCGAGACTTAACAGCGGCGACAGTAATCCCGAGCCGCTGAGCGACCTCGCTGGCCGAGATCTCCTGGACATCGCGCAGCTCGTAGACCTCGCGGTAGAGGGGGGGAAGCCCGTGAATCACGCTGAGCAAGCAGGCTTTTGTCTCGGCCTCAATGGCCAGCGTCTCGGGTGAGGGAGCCCCCGAGACGGGCTCGATGCCGTGCTCACTCAGCTCCGCAAGGTGCAGCACAGGAGCCAGTGCCTCGTGGCGCTTGAGTCGTCCACAAGTACGCCTCGCAATAATCGCTAGCCAGCCCTGGAACGCGGCCTCGTTCTGGAGCTGTGGGAGCGCTCGGTAGGCACTCAGCAGCGACTCCACGAGGACGTCCTCGGCATCGTCGGGGTTGCCGCACATCCGCACCATCTGCCGGTAGACCGCATCTTTGTGCCGCGCCATAAGCTGGTCGAATTCCATACTCTCTATACTACCCCAGCCCCAGTAGCTCCAAGACCGATGGTCGGTCTGAAGGCTCCGCACTGGGGTGGGCAAAAAGAATCTGCCCCCGCTGATTGACGAGAAAATCGCCGCCGAGCTGGTAGGGATCGCCTTTGACCGGCATGAGCTTGCGGCCCTTGGCCAGCAGGCGAAAGTAGTACAGAAACATCTTGGGGTGCCATGCCGCCAGCACCGACGAGCCGAGGCCAAACGCTTTGTAGGCGCGGCGCTCGGGGTCAAGGAGCAGGGGAAACGGAAACTGGGTGGCGTCTTGCCAGTGCGCGGCGAGCTCGGGCGAGGCAAAGCTGACCAGGACAATGGCGATTTTTTGCGCATCGAAGGCGGCTTTCTGGTCGCGCAGCTGCGCGACATGCTCACGGCAAGGCAGTCAGCCTAGGTGCCGCAGAAAGACCAGAAGTGTCTTCGGGTTGCGCTCATAGACGGCGCTGAGCGATTGCGGCTCACCCGTGGGCGTGTGCAGGGTGAGATTGGGAGCGGGTGAGCCGACTTTTACCATGCGCGACAGCCCTACTTCTTGAGGAACTTCTCAGGGACCTTTGTGAAAGCCGCTTTGCAGCTCACACAGCAGAACTTGACGGTCTTGCCCTTCCAGACCACGGATTGCGCGGCATCTACGGGCTCGCCGGTGACGGGGCAGGTTTTCTCGCCATCGCCCTTGCCGACAAACGCGGGCTCTTTGGTTTTTGTAGGCGCGGTCGTTTTGCCTTTAGGCGGCGCGGGGTGGCTGACATGCATTCCTGCCATGCCGTCTTTGACAAAGCCACTGACCGCTTTTGCATGCTCCTGAAGCAGCTTCACCACGTAAGCATCGTCCGATGTCTCCGTGATTGTTACGCCCGTCTTGGTGTTGGTGACGGTCATCATGACTTTGTCGGCGTTCTGGAAGAGCACGGCAAAGAGCGGGTCCCACATGCGCATCGGCTGCTTCTTCTCCAGACGCACTTTCATTGCCGCGACATGCTCTTGTAGTAGCGCGACGGTCTTCGGATCGCTGGCTTCGGTGAGAGCCTCAATGCCGCCGGGGATATTCTTCACCGTGCGCTTGATTTTCTTACTGTCCGCAAAGAGCCTATGGATCGTCTGCATGTCCGGCTGGTTCGGGCCACCTTGGGCATAAGCAGGCATGCAGAGACCCGTTGTGCACGACGATGAGCCGCCGGGGATGAGAGTCGAGAGCGCCAGTAGGCCCGCTGAGGCCAGCAGTAAACGTGCGTAGTGTTTCATTTTCGTTTTCTCCTAACTAAGCAGAGGCAGTAGGGGACGGAAAGGGTTCAGGAAAGGCTACTTTCCGAATAAAAAGTACTGATAATGTACCTGAACTCGTTCTTGATGGTGCCGCAAGTAAGCAACTTGGAGGCGGTTGCGTTTATCGTGTGGGATGACATTCAGCCCGAGTGTCAGACCGTTGGTTCCTAGGTTTGGGGAGTAGGTTTGCACTTGGGCAACAAGCTCTGTGCTCGGCGTGAGCTGATGAGCCACATCCAGATAGCCTCCCTCGGCGCGGCGCTTTAGGTTGCCATCAAGGTGCCCGACGAGATACTCCGCGCTCATGTGCCAGGGGCCTTGCTGGGTTGCGACATCCAGCTCCGCGCGGGTATCCCAGCCCGAGAAGCTCTTCGCACCGGGAAAGACCCGGCTGAAGTCTTGCGTGTTGCTGTGGCGGACGGCGAGCGAGCCACCCCACTGAAAACTCCTAGCGTGTTGGGTGACGCGGCCCACCACCATCGGCCCACCCGTGCCAGCGCCGACTTGCTGAAGCGCACCGGAGCCACGAAAGAGCCCCACGCTAAAGCCATGGCCCTCGAACTGGACACCAAGATCGCGGCCAAACGAGCGCCCCATTCCTCCCGCCGGAGAGAGCAAATCGGAGGCTGTGGCTCTATCAGGGACGAGAAGCTGGCGATCTATGGTGAGGCGCTGAAGGCTGAAGGGGGGACGGAACTGCCCTACAGTCCAAGTGCCCTGCTTGATCTTCTTGCGCCAGCTCACATCGTGGAGCCAGAGCTGGCTATCCGTGGGGCTCAGATTATTCTCTTTGCTAAAAAACTGAACAAACCATCGCTCGCTTGGGGTCGGCTCGGTGCTCAGGTTCACGCGGAACCGCCTCACCGAGCCATAGGAGCCCACCCCCTCCCCCGCCGTCGCCCGAAGCTGCGCATAGCTCACAACCTGGACGGGCGGGGAGGTATTGGGGCTCACGCGCTATACGCCTTCCAGCCGCCGGGGACATCCACCACATCGCGGCGACCGTTGCGCAAGAGTAGCGAGCAGGCAATCGCCGAGCGGTAACCCGAGCCACAGATCACGGCGAGCGGGCCTTGTGGCACTTCGATAAGCCGACTGTTCAGCTCCGCAATCGGGATATGCACTGCGCTCTCGATATGGCCCGCTTCCCACTCGCTGGGCGTTCGGACATCCAGCACGGTCGGCGCGACTTTTATGGAGAGCAGCGCTTTCAGGTCGGCTGGTTCGATCACCCCAAGCGTGCCCAGCTCACCGCCCGCCGCTTTCCACGCGTCCATGCCGCCCTCAAGCCAGCCCACTAAGTTCTCGTAGCCAACCCGGATAAGGCGCGTCATGGCTTCGGTCTCACGGCCCGGCTCCGCGACAACGATCACGGGTGCGGTGGGGGGCAAGACAGCTCCGACATAGGGCGCAAAGTTGCCGTCGAGCTGGACTTCAATCGCGCCAGGGATATGTCCTGACTTGAAGGCACCCGTGGCACGGGTATCCAGCACGAGCACGCCCTCTTCGCTCTGCTCCTCGACCGTGCTGGGCGCAAGTGGCTTGGCGAGAGCGAGAATGCTCTCGACATCCGCGCCGCCCTCTCTATTTTTTGCCGCATCGTGGAAGAAGTAGGCGGGAGGCGCCCCGAGCCCCTCGATGGCATAGGCGATAAAGCCCGCTTCGTCGCCCTTCATCGCGAGCTGGAGAGGCAGGTTGGTGGATTTCTGCACCGCCAGCGTGCTCACCCGGTCGTCGGAGAGGTTCTTGCCACAAGAGCTTCCCGCCCCGTGGGCGGGCCAGACTTCAATCTCATCGGCGAGTGGCAAGATTTTCTCCCGTAGCGATGTGTAGAGCATGTGGGCCATCTGCTCGCTGGTCAGGCCCTTGGCTCCTACTAAGTCGGGCCGCCCAATATCGCCTAAAAAGAGCGTGTCGCCGGTGAAGAGGCGCGTGGGCTGCTCGGGCGCTTCCGCCAGAATCGTGATGCCCTCGGGCGTGTGGCCGGGAGTCGCCAAGAACGACAGAGTCAAGTCTCCCAGCGTGATCTTCTCTCCACCCGAGATCGGCTGGTGCGCAAAGCTTGCCCCGGAGCTTGCCCCGAGTAAGATCGTCGCGCCGGTGCGCTTGGCCAGCTCGACATGGCCGCTCACAAAGTCGGCGTGGAGGTGGGTCTCGATGACATACTGAATGGTCAGGCCCGCGTTTTTGGCGTCCGCGATGTACTCTTCCACATCGCGGCGGGGATCAATGACGGCGGCTTTGCCATTTACGCCACCGATGAGATACGAGGCATGAGCAAGGCAGCCCAGGTAGTAAGGTTGAAAAAACATCTTGCTTAGCTCCTTGCCCGGTTCCAGGGCATCTTTTCCAGCAGGATCGCCATTCCACAGAAGCCGGTTGTGCCTGCCACAAAGAGCCCCGCTCCGGCAAAGATCGCCAGCCCGATCCAGCCAGGATGGGCAAAGAGCGAGAGGAGCGTGCCGGTCAGGATCATACCGCCCGCTCCGATCTGCACCTGGCGCATGAGCGGCAGGCGGGTCGAGGCGGTCTTGACCACGGGAAGGGATGCGTCTATCCAGGCTTTGGTTCCGCCTTCCAGCACAATAAGACCGTCGTGGTGTGCCTTGAGCAGCTCGCAGGTCATCCCGGCGCGCCGTCCACTCTGGCAGATAAGGACAACGGGATCGTGGCGCTGGAGGTCGTCTATGCGTGCCTCGGCCTGGTCCATGGGGAGGTTCATCGCGCCGGGGACATGGCCCTCAGCGTACTCCTGTGGGCTGCGGACATCAATGAGCTGGAAGCGCTCGCCCTGGCTCAGGCGGGCATTGAGTTGGCTAACAGTGACCTTGGGATTGGTCGAAGGGATGTTGGGTGATAGGGTGGCGGTGCTCATAAGTACTCTCTTTCAAGTGGTGTTCATCGTAACAGAGTCAGACTTCGGGGAAAAGGATTCAGTGGGACACCACTATTTTTAGTGGTGCAGAAAAATTTCTCGTGCGACCATGTAGGTGCCCATCACCAGGAGGAAAATACCGAAGGCGGGGCGTAGCTTCTCGCTGGGAATGCGCTTAGAAAGCAGCGTCCCAATGCCCATGCCTGCCGCCGTCAAGGCAGTCAGTGTCAGTAAGAATCCCCAGTGAGCTTCTCCTCGGATCTTTGCATCGGAGAAGAAGCCAAAGAGCGAGTTGGCGGAGATGATGGCCAGTGACGTTCCCACGGCGCGTTTAATGGGCAGCTTCACCGCAAGCGTCAGAGCAGGAACGATGAGAAATCCTCCGCCCGCTCCCACCAAGCCCGTCACGACGCCGACGACCAGCGCGGGAGGCACGAGCTGGCGCAGATCCGTAGATTCCTGTGCATCGCTGGCAGCTTCCTTGCGTTTTCGCAGCATCGAGACGGCGGTCGCGAGCATGAGGGTAGCGAAGAAGATCAGCAAGAGCGTGTCGCGGGAGACACCTCCCAGGCTGTCTGGGATCGCGGGGAGCAGAAAGTGGCGTGTCAGCCAGACGGTGAGAGAGGCGGGAAGAGCAAAGCCCAGCACCGCACGCCCCACGACGAGGCCCCGCCGCGCCATCAGGCCAGCGCCAATCGCGGCGGTTGCTCCCACGATAAAGAGCGAGTCGCCCGTCGCTTTTGAGGCAGACTCGCCAAAGAGATAGACCAGAGTCGGCACCGTGAGGATCGAGCCCCCGCCGCCCATCAGCCCTAGCGTGATCCCAATCACCACTGCCGCTGCGTATCCTATAGTTTCCATAGCTTCTGCAATCACAGAGGCGGAGACGGAAAGAAAAGATTCAGGAAAGATTCAGGGACGAAGCTCGTAGACCAGAAAATCGGGAAGTGATGCCCTAAGAGTGAGGTTAGATTGCCTTCTCTGGTTCTGCTTCAGGGGGGCAATGACGGGCCCAAAGTGCCAAAGTAGCCGCTCGGGCGGCTCGAGCGTGTGGCGGAGAACCAGAAAGGCTCGGCTTTGGCTCTCCTGCGCTTTTTGGGCGAGCTGACGGAGCCGCTCTGCCGTGACATAAGGCGTGTAAGGGTAGGCAGAGAACGAGAAGACCCGGCTGCGCTGCAGGAAAAGAGTCGCATCCACCAGCTCATCGCCGATCAGCCAGTCACTTTTTGATGTGTTCTCAACCAGCCAGCGCAGCCGTGGCGAGGAAGTTTCCGGCGGAGGTAGCGTCTCCCACTGCGTGAGACGAAGCTCCTTGCCTAGAAAGAGCAGAAGCCCCAGCAAGGCCAGTGCCTGCTGCATCCGTGGTGTGAGTAGCTGCGCACCAGCCCCAACGAGCGCTAGGAGACCCACCAAGCTCGCCGGAAGGAGAAGGCGTGCATCAAGTGGGTCGAAGTGGACACGGCAGCGCTGTGCAGTCAGGGTCGTGGTGTAGAGCAAGACCCAGACCAGCAAAAGGCGGTGGGAGCTGAGCGGATGAAGCGGCCCCGCTGGCTTAGTCTTGCCGGCGATCCAGAGTGCAAGCCCGACTGTTAGGAGCGCCTGAGGAGCGCCGTGCCGATCCATGACAAAGTAGTTTCCCAGCAGTGCCAGAAGCCCCTCACGCAGGACGGTGAGGAGTCCCTGATCCGAGGGTAGCGGCAGGGGAAGGGCGTGACCGGTCTGGCTGACGTTATGAAGCATGACCGGAAGCGCCACCAGCGCAAAGCCGAGGCTATAGCGCCCAAACTGTCGCCAGGGTAGGGCAAGGAGGCCAAAAGGAAGAAGCCAGAGGAGAGCGTAACGCGTGGCAAAACAAAGGCCGCCCAGCAGGCCCGCCAGCACGATAAGCCGTCTGCTCCCTGAGTGACGTGCCTGTAGCAGAACCGAGAGGCAAGCAAGAAGGAGGGCGAGAGCCACCCCTTCGCTCAGAGCGGTCTTGCCTGCCTGAATCAGGGGACTAAACCCCAGCATGAGCCCGAGTGCCAGAGTGCCCGCATGCGCCCCGTAGAGCCGCTGGGTCAGTCGGTACCCAAGCCAGAGAGTCATGCCAAACCCTAGGGCAGAGAGAAGAAGGGCCACGTCTGGGCAGCGCTCAGGTGTGGGGGAGAGCGCGGCAATCAGAAGCGGAAAGAGCGGCCCCTGCGCCGTAAAAGCGGAAGGCACGCCCGGCGTGAGAAGCTCCTCCTGGGTCTGGTTGTGCCCCACCGCACTCTGCACAAGGCCATGACCGCGCACCACACTCTGAGCGACTTCGATATAGTTCATTGCATCGAAGGGAATTTGTCGCGTCTTGGTAAGTGAGTTATAAAGAAAGAGTGCAGCGAGACAAAAAATAAGAGGGAGAACTCGCATACTTAATCTAAGAATGCAAAAAGCATGCCTAGATTTTCCGTATTGTCTCGCTGGTGAGGAGTAGCCTCACATGACCCGTGATGAATTTTGGCAACATATCGAGACGACACGTCTTGACGCGAAGAACGACCCTGATGCCCAGTGCAAGCAGCTCAAGAAATATCTAAAAACGCTCTCTGACGACGAGCTGATTTCTTTCCACACGCACTTCGATGCCCTCTACGCCCCCACCTACCGTATGGATCTCTGGGGCGCGGCCTATGTCATCAACGGAGGCTGCTCCGATGACAGCTTCGACTACTTCCGCGCTTGGCTGATCGGTCGTGGGAAAGCCGCCTACGAAGCCGCTCTCGTGAGCCCCGACTCCCTCGCCGATGTCGCGGAAGACGACTGTGCGGAGCAAGAAGAGCTACTCTCAATCGCCATCGGAATCTGGCTCAAGCGCCACAAGAAAACCTGGAGCGATCTGGAGAAAGAAAGCCCGTTTCCCAGCACCCCCAACTCCGACCCTGGCCCCGCCGAGTGGGACCCCGAAGACGAAGAAAGCCTCGCCCGGCTCTACCCGCGGCTCTTCGAGAAGTTCTGGTAAAACAAAACCCCTCCTCCGGGTGCCCTTTGGTCGTTTGGGAGGAGGGGCAGGGGAGGAGGGGTGAAGGCCTACAGGCCCTTATCCTCCAGGAAGTTGAGCAGGTCGGCGAGGCGGTTGGAGTAGCCCCACTCGTTATCGTACCAGCTCACGACCTTGACGAAGCTGCCCAGCCCGATGGTGTCCACCGCGCTGAAGATCGAGCTGTGGGGGTTGCCCTTCAGGTCGGTGGAGACGAGTGGCTCATCGTTGTACTGGAGAATTCCCTGGAAGCCCGGAGTCTCGGCGGCGGCTTTCATTGCGGCGTTGATATCCGCGACAGGAGCGTCTTTGGAGAGCAGCGCGGTGAAGTCCACGACGGAGACGGTGGGGGTGGGGACGCGGAAGGCCATTCCGGTGAACTTGCCCTGAAGCTCCGGGATCACCAGACCGACGGCGCGGGCGGCGCCTGTGGAGCTGGGGACGATGTTCATGGCGGCGGCGCGGGCATCGCGCAGGTCCTTGGTGGCGGTGTCTACGGTCTTTTGGGAGTTGGTGTAGGCATGGATCGTGGTGAGCAGGCCCTTCTCAATCCCGAAGCTCTCGTGCAGCACCTTGGCGACTGGCGCGAGGCCGTTGGTGGTGCAGCTCGCGTTGGAGATCACGTGGTGCTTGGCCGGGTCGTACATGTGCTCGTTGACACCCAGCACGATGGTGAGATCCTCGTTCTTGGCGGGCGCGGAGATCACGACCTTCTTGACCGTACCCTGCTTGTGTGCGACAGCCTTGGTGGCATCGGTGAAGAAGCCGGTGGACTCCACCACGATGTCCACGTTCTCGGTGCTCCACGGAATCGCAGCGGGGTCTTTCTCGGCGAAGACCTGGATCTTCTGGCCATCCACCACAAGGTCGGTGCCCTCGTAGCCAACCGTGCCCTTGAAGGGGCCGTAGTTGGAGTCGTACTTCAGAAGGTGGGCGTTGGTGAGCGCGTCCGTCAGGTCGTTGATCGCAACAATCTGAACGTCGCCGTTCAGCCCATATTTCTCATAGATGGCGCGGAAGGTAAGACGTCCGATGCGTCCAAAACCGTTGATGCCAACACGTACTGCCATTTTCTTTCCTCACAAATCGAAACCAATTCAATGTACGGCAGCGTCCCCAGCATCCTTGGCGCGACGTTTCCGCCAATCAAAGAGGATACCCGTTTTAGAGCTTTGCCGCAAGGCAGACTGTCTTAAATCCCCGGAAATGCATCGCGCCGAACATAGAAGCGGGCGTTTTTAATCCGGCCATTGGGTGCGGGATTGCCCTGGCGCGGCAGGAGCTTGACACCCGTGATGGTCTGCTCACTACCCAGATCCACGACCAAGTGGTGCGGGTGGTTCTGCTCGCCGCTGGAGTAGGCCGTGTGCCAGTGTGTGCCAGGGTTGCCATCCACCGCATTATCGGACTTGCCATCCTCTGAGCCGCTCTCCTCGCTGCTGGCGTAGATGACCTTTGCCCGAAGCGGCTTACCATTTTCTCCCAGCACGGTTAGCTCCGCCAGAGTCGCAAAGGCATCACCCTTGTAGTTGGAGAGGCTCTCTAGGCAGAGATAGCGGCCTAAAGTGGGAGCCGAGAAGAGAATTGTCTGGAGCGCACCACCGTCGGGGAGTGTGCCTTCCCAAGTGGGGGCGAGCGAGACGAGGCTCAGGTTCTGGCCGCGCTTGCGGTGCGGCTGGGCAGGTAGCGAGTCAGGGCGCAGGTCGTCGAGAATGGGCTCGGTGAGGCCCGAGAGCGCGGCTTGGCGCGGCTCTTCCCAGGCAAGCACAACGATCTCATTCACACCCTCTTTGAGCCAGCAGCCGGGGCAGTAGAGGGTTTGTTGTGGCCCGATACTCCAGTAGCGCCCGAGATGCTGCCCATTCACCCAGACCATCCCGCGCTTCCAGCTGCGCATGTCTAAGTACGTGTCGCCGATCTGGCTAACGGTAAAAGTCGCGCGGTAGTAGCTGGGGCCGGCAAAGTCCTGGAGCTGGAAGCGCAGCTTGCTGGTGTTGGGCGCGGCTTCGAGCGGAAGCGGGAAGACTTGCCAGGGGGCGGTTAGCGGTTTGCCATCGAGCAAGGCATCGCCGGTGAGCCCTTTTCGATCGTGCAGGCCACCGCCGTAGTTGATGCGCCCGAGAGCCTCGACCAGAATATCCAGCGGGCGGGAGTCAAGGCGCGGCGGGATGGTCACTGTGTGGCTCTCACCGTCGCGGCGGTTGAGTGTCCCAAGCCGCTCGCCACCGACCGTGACTTGTGCGACATCATGAACACCGGTGAGGCTGAGTGTTGCGGCCTCGCCAGGCGGGAGCATGGTGCGGTAGAGAATCGCTCCGAGGGCACAGTCGTAGCTCTCCATCGTGCGAGGCTTGCTGTCGAGGATGGGTTTGGGCAGGTGCTCCAAGAGTCGCGCGGACTCCTCAAAGCGAATCCGGGGAAGCGCGATCACGGGGATGGGCTTCGGAATAGGGGACAGCGCCTCTCCCGTCGCCTTGCCGATGGCATCGCGGATGGCGAGGAACTTCTCACTCACGCCGCCTGCCTCGGGGATCGGGGCGTTGTAGTCGTAGCTGGTGGTGTCCGGAGCAAATTTAGGGTAGTTCGCCCCTGCCCAGAGCCCAAAGCTCGTGCCGCCGTGGGCGACATACAAGTTAAACGATGTTTTCTCCGCCAGCATCGCGGTCACATCGCGGACAATGCCTGGTGTCCCGACCTTGGGAAATGGCTCACCCCAGTGCGAGAGCCAGCCGGGGTAGTACTCAGTGATGATCAGCGGGCCGCTGGGACGAAACCGGCGCAGCTCTTTGAGCGAGCCAACCCCGCCATTAACCCCACTAAAAGTATCGGTGCGCGAGCCGTTCCAGAGCTGGCTGGGACCGTCGGCGGTGAAGAGTGGGACATTGATCCCGGCGCGCTCCCAGAGCTTCTTGATCGCTAAAATATACTCTTTGTCCTTGCCGTAGCTGCCGTACTCGTTCTCAACCTGCACCATCGCGATCGGGCCGCCGTTGGTGATGAGCAGGGGCCGCACCTCTGCCGCCAGCCGCGCGACATACTTGGCGACAGCCGCCATATACCGCGGGTCTTGTGTGCGGAGCTTGATGTCGGGCGTCTTGAGAAGCCACCAAGGAATCCCACCCAGCTCCCACTCGGCGCAGACATAGGGGCCTGGGCGCAGCATGACCCAGAGTCCCTCTTCCTGCGCCATTTTTATGTACGCGGCCAGATCAGCCATTCCCGCAAAGTTCCAGCGTCCGGGCGTGGGCTCGTGGAGGTTCCAGAAGTCGTAGGTGGCGACCATGTTGCAGCCCATGGCTTTGAGCATCTGCAAGCGGTGCCGCCAGTAGGGGCGCGGGATGCGGCAGTAGTGCATCTCGCCGCAGCGCAGAACGATGGGCTTCCCATCAATGAGGAAGTCTCTTTCCCCGATTTCAAATGTGTGCTTCATGTGCCTCATTTTACCTTCTGAGGAAACGAAGCGAGCATGCCGACTATTCTGGAAACTTATGTCGCTCTTTAGAACACTCCATTCTTGGCAGGGAACTGCGCCTCGCTTGCGTCTGGCGAGTGCGTTGGCGGCGCTTCTGCCACCGTTTGTCGCCAACCGGCTGCGGACGTGGCTGCTACGTGGTCTGGGGATTCGGCTGGGACGCACATCAATTATCTGGGGCACTCCCACGTTTCTGGGCGATACGCAAGCACACACGCGGCTTTGGATCGGGGAGGAGTCTGGCTTTAACGTGGGCTGCCTCTTTGATCTTGCTGAGAGAATCACGATTGGAAACCATGTTGGAGTTGGGCATGACGTGCTCTTTCTGACCCAAGACCCCTCCAAGACAGCGCCGATTGTGGTGGGGGATGGCGCGTGGATCGGGGCGCGGTGCACGATTCTGCCGGGCGTGACGATTGGAGCAGGGGCGGTGATCGGAGCCAATATGGTGATCGAGAGTGACGTGCCGCCACACACGCTCCTTATGGGCAAGCAGAAGATCTCACTGGCAAAGTGGAGATAGGAAGAGAAAGGAATAAGAAAAAGATGCAGAGAGAGCTTGCGGTAGCCGTGGTGCTGGAGAGTCTGCGCGAGGTGCTGGAGTTTGCCGATGCCCACGAAGGGCAGGACTTTGACGAGGCGACGGTTTTAGTGGGGCCGGAGGCGACTCTGGACTCGCTTGGGGTTGTCTCGCTGATCGTGGAGGTGGAGCAACGGCTGGAAATGGAGCATGAGGTCTCAGTCACGCTTGCCAGCGATAAGGCGATGTCGCAGCGCAGCAGCCCATTTCGCACGGTTGGGGTGCTGGCGGACTATATCTGTGAGCTGGCACAATGAGCGAACAAAACGAAAAGAGAGTGGTTTTGATCACTGGCACGCGCAAGGGCATCGGGCGGTTTCTGGCCGAACACTACGCCGCGCAGGGCTACCTGGTCGAGGGCTGTAGCCGGGGTGAGGCGGACTGGGAGGCCGAGGGCTACACGCACCACCAGCTGGACATCACCGATGAGGCACAAGTCAAAGCGATGATCATGGGGATCGCGCGGAAACACCAGCGGCTGGATATCGTGATCAACAACGCTGCAATTGCCAGTATGAACCACGTCTTGCTCACACCTGCCGCC
>Ga0315904_10004918_pt1 | contig 18734 bp, 28 predicted proteins | sample LakEriMetagenome_6_FD_203529 | JGI IMG/M metagenome (GOLD analysis project Ga0315904, IMG submission 203529) | Freshwater fungal communities from buoy surface, Lake Erie, Ohio, United States - Buoy 12 MA120 | ecosystem: Environmental > Aquatic > Freshwater > Lake | place: USA: Lake Erie, Ohio...
AGCAGCTTGCTGAGTACGGCAAGGAAGCGGTATCCGGCCCTGCTGGCATGACGAAGTTTCTTGCCGAGAACCTCACGCCTGTTCCGCGGCTGCCGAAAGTAGAACCGCGTCAGGTTGTGCGGCCGAAAGGCGAAGGGGTCGTGCTGGATTATCCAGATGCGCCGCTCGTTCCGATGAGTAACAAGGGGGGACCTTCCGAATCCTACGGGGACACACGCTATCCAAAAGGCTACGTTAACCGCACGATCGAGGAAGGGCAGCAGTACCTTAGAGGCCGCGTGGGGAGGGGCAGCTTAAGCGAGGAGCAGGCTGCTGCAATCGAAGAGTTCCTCAAAACGAAAGTGCGGAACTACTTCACGAACCAGTTTGGAACAAAAGACGATCCGATCTTCAAGGCCATCAAAGAAGGACGGCTAGTCACCAGCAAGCTCCAGGAGCCGGGGATGATACGGCCCTACATGACGGCCGCTGCCAGGGAGGGAAAGACTCGTGTAAACCCCGCAACGGGCGAGACCACTTTCTACCCCTCTCCGAGCGCGCAAGCCGCGCTCGAGGACCTCAACCTTATCTACGACAAGATGACGGGTTTGCGAGGCATGGTTCTTACGCAGGAGCCCATAGGGAGTTCTCGGTATGAGGTCCTGCCTGATGCCTCAGTAGAGACGGGCGCGGCTCAAAGGCTTGGGGAAAAGACAACCGAAGCGCTTCTTGCCGAGCGGAATCGTCCTGCAGAGATCAACCCTTCTGTCGCTTTGCTGGGATACAAACACCCGGACTTTACAAAGGGTAGGCCCCCAAAAGAGAGAATCCTGCCGGCAGTGCATCCCCTTGAAGGCCGCAAAATGGGGTCCCCTGCTTCAGAGGACCTCAAGGCGCTCCTCATTGCGCAGGGCATAATGCCCGAGCAGTTTCCGAAGTCTCTTCGGGTGGCCATCGAGAAAGGACAGCCGATCTATGACATGGAGCCTTATGGCGCGTTGTCCGAGATCCTGAAGGTAAAGAGCCTGGTGGATCACCTGGGCACGTTGTCTCCTCGTGAGATCAAAAATCTTCGGTACGAGGATGCGATCAAGGGGTCGGTGAAGACCAGGGAACAGCTGGACGCACGCAAGGCACTGCTCTCTCGAATCAGGGACAACAAGCCTGTGGACGGCAAACCCTTCGAGGCAGGTGTAGGCAAGCCGCTCATTTCCTACGGTGAAGGCTCGCCTTCGCCCGGCTACGCGTGGCGGCAGATCATAGACCCGGAGGCCACCGAGCTCGAGGGCGCGTACATCGGCCACTCGGTTGGTGGCTACTCCAAAGAAGGCACCTACTCTGCTGAAGCAAAAAGAGGGTTTCGAGAAGGCACGACCAGGATCTACTCGCTTCGGGACGAGCGGGGCCTTCCGCTCACCACAGTAGAGGTCAAAGATACTGGAGGCGCGGGCCCTATTGTGACCCAGGTCAAGGGTGCTGGCCGAAAGACGGGCAACTCGGTCATGACGCCGTACGACCAGCAAGTCGTGGACCTTTTTCGAACACTTAACGTAGCGGGCGTCACCGAGTACGACAGCCATCTGCCGCCTCTGGCGCTTGAGTTCAAGAACCGGAACAAGGAGGCGACTCGAGTACAGATACGAGGACGTCTTGGCCCGGCACAGCCCGTCGGCGGGAATGCGCCCGAAGCTCCGCAGGCTCCGCCCCTTCCGCGAAACGAGGTCAACCTCATGCTCGACGAGCTCGATCGGCAGTACGAAGCCGGCGAGGTACCGTACGCCCGTTATTTCCGCATGCGGCGCATGCTGCTGGATCAGGGAGCCGTCGAGTAACTTTTCACCTAGCCAAGCGCTACTAACTGTATTAGGATCACAACATGCCAATTGACAAGGCTATCAACCAAGCCCCAGAGGGCGGCATCCTGGTCATTGCCGAAGAGGCGGCCGCGTTGCCTGACGTGGAAGTCGTCATCGACGACGAGGGCGGGGCGATAGTCGAGCTCGGTGAGTCCGAGACACGCGAAGTTGACTTCTACGCGAACCTTGCCGAGGTCCTTGATCCAGGGGCCATGGCCCGTATCGCGTTGGACGTCTCCGCGATGTTCGATGCGGACAAGGCCTCGCGCTCGGACTGGGAGCAGCTCTACGCCAAGGGCCTGGACCTGCTGGGCCTTCGTATCGAAGAGCGGACGAAGCCCTTCCGCGGCGCCTCTGGGGCGTCGCATCCGATGCTTCAGGAGGCGATCATCCAGTTCCAGGCGCAGGCGCTGCGCGAACTGATGCCTGCCGGCGGCCCTGTGCGCACTCAGATCCTCGGAAAGGAGACCGTGGACAAGTTCCAGCAGGCCGCTCGGGTGCAGGACTTCATGAATTACCAGATCACGACCGTCATGGAGGAGTACACCCCGGAGTTTGACCAGCTCCTGTACTACACCGGGTACGGCGGATCGGCCTTCAAGAAGGTCTACTACGACAAACACCTCGGTCGAATGGTCTCCAAGCTGTGCCTGGCGGACGATGTCTACCTCCCGTACAACGGCTCGAGCGTCGTTTCGCAGTGTCCGCGCGTGACCAACCGCATTGCGATGGACTCGAACGACTTTCGCAGGCGTGTTGTGGCCGGAGAGTACCTGGATATAGCGGTTCCGCCCTCGCTGGCTGTTGAAAATCCGAGTGAAATCCAGTCCGCCGTCGACAAAGTGGTCGGAATCCAGCCCACGGAGTCGATAGACGAGGTTTTTCTGCTCGAAATGATCGTTGATCTCGACATTCCGGGCTTTGAGGACCTCGACGAGAAGGGAAATCCGACCGGAATCAAGCTTCCCTACGTCGTCACGCTCCTAGAAGACGACATGCGTGTCATCGGAATCCGCCGAAACTGGAAAGAAGAGGACGAACGCAGGCGCCGGCGCAACCACTTCGTGCATTACGTGCTGATTGAGGGCCCAGGATCCTACGGTTTGGGCTTTGTTCACCTCATCGGAGGCCTTTCGAAGGCCGCATCGGCGGCGCTGAGGCAGCTTTTGGACGCGGGAACGCTTGCGAACCTGCCGGCGGGCTTCAAGGCCCGTGGCGCGCGGATCGCGGACGACTCCACGCCGCTCCAGCCCGGCGAATGGCGGGATATTGACGCCGGCGGCGCCGAACTTTCGTCCTCGCTGATGCCTTTGCCCTACAAAGAGCCGAGTCAGGTGCTGGTTACCCTGCTGGGGATCCTTGTTGACGCTGGAAAACGGCTCTCGAGCACTGCAGACATGCAGGTAGGCGATGGAAACCAGTACGCGCAGGTTGGAACGACGCTCGCACTGCTCGAGCGCGGCTCGATGGTGATGTCCGCGATCCACAAGCGCCTGCACTACGCGCAGTCGATCGAGTTTCGCCTGCTTGCCGAGGGTTTTGGCCAGCATCTGCCCGATGAGTACCCGTACGAGGTGCCCGGAGCGAGCAGGAGGATCAAGCGCCTTGACTTTAACGAGATGGTCGCGGTCCTTCCGGTCGCAGACCCGAACATTTTCAGTACCGCGCAGCGCATTCAGCTTGCCCAGACGCAGCTGCAGATGGCACAGAGCGCTCCGCAGATGCACAACCTGTACGAGGCCTACTATCGCGTGTACGCCGCACTGAACGTGCGCGATATCGACGGAATTCTTCTGCCACAGAACACGCAGATGCCGCGTGACCCGGCGACAGAGAACGCGAGCGTGCTGAACGGCATGCAGTTGAAGGCGTTTGCCGGTCAGCATCACGACGCGCACATTGCCTCGCACCTGATGATGGGACTTTCGCCCATGCTTCAGGCGAATCCGATTGCCGCCGTGCTGCTGCAGCAGCACATCCTCGAGCACGTGCGTATCAAGGCCGAAGAGGACGTTGAGGCAGCGCTCTTCAAGGACTACGGCACTGATCCTGACCGCATGATCTCCGCGCTTCAGAAAGAAGCGATGGTTGCCATCAAGGCAACGGAGTACTTCCAGGAAGCTCGAGGCCTTCAGGAACAGTTTACTGGCGGAGGCCAGGAAGATCCGCTGGTTGCGCTCAAGGGCAAGGAAATCGAACTGCGCGCCAAGACGGAAGACGCAAAGCTGGGCCTGAACGAGAGGAAACTGCGCCTTGAGGAGAGGAAGTTTCAGCAGTCGGCCGAAACGGATCAACAACGCCTGCAAGTGCAGGCCACAAGAGGAGGGCGGTAAATGCCTTTGAAGCGTGGATCAAGCCAAAAGACGATCGGCTCGAACATCGGTGAGATGGTGCGTTCCTTCAAGAAGAAAGGGAAGATCGGCACCAGCAAGCCGTCAAGCGTTGGCGCGGCAACGAAGCAGGCCGCGGCGATCGCTTACGAAAAGGCGGGCAAGACCCGCAAGATGCGGGACGGCGGCGCCGCTCGTACGGGCAAGAAGAAGGACGGCAATCGCCCGGTGAAGTTTTACTGACACTAGACGCCACCCAGGGAGAGCGTTTTATCTCCCTGCTTTTCATGGAACTCCACCATGCTTGAATTTGCAGAAGCTGTACTCAAAGATATCAGAGAGCTGCGAAAGAGCTCCGAGGAAATCGTCCTTGGCGGATCCATCACAGACATGGATCGCTACCGGTTTCTCATGGGCCGTATTGAGGCCTGCAAGCTGATGGAAGAATCCGTGAGAGAGCGCGTGAAGCGTCATTCCCAAGATTAATCCCAGCAAAGCAGGAGCCTATGGACAAGACCCCTAGAAAACTGACGGCCTTGGAGCAGAAGTGGCAGGAGGAGAAGCGCGCTCCCTCACTTGAGGACGCGTACACAGCAGAGGGGCTTCGCCCCGACAAGCTGGACTCGGCTGTCACTGACCGCATCCCCACCCCTTCCGGATGGCGCATTGCCATCCTCCCGTATCGCGGGGCAGAGAAGAGCAAGGGAGGTATCGCGCTTGCCGAGGAGACCCAACGCAAGCAGCAGCTCTCGACCGTGTGCGGATACGTACTCAAGGTCGGAGCGCTTGCTTACACGGACGAGGGGAAGTTTCCCACCGGCCCGTGGTGCAAGCAGGGAGACTGGATCATCTTTGGCCGTTACGCGGGAGCGCGAATCCCGATTGACGGCGGAGAAATCCGGCTGATCAACGACGACGAGGTCATTGGGATAGTCAACGATCCCGAAGACATTCTTCACATGTGGTAAGGAGAGAACAGATGTCTGGTGAACAACTCGAGTTTGACTTGGGCGACGGCGAGAATCCGACGACCGTCGAAGTAGCAGAGGCCCCTGCCGCTGCGGCAGAAGCCGCCCCTGTGCCCGCGCCGGCACGGCAGGCGCCCGCGGAAAAGGAGCTGGATCAGTACAGCGACAACGTCAAGAAGCGCATTGACAAGCTCACCGCGCGTCTCCGGGAGACGCAGCGCCGGGAACAGGCCGCGGTGGAGTACGCCCAGCGGGTCCAGGAGCGTGCTCGTCAGCTCGAGCAGAGCTACCTGCGCAGCGACGAGGAGCGTCTGACCGAAGCCAAGGGGCGGATCGAGACACAGGTCGTGGCCCTCAAGCAGATTATCCGCAAGGCCCGTGAGGAAGGGGACGTGGACACCGAGACCGAGGCACAGCAGCGTCTCGCCTCGCTGACCTACGAACAGAACCAGGTCGACCAGGCCAATGCACAGCGTGCCGCGTGGGCCGCGCAGCAGCAACAGCGCGCGGCGGCGCCTGCGCAGGCGCCCGCCCCGTCCCCCCAGCCCGTCGACCCCCGCGTGGAGCAGTGGGCGGAGCGGAACAAGTGGTACGGGCGGGACAACGTCATGACCCACGCGGCGTGGGGCATTCATCGTCAGCTTATTCAGGCAGAGGGGTTTGACCCCAACTCGGATGAGTACTATGATGAGATCGACAAACGTATCCGAGAGGCCTTTCCGCAGAAGTTTGCGGAAGAGAACTCGGGCATGCAGAGGCCGACGACTCGAACCGTGCAGACCGTCGCACCAGCCTCTCGATCCGCAGGGATCAACACTGCTGCGCGCCGCACCGTCAGGCTGACCCCGAGTCAGGTGGCGATTGCAAAGAAGTTGGGCGTTCCCCTCGAGGAATACGCCAAGTACGTAAAGGAGCAGTGACATGACGGACGTCAACAGCAAACTGACCATTACCCGCGCTTCGCGAGAGACTGAAACTCGAGCCAAGACCGCGCGACGTCGCCCGTGGGCACCCCCTTCGCGTCTGGATGCGCCTCCGGCGCCTCCGGGATACAAGCACCGATGGATTCGGGCCTCAGCGGCCGGAATGGAAGATCGTTCGAACGTCGCAGGCCGTCTCCGAGAGGGGTACGAGTTTGTGCGTGCGGACGAGTATCCGGACTTCCCAGCCCCCACGGTGGACGATGGCCGACACGCTGGCGTAATCAGTGTGGGCGGACTTCTCCTGGCGCGTATCCCTGAGGAGACTGTCGAAGAGCGCAATGCGTATTACCAGAGTCGGGCAAGTGCTCAGATGGAGGCCGCGGACAACGAGCTCCTGAAGAACAATGCGCATTCCACTACGCGCATCGAGCGTCCTAACCGCCGGTCCTCTGTTTCCTTTGGGAGCCCGCGCAGCGGGGTCAGTCAATAACTTTCTGAGGACACACATCCATGCCAAACATCAACAAGCCCTTTGGCCTGCGTCCTCTCGGCAACCTTTCTGCGACTGGTTCCCAGAAGCAGTACGGTTACGAGATACAGGACAACCAGGCCGGGGCCATTTTCCAGGGCGACCTGGTGACTCTCAAGGACGGCTACATTCTGAAGTTTGCTCCGGCCTCGCACACCGCGGCGGTCGGCGTCTTCAACGGGTGCAGCTACATCGACCCGTCGAGCGGCAAGCCTACCTGGAAGAACTACTACCCGGGCAGCGTCGACATCACCGCCGGCAAGATCATTGCCGACGTGATCGACGATCCGAACCAGCTGTTCATCGTCCAGGGCGACGAGGACGCGGTACAGGCGGACTTTGGCAAGAATGCCGACGTCACCGCAAGCACCACGGGCTCGACTGTTACCGGCCTCTCGGCCATGACGCTTGACTCTTCGACCATCGCCACTACGGCGGCATTGAATCTCAAGCTCATCGGCAAATGGGACATCCCTGGTAACAACCTTGGAGAGAACTTCACCGTCGTGGTGGTAAAGATCAACGAACACCTGTACGGCAGTGCCGGTGTGGCAGGCCAGTAAGGGGTAAACACACATGGCAATTTCACGTGCACAGCTTGTCAAGGAACTCGAGCCAGGCCTGAACGCTCTGTTCGGCCTCGAGTACAAGAACTACGAGAACGAGCACTCCGAGATTTATTCGACGGAGACCTCCGATCGTGCGTTCGAGGAAGAGGTCATGGAGTCCGGCTTTGCCGAGGCTCCGGTGAAGTCCGAAGGCTCGGGTGTTGCTTTCGACCAGGCGCAGGAGGTCTACACTTCGCGCTACACCCACGAGACCATCGCGCTCGCGTTCGCGTTGACCGAAGAGGCCGTGGAGGACAACCTCTACGACAAGCTCTCGGCGCGGTACACGAAAGCGTTGGCGCGCTCGATGTCCCAGACCAAGCAGATCAAGGCCGCTGACACGCTCAACGGCGCGTTCACGACCTCGATCGGCGGCGATGGCAAACCGCTTTGCGCGGATGACCACCCGACGCTCACCGGTCCGAACCTGCGCAATGAGCTGTCGACCGCTTCTGACCTGAGCGAGACCTCTCTCGAGCAGGCACTGATCGACATCGCCTCGTTCACTGACGAACGCGGCCTGAAGATCGCGGTGCAGGGCATGAAGCTCATTCTCCCGAAGGAGCTCCAGTTCACGGCAGATCGCCTCATGAAGTCGACGTTGCGTCCTGGTACGACGGACAACGACATCAATGCCATCAAGAACAGGGGCATGATCCCGCAGGGCTACGTCATCAACCACTTCCTGACCGACCCGGACGCCTGGTTCATCAAGACCGACGCGCCGAACGGCATGAAGATGTTTCAGCGCGTGGCCATCAAGACGGGGTTCGACGGCGACTTCGAAACCGGCAACGTGCGGTACAAGGCTCGCGAGCGCTACAGCTTCGGCTTCAGCGACCCGCGCGGCATGTTCGGCTCGCCCGGCGGCTGATCGGCAGAAACGGAAGGGGGCCGAAAGGCCCCCTTCTCGTACATCCAGGACCTCTGGCCATGCTGACTCACCTGGGAGACGTTGCACCGACAGCATGGTGACTTGTGCAAAAGGAATACAACCATGGCTTTTTCAACTTTTTCCGGACCGCTCCGTTCCGGCACCGTTAAGGACGGCACCGTCGCAGCGGGCCGCAACACTGGCCTTACTGTCCTCACGCAGTCCTACGACACCGGCGTCGTGACGGCGGCCGTGGGTAACGTCGACGCCCAGGTAGGCAACCTTCCGGCAGGCACACAGATCGTCGACATCACGGTCGACCAGGTTGTCGTTCCGGGCGGCACTTCCACCTCAACCATCTCGGTCGGCAATGCCTCTGGCGGCTCCCAGCTGATGGCGGCGGTGGCCACCACGGCGGGCGGCCGCTTCCGCGGCACTGCTACGGCGACCACGCAGCTTGCTTGGCAGACCTCGACGGCCGCTGATACGCCGCTCTGGGTCCGCTATGCGGTGGGCACGGCGGCCGGCGTAGGCCGTGCCATCGTCACCGTCAGCTACGTGCAGCGCCTGAGCGACGGCTCGCAGAACCCCGCTGCTGCCTAATCCACCAGGGCCCTTGTGAGAGGGTCCTGGCTTTTGCCAGGAGCAATCTATGAGTTTTGCAAGCGACGTCAGTGCGAAGACCGTCACGGCGACGGGCGCCGCTGTCAACGGGCGCACTCGAGTGCAGGGGGTCTACTACACCTGCGGCAGCACCGCCTCCATCGTCACCCTGCGCACCGGTGGGGCAGGTGGCACCATCGCGCTTCAACTGCGAACGCCGGCGGCCGCGGGCGCGTACGACCTGATCATTCCGGATGACGGGATTCTGTTTGAGGACGGCGTGCACGTGACGTTCGCTGATGCAAACGTCCTCAGTGCAACGGTGCTGTTTGTTGGAGGAGCGGCTGCCTGATGGCTGGCGGCATGGGCATCAAAACCTCGGTTCGGAGCGGCAACTTTCGCTCGACCAAGTCTGGCGCCGGCATGACCCGGAAAGGCGTTGCGGCATATCGCCGCGCCAATCCCGGCAGCAAGCTTCAGACGGCTGTCACCGAGAGCCGCCCGAGCCCTGCTCGGGCCAAGCGGCGCAAGTCCTATTGCGCTCGCTCCGAAGGCCAGATGCGCAAGTTCCCAGAAACCGCCCGCGACCCAGACAGCCGCATTCGTCAAGCTCGAAAACGATGGAAGTGCTGATCCGTGGAAATCATGATTTGGAACATCGTCTTGTCAACGATTGTGACAGTGATGGGATTCATGCTCAAGGGTAAGTTCGACGAGCTTTCCCGACTGAACATCCTCCTCAATCGAACACGGGAGGAGATCGCAAGAGAGCATATCACTCGCAAAGAGGTGGACGATCGAATCGAAAAGTTTGTCGCTCACGTGGACCAACGATTCAATCGCCTGGAACTGAAACTGGATGAGCTACGAAGCTCGAGGACTCCCTGATGTTTGGACCAATGAAAAACCCCCCGAAACCGACGCGGTCCGGGATGAAGAAGGGCGGTGCGGCAACGAAGAAGGGCCGCGCCATGAAGACCAAGGGCAAGGACGCGCGCGGGCGCGCAATGAAGGGGTACTGACATGGCAGGTCGTGGCATGGGCGCCGCTTCGCGTGGCGCGGGATGCGTGGGCAGTGGCAAAGGCGGCCGCAAGGCCCCCTCTTCGAGCATGGGCACGAAAAAGGTCGTCATGGCGAAGGATGGCGGGGCCATCAGCCAGCACAAGCGTATGGCGATGAAGGGCGTCAAGAAGATGCGCTACGGCGGATCTTGCGGCTGATAGATGGCCACTTCCGGTACCACAGATTTCAACCTGTCGATTGACGACCTGGTTGAGGAGGCGTTTGAGCGCTGCGGCATGCGGGCGACGACGGGCTACCAGCTCACGTCCGCGCGCCGCTCGCTCAACCTGCTTTTCCTCGACTGGGCCAATCGGGGGTTGAATCTCTGGACCGTGGAGCAGGCGACGTACACCCTGACACAGGGGGTCAACGAGATCACGCTGCCCCTGGACACGGTGAACGTCCTCGAGGCCATTATTCGCGACAACTCGCAGGGGACACCAACCGACATCTATATCGAGCGCATCAGTCGAGAGGATTGGCTGACGGTGCCCGACAAGACGTCTCAGGCGCGGCCCTCGCAGTTCTACGTGCAGCGTGCAAATACTCCGAAGGCCTTCTTTTACCCCGCAGCTGACCAGACGTACACCTTCGTTTACTACCGCATTCGTCGCATCCAGGATGCCGGCGCGTACACGAACGACGCGGACGTCAACTTCAGGTTTTTGCCCTGCCTGGCTTCTGGGCTCGCCTACTACCTTTCTTTGAAGTTTGCTCCGGAGAGGGCACAGGCATTGAAGGCGATCTACGACGAAGACTTCAACCGCGCCGCAACAGAGGATCGGGACACTGCCAGTGTGCAGTTCGTGCCCGATACCGGGTACTGATATGGCTTTTGCCAAGGGAAGATACGCTCTCGGGCTTTGTGACTACTGCGGGCAGCGGTATCGGCTCTCCGTTCTTCGGCAGAACTGGAAGGGCTTCATGGTTTGCCCCGACGACTACGAGCCCAAGGAGCCACAGCTCGAGCCGCTCAAGTATCGCGGAGACGCCATCGCGCTGCGCGATCCGCGGCCGAACCGTATTGAGCCGGTGTCCGTGTTTGTCGGGTCGCCGGGTTTTAGCGCTTTCCAGAGCTACGGAAGCGTGCAGGGCACAGCAGACATGCGGCCCTACGTGGTCGGACAGCCGATCGTTGCCCAAGGCCAGGTAGGGTTCGTTGAGGTGGTCACGTCATGACCTACGACGATCTCGTAACGGCCATTCGCAACTACACCGAGGTGGGATCCAACGTGTTCACCGCAACGGTGGTCAACACGTTCATCACCATGGCCGAGAACCAGATCCTGCGCGAGATCGACCTTGATGTGTTCAAGCTCGAGGTCAGCGGGAACATGACGAGCGGCAACAAGTTTCTGACTGCTCCGAACAACATCCTCACGCATCGCTACATCATGATCACGTCGGCGGGCCAGCAGATCTTCCTGGACTTTCGCGACCTGTCGTTCATGAAGGAGTACTGGCCGAATGGGGCGAGCACGGGTGTTCCGAAGTACTACTCAGTGTGGGATCAGAACACGTTCTACGTGGCGCCGACTCCCAACGCGGCCTTCCCTGTCGAATTGGGGTACATCTACCGGCCGCCCCAGCTGTCTTCCACCAACACCACCACCTGGATCAGCGAGAACGCTCCGGAGGCGCTTCTGTACGCATGCCTTGTGCAGGCCTACAGCTACACCAAGGGCCCGGAGGCGATGCTTCAGTACTTTGCCAACGCCTACAAGCAGGCGATCCAGGGCCTGGGCATTGAGCAGCAGGGCCGTCGTCGTCGGGACGAATACCGAGATGGTATGATTCGCCTGCCCCTGAAATCGGAGTCCCCTGGCCCATGATCAATCTCGAGATGTCCACTTCGCTTGGTAACGTGATGGTGGCCACCACGGACAACCGCGGCTGGAACGCTGAGGAGATTGCCCAGCGCGCGGCAAACAAGATCGTCTACATCGGGGACCAGTCCCACCCCGCAGTGCAGGCGCAGGCCCGGGCGTTCAAGGAGCGCATCACGCACGTGATTGCGTGGGCCTTGCGAGAGGCGGTTGAGCAGGAGCGTTCTACGATTTCCCACCGGCTTCGGGAAGCAGGGCACCCCGAGCTGGTCCACTTGCTAGGAGACTGATCATGGCGTTTTCCGGAAATTTCATGTGCACCAGCTTCAAGTCGGAGCTGATGCGCGCCGTTCACAACTTCACCGCCAGCACGGGCAACACCTTCAAGCTCGCTCTGTACGACAACACCCCGTCGTTCACTGCGGCAACGACGGCCTACACGGCGTCTGGTGAGGTTGCGAACTCGGGCTCGTACAGCGCCGGCGGGGGCACGTTGACCAACGTCACGCCGACGACAAGCGGCACGACGGGCTTTACGGACTTTGCTGACCTGTCGTTCACGAGTGCAACGATCACGGCCTTCGGAGCGTTGATCTACAACGACACCGCGGCGGGAGACCCCACTGTCTGTGTCCTGGACTTTAGCGGGTCGAAGTCTTCCACCAGCGGCACGTTTACGATCATCTTCCCGACCGCCGACGCGTCGAACGCCATCATCCGGATCGCGTAAAGGAGAAGTGCCATGGCCGATGACGTAGGGTACACACCAGGGACAGGCGCGCTGATTGCCGCCGATGACATCGGTGGCGTACTTCATCAGCGGGTGAAGATCGGTGTTGGGGCAGACGGCGCTGCGACGGACGTGTCTGAGGCCAACCCGATGCCTACCCGCGACGAGGAGTCGCGGGGGATGCTGTCTCGTATCCTTTCCATGCTCATGGCCCCATTGGGCTACGACAAGTCGTTGCAGCGTCAGCGCGGCACGGTTGTTGTTGAGTCGGGTACGGTAACGACTGTAACGACCGTCAGCACGGTAACGACCGTCAGCACGGTAACGGCAGTGACAGCCTTGAACAGTTTTGACGGCTACAACGCCCGTATGCAGATCTTTGACAACAACCGCACGGCATGGGCGCAGTGTGTGCGGGCGAGGATTACCTAATGGCAAACACGTGGAAAAAAGTCATCGACATGCTGGTGTGGCGGCAGATAGCGCCCGCCCCTAACGCCCATGCGGCTGCTGTGTGTGTCGCCGCTGATCTTCGCAATACTGTAGTTCGCAATCCGTTTGCGTACCAGTTGGTATCGGCCACGGTGCTGAACCGCTTCAACATCGTCACCAAAGGATGGAGCTTTCTGCAGTCTCCCGCGCTTGCCGGTACGTTTGGCGCGGGGGCCGCGATAGCTTTTGCGCCGTCCCTTGGCCTTGTCGGCACGATTGCAGCAGGCGCTACGACGACCTCGGTAGTCATTTCCACGGCGTTCCCCACCGCAGTCGGCGTCAACATGCTCGCCAACCGTGGCGGATCGGGCGACTTTGGTTTCAAAATCCGCATCATTGACACCACGGCAGGAAAGACCGAAGAACGGTGGATTACCGGCAACACTTCTGGCACCGCGCCGACCATTAACGTCGATGCGGCGTTCACCTTTACCCCTGCTACGGGCGCTCGATACGAGATTCTGGCAGGGCGCGTGTTTATGCTCGGCGCGGGCACGACCGCTTCAAACATCTGGCGGTCGTTCGAGGTCGCAAGCAACACTCTGTCTACGGGCTTGTCTACGACCAACCTTCCGGCGACCATCGCTACGGATTCGGCTATTGCCGTCCTTGACGAGCAATACGTCCCGTACAACAACCTTCCCGGCGAAGGCATGGTCAAGGGCGCAACGTCCTATGACACGGGTCTTAACGCCCTGCTCGCAACGGCAAGCGCAGCGTCAACAATTACGGGTCAGGCGTCGGGCGGCGATGCGGTAGTGGCGGCAAACGAATACCGTAACTTCCAGATTCGCATTGTGGCCGACCCGACGACCCCAGGCTCTGTGGGACAGCGGCGCATCATTGCCTCGCACACCGCAGGGCCATCGGCGGTCTACACCCTTGGCACGGCATGGACGACACAGCCGTCGGCGGTAGCGCGGTTCGTCATCGAGCAGCCCAACCTCATGTTGCTGCGTTCCTCGGCGGTAACGACCGTCTACACGTACAACTACGGCGATGCCACGGTCAACAACGGCACCAACAGCATTGCCTCGGCGGCCTGGAGTACGACTTACTTTGCCGCTGGCCCTGCCGCTAACGCAGCGGGCGGGTTCTGGTGTCCGTCGTTTGGTATCCAGCCGGATACAGCCCGAAACGCTCGCCATTCGTTCTGTTACTTCTTCCGTGGCGGCGCGGCAACGCTTGACGTTCTGGACATTGCCAACACGATTACCGGAACGTGGACAGGCGCGATTACCTATGACGGCTCGGTCACAATGGGTGCGGGCAGTGGCGGATCCTACGCGCCGTTTGGCAACGAAGGGCGGCACACTTACATCAATTCGTACACCGCCTCTGCTATCAACCAGATTTTCCGCTTTGACGCGCAGAACCGTGTGTTGTCGCCCTATGCGCCAACTGACTTCCTCCAAACCGGTGCGGCAGTGGTGGGCGGCCGCGTAGCAACGTATGTAGCCATTGACGGTACGGACAAGTACGACATCGTGTTCTTGAATGCTCACCTTTCTACCGTCTGTCAGGAACTGATACCTCTCGTATGACTATCCCAGACCTCATCAAGCTGATAGAAAACAGGGTGTCGTACCTGAACATCCTTCGTGCAACCGCGGTGTCTTCGGGGGATGTTCAACAGGTGTACGCCATTGACGTACAGCTCACGGAAACCCAACTGACATTGGACAGGCTCAAGACCCTGGGGTAAGTCATGTCACTGCTGACGCTGCTCCAAAGTCCCACTGGCGGCGGCATAGTTGTCAGCGTCACCGGGATCTCCGCCACCGGCCAGGTCGGGTCGGTCACGGTCAACACGGGCGCAAGCGTCAGCGTCACTGGGATCTCCGCCACCGGCCAGGTCGGGTCGGTCACGGTCGACACAGGCACGAACGTCAGTGTCTCGGTCACCGGGATCTCCGCCACCGGCCAGGTCGGAACGCTCACGGTCACCACGGGCGCCAACGTCAGTGTCGCCGGAACCTCCGCCACCGGCCAGGTTGGGTCGGTCACAGTCAGCACGGGCGCGAGCGTCAATGTCTCGGTAACCGGGGTCTCTGCTGCTGGCCAGGTCGGGACGGCGTCGGTCGCAATCGACGTGGCCGTCTTGGCCAACGGGGTGGCCGCCACGGCCTCTTTGGGCACCGTGACGCTGACAGGCACGGGCCAGGTCGTCCTGACCGGTGTCCTGGCCGCCGGCGCCGTTGGCGAGGTCCTGCTCACAGGAAACGGGCAGCTTGTGCTGACCGGCGTACAAGGCTCCTCGAGCCTTGGTTCAGTGTCCGTGGGCCTTGGCCCGGACGTCTACGTCACGGGGCTCTCTGCCACTGCCACAAGCGGCGTGGTCACGGTCACAGGAGGCGCGGACGTAGTGCCCACGGGCGTCTCAGCTGCTGCGATCCTGACCCCCGTCAACATCTGGAGTATCATCGACGACGGTCAGAGCATCGTCTGGACCACCGTGGATGACAGCAATCCCGCGACCTGGACCCAGGTCGTGACGTAGGAGAACGGACAAATGCCAAGCACCTATTCGACAAACCTCAAGCTCGAGCTCCAGGCGACGGGAGAGAACGCCAGCACCTGGGGAACCATCTCCAACACGAACTTCGGCACTGCACTTGAGCAGGCGATCGTCGGCTACGGTAACGCCGTCCTGCCCTCCGATGCCAACCTGACGCTGACGTACACGAACTCCAACGCTGCGCAGACTGCGCGAGCGCTGGTCCTCAACGTCACCTCGGCGGTGAGCCTGAGCACAACCAGAGAGCTGGTTGTCCCGACGATCCAGAAGCAGTACATCGTCCAGAACAACACCACGGGCTCGCAAAGCATCACGGTCAAGACAGCGGCCGGCCTCGGGGTCACCATACCGAACGGGCGGAAGGCCCACCTGTACGTCAACGGCACCGATGTCCTCTACATGGACGACTACGTGGACATCAACGGGGGAGCAATCGACGGCACCCCGATCGGTGCCGGCAGCCCTTCCACCGGAAAGTTCACCCAGGTCCAGCTCGCAGGGTCGACCTCGGGGTTCGTGGGGCTTGCTGCGCCGGCGAGCTCGGGCTCCCAGGTGTACGTCTTGCCGGCAACGGACGGGACGACTGGGCAACTGCTCTCGACCAACGGCTCAGGAGTGCTTTCCTGGTCCGCCACAGGCAGCGTCACTTCCGTCGTAGGCACCGGCTCGGTCAACGGCATCACCCTCACGGGTACCGTCACCAGCTCAGGGAACCTCACCCTGGGAGGCGCCCTCTCCGGGGTAGACCTGACCTCCCAGGTCACCGGGACTCTTCCTGTCGCCAACGGCGGCACCGGCCAGACCACGTACACCAACGGTCAACTGCTGATCGGCAATACCACTGGCAACACGCTGACCAAAGCCACGTTGACTGCGGGCACGGGGGTTTCGATCACCAATGGTGCGGGAAGCATCACAATTGCTGCCACTGCAACGGGCGGCGCACAAGACTACATTGTCCAATCCTACGGAATTGTCTGAGGTAACTTCACATGGCAACTACAGCAAACTACGCCAATACTCCTCGTACCGCCTTTGTTCAGGTCACGACGGCCAATACGAACAGAGATGGCACGGGAACCATCGCCACCGTAATCACGGGCGGCTCAAGCGGCTCGCGTGTTGACGATTTTAGTATCGTCGCAACCGGCACGACCACGGCAAACGTGATCCGTTTGTTTTTGAACGACGGCACGAACTCGCGCTTGCTGCGGGAAATCATTGTCCCTGCGATCACGCCAAGCACGACTGTCCCGGTGTTCACGGCAAGTTTTGTTGAGCAAGCAATCCTGCTTGCTACGTCGTCATGGTCGTTGCGCGCATCGACGAACAACGCCGAGACGTACAATATCATCGTGACCAGAGCGGGTGACTTCTGATGAACCCCGGCACTTTCGCAGGTATCAGTAACCCCGGCCTCGCGCTCGCGGCAAGCGTGGGCAACCGCATCGAGCAGATGATCGCGGCCTCGATGACTTGGACGGCACCGATCACCGGCGACTATTTGATCTTCGCCGTCGGCGCGGGCGGGAGCGGGGCGGCTTCAGCGCCAAGCGGGGCAACAAGAACAAGTGGCGCGGGCGCTGGTGGCCTTGCGATCCGGCGCGTTCGCCTCAACGCCGGAGCGCAACTTGCGATCACCATTGGCGCAGGTGGCGCGGGCGTTGTGTCCGGCAGTAACGGCAACAACGGCGGCGACACCACCGTGATCGGTGGCGGTGTCTCGCTCTACGCGCAGGGCGGCAGGGGCGGAGCAAGAGCGACTGGCGTTGGAACGACATCCGGCGGGCTTGGGGGCATTGCAAGCGGCGGGGATTGGAACTTCGCGGGCGGCGACGGCGGCGATGCGATTGTTGGTGGTGTTGTTGGAGGAAGTGCGAACCCTATGGGTGGCGGCGGCGCGGTCGCGTGGTATGGGGTTGGATTCAAAGGCGGAACAGCAAGTTCGACTACAACCGCGACAGAGAATGGGTATGCATACGGCGGCGGTGCTGGTATCGGCGGGCGCGGGGGCAATGCGACACAAACAGCAGCAGGATTTGGAACCACCGCCGCAACCGCAAGCGGCGGAAGTTCAGCGCAGCCGGGTAATGATGCTGGAAACGGTGCAAATGGCGCAGCCGTTTCGGGCTTGCAGCAGTTTGCGGGAAACTCGACGCAAATCATAACCTCAATATTTCAGTTGACCGGATCGGCAGCCGCAGGCGGCACCAACGGAGGCGGCGGCCCCGGCGCTGGCGGAAATGCTGGCAGCGCAGTCGCGTCAACTGCTGGAATTTTTGGCGGCGGTGGCGGCGGCAGTGTCGCGACCCTCGCTGCGGGCTTGGGGGGTGGAAGCGGGGCAAATGACATGCCTTCAGCCGCAAATTCTCGGGCCGGCGGCAATGGCTGCGTATTCATCGTGTGGAGTCCATTAGCATGATCTTTGAAATCCTCAACGACTCCGGCGAAGTCGTGAATACCATCGTCGCCGACCTTGAATTCGTGCAGGCGGCCTATCCGGGCCGTTACCGCGAAGTGCCGCAGCCGCCGCCGGTCGATTCAAGGCCGCCGGTCATCACGAAGGTGGCCTTTCGCTTTCGCCTGACCGACGCGGAGTACGTAGGTATCCTGACGGCTGCAAAGAGCGACGTTGCGGTGCAAGCGTGGCTTGAGACGTTCAACATGGTGAGCCAGATTGATCTTGGCAACCAGCGCACCAAGGACGGTGTGGCATTGTTGGTCAGCAAGAACCTGCTCACGCAGGCGCGGGCGACGTCGATCTTGACCGACCCGGTTCAGGAATCGGAGCGTCCGTGAACGCCGCGTTTCTGATCATCTTCATCCTGCTCCAGATCGCTGACATTTGGACAACGCTTCGTGCGTTGGAGTTGGGTGCGCGGGAGATGAACCCGCTTCTGAACTGGATGTTCAAGCATGTTGACCCGCTTGCAGCGATGGTGTTGGTGAAGGTCGTGGGCCTCTGGGCGCTGTGGTACGTGAATTCGTACCTGCTCACGATGGCTGTGTGCGCGGTCTACGTCTGGGTGGTGTTGAACAACTGGAAGGTGATTCGCTGATGGCTATTCCTGCTGCACTCGCCGCTATCCTCAAGCCGCTGCTTGCCAATGGGCTGGGTCTTGTTGCCAATGCCGTCATGGCAAAAGGCAAGGACTACGTTGAGCAGAAACTCGGCGTCGAACTCAAGCCTGACATGACGGCAGACGAGATCATCCGGCTCAAGACCGCTGAGATGGAGCATGAAGAGGAACTGCTCAAACTCAAACTTGAAGAGAACAAACTCGACCTTCAGGAACTGGAACTTTTTCTGAAGGACACCAACTCGGCGCGGGAACGTGAGGTGCAGATCGTCACTTCGTCACAAGCACCTTTGCTGAACAAGATCGTGACCCCCGTCCTCGCGCTGACCCTCTTGACAATGACCTTCGTCCTTTT
>Ga0315904_10004919_pt1 | contig 18734 bp, 19 predicted proteins | sample LakEriMetagenome_6_FD_203529 | JGI IMG/M metagenome (GOLD analysis project Ga0315904, IMG submission 203529) | Freshwater fungal communities from buoy surface, Lake Erie, Ohio, United States - Buoy 12 MA120 | ecosystem: Environmental > Aquatic > Freshwater > Lake | place: USA: Lake Erie, Ohio...
GGTCGTCTTCGTCTTCATCCCAGTAGTTGTTGCTCATAGCAACCCACCCTTCTATTCGTTGTAGTCGCAAGCCTCAGATTCTGGTCGGGGAACCAGCCTGGCTCTTGCTATCGGTCTAGTACGCTACGTGAGGCCGATGGATTCACGTAGGATTCTATATTTGCCCTCTTGTTGTAGAGCCTAATGAAGTTCCAGATAAACCAGTTTTGCCACTAAAAGCAGCAACTTCTCTTTCTGTTAACTTCTTCCTAGCACGTTGTGCAGATGCTAGTTGATTAAATACTTCTTGCTCAGCAGTTGCTTGGTCATAACCTTCAAGCGTTGTACCATAGATATCACTAAGTTTTTTAGCACCAGGTAGAATATCTGCAATAGTAGCATAACCCTTTTGTGCTTCTGCTTGCGTAATTCCTTGTGCTGCAAGTTGTTCTGCAACCCCAACTCCAGTCTCAAGTCCTTGAATTCTTGCTGCAGTTCCAATTTCGGCTGCTGCAACTTGACGTTGAATCTTTTGAAATTGTTGTTCAGGGTCTAGTACATATGCAACTAAATCTGCTTGACCTACACCATAGTAATCTCTAAGAGTTCTAGATACTGCTGGGTCAGCATTTTGTACACGCTGTACTGCAGTTACCACTCTATTAGAAAGTTCTGTAGGAGATACATCATTAGCAATAAATTGTGATACATAATCATCAGTATCAAATTGTTTTAATCCGTATGCACGCAATACTTGACGATATGAATCTTCTACAGTTAAATATTCTGCAGGACTTAAAACTTTAAGATTCTTTTCTAATCTAATTTGATTAGCCTTAAAGCGTGTTTTATATTCATCTGTTTCTTGTAATGCAAAAGTAATAGTATTTTCTGTGGCTCCGCTAATTGCTAATTCTTTAATTTTTGGAACAAGACTTGATAGCCCAAATTGAGCAAATCTAGCAGTAAGAATATCCATGATAGACTTACGTTCAGGGGCTAACATTTCAACATTTTCAGCAGTAATTATAGGTTTTGCAACGGTAGGAACTGACACTCCAGCAGTACTAATATTACCTGTAGGGGAAACTGTTGGAGCAATTGTTGGTCCACCTAGTACGGCTGCTCGTCTTGATGCCTCTTCGGCTGCTTTTCTTGCTGCTTCATCTGCTGCCGCTTTGGCTGCTGCTGCCGCTGCTGCTTCGGCTGCTGCTGCTGCGTCTGCTATTGCTTTTTCTTTAGCGTAATAATCATAGGCTTGTCCAGTATATCGTGCTGATGCCGCTGCTCCAGAAGCACTTCCACCTTGTGCGAGTACGCTTTGTCTTGCTTTTTCTGCAGCCGCCATACCACTTCCAGCAGATAACAACGCTGTTGGGTCAAAAGGTTTAGGGGCAGTAACTGCTTCGGCTGCTGCTTTAGCAATAGCAGCATCTCTTCTAGCATCTGCATTATCTGATGGTCTAGCCATTAGATTAATCCCCAATCCGTAAGCGGTTTCATAGATATAGCATCAATTGTTGCAATGGCATTATTGGTAAATTCCCAATCCTTAGTGCTTTTAATAGTTTGGTCAACTATATATTGAGGCGCTCTGGCTGGCTTTTTTGTTACTGGGTCTTGCCAATTGATTAATTGCTTCATTACTGGGTCATCGTAACCAATACTGTCTGGGTCTCTTTCTAAAAGAGTTGCTATACTTTGTCTAATATTAGATGCTTGTGCATCTAGTGACTGTCCTCTTGTAAATCCATCAGCATAGGCTGGGTAAGCACTAGCGGCCAAAGTTGTAATTTCGGCTTGGATATCTTCATAGGTTACAGTTCCAGAAAATAAATCTTTAGATTTTTGATTCCAATATGATTCATTTAATAAAGTATTAACTCCATAAGATGAGGCAAATGTTTTTAATGCTGTGGTGTCTCCAAGAATGTTTCCACCAAAACCAGTAATTTTTCCTGAAGTTGCAAGAGCCTGGTCTAGTTGATTATCATCCATACCAGTTGCGTATGCCTGATTAACTAAAGAATCAAATGTAGCAGTATCAATTTTAATACCAGTAGAAACTAAACGTTTACGTGCTGCTGCTTTATATTTGGCAATACTATCTGCATAAACAGCAGGTTGATTAAGTTTCTGTTGCTCACGTTGTTTTACTGTAGCACTTGTATTACGGTAGTATGAAGTCTTATAAAGCGCTTCTAATGCTTCAGCAGTTTTTTCTGCTTTAAATAAATCATATACTGTTTTTAATTCAGGATATGCTATTAATAATGCTTCACTAATTCCATAGGAAGCAGCAGTTTCGGTACCACTTGCCATTTATGCTCCCGCCACATTCTGAGATATCCATGAAGAAAACTCAACTCTTTTAGCACGGTCAAAATCATCTGGATTTAAAGTTTTTAATTGTTCTGTAATTCTTGCTTCTGAAGAAGCCTGTGAAAATCCAGGAGTAGATTTGACTACAGTTTCCATTTTACCAGTTTTAGGATTTCTAACTTTTGTAGATGTAGTAACTGTACCCTGAGCAATTTCTGCCTGCATTTCTGCTAGACGAGCAGCCTTTTCCTCAGCACTTGGTGGACGACTTAACACTTGTTTATACCAACTGGTTACTAAGTTTTCAAGCACTTCTGGTCTTTGTTCAGAAATAGTGCGTGTAGGAATTGCTGGCGTCTCATCTCCAACTCCAGGCAAAAGGTCTTTTTCTAAATTATTAACAAATGTAGAAAAATTAGTTGATTTATTCATAAGAGAAATCATAGTAGAGTCTTTATTTAATAGTTCCCTTACATCCTCTATTGATTTTTTAGGAGTATAACCTCTTTGTTTTAAAAGTTTATAAATTACGGAAAGTTCTTCTGGCTTAAAACTATCAACTAAAGTAACTGAGGCTATTGTTTCAGGAATTACGGTTATACCTATTGCATCTAGTTTTTTGTTTATACTGTCAATTACACCGCCACCTAATACTGTGGTTGGGAAAATTAAAGGTTTTGGTACAGGAGTAGTATTACTACCACGACCTACGACTGGGTTAGTCATTGACATTATTTTTTGCCTCCTGTGAATTGGGGTTCTTCGTATACATATGAGAAACTATCATCCTCAAAGTATCTATCGTAGAACTTACCAAAATTTACATCTTGCTTACGTAAAGCATAGGTAAAGTTTTCGACTTGTTCTTTTAAATCTGATGCTTCCTTAGAAGCAATTGTTATACCTCGACGTTTTAATTCGTCATGGATATCATATCGGAAGTTTAAATAATTAGCAACTGAATGCCAGCGTGTTTGCTTAGATAGGTCTGCCCACATTTTAGGTGTATTAGCAGCAATAGTAAGTACCTTTATAGTATTATTAATCTTGGTTTCAAATCCAGGATTTTTCTTTTCTTCATACCAAAGATTATTTTTAGTTTTCATTTGTTCAATGAATGAATCTTTATAAGCATCAAGGATAGTTTTACCATAACCACTTGCTGGGTTATAAGGTGGATTGTTGCTCTCAATTGCTTGAGATACAATCTCCTTCATTTTGGTCCAGTCTTGCCATCCCTTATTAACAATTGATGACCTATTATTTTCTAATGCTGCTGCTTGCTCAGTAAACTTTTTGCGAGTTCCAGGTATTGCATTGGTCATTAAGTATGCCTGAGCACTACCTGAGAAAGCATAGTCATCATCATTAAATACTGCACCAAGAACGGTTAAGTCTGCTTTTTCTCCTAATTGAGCAATCATTAACTCAACTGTGGAACCGTTCTTTTTGACTAATTCTACCGAAGTATCATCGGCACGGATACCAGAAGTTTTGTCTGACAAGGAATCAGATAGCAAATAGTAGTCTGGGAAATCTTGACTAAACCTTTCGTCACCATCTGCGCCATACTCTTTATTATATTGGCTTAATATATCTGCATACTTTTGTAATGGAGATACATATCGTGGCTGTAATGGCAAAATACCAGCACTCAATGCTCTTAAGATTGAAAGGCTTACTGAATCGCTTGAAGCCTCTTTTTTGATTTGAGTAAGTTCTGCAGCAGTTGGCTGCCGTCCATCGTTATCTTTCTCAAATTCAAATCGTTTCATTTCCATGAACATATTTAAATCTTTATTATATTGAGCACCGCTGTCTTTTAAGAAAAATGCTTCAAATGCTTGGCCAGCACGACGTAAAGTGTTTGGTGTAAGAGCGCCTAATGTATTGGATTGAACTCCAAATGGCAATACTCTTTCCATAAATGCTTCGGGAAGATTAACTCTCTTGGCTACAGCATTGGCTGCATATTGACCTAGTGGTCCAGCAGATATAATTTGCCCACCAGTAGGGTTAACTGGGTTAAACCATGATGTTGGAAGGCGTCCTTTAAGGCCACCAAGTAATGGAAGCGTAACTTCCACATATTCAGTACCATATGGGTCTACTTGAACCTGACCAATATACTCAGGAATTCTAGCCATCTGAGCAATTCTTAATGGGAACTCTGGATTCTCCAAAGCAATTCTACCATAAGCACGATATTGCTCAACTACTGCAGGGAAAAATGCAATAATATAATTAACCAGTGATGGGTAATTCATGTCACGGTTAAATGAGTTAATCTTTGCACGGAACTCATTTAATGCATACGCTCTAGCGGTTGCTTCAAATTGTTCTATGTTCATGTCGCTAAGTTTACGACCTTGAGCATTTGCTACGGCAACCATGCTCTGAAGTTTGTGTTGGTACTTAGCAGCAAAATATGGATTGTAAGAAAGTTTACTAGTAGGTTGAGTCGCTAACCAAGTAACAGCATCCTTTGCTAGGTCAGAAAAGTATCTAATTCCACTACTTCTACCTACCATGTCAAGTGCCATATCGGTACTTACGCCAGGACGAGAAGCAACATCTGGATACATCTTCTTTAATTCTAAAGTACTTGCTTTTCCTTCAACAACTAATTTTTGTAGTTTAAGGTCTGGGGCAAATTGATTGACTGCAGATAGGACTCTATTGTAAATATACTTAGAGTCGCTAATCTTAAGCGGTCTACCAAGTTCTTTTACTATTCCAAAGCGTTCTGTATACAATCCAGATGCAGGACTTTTAATCCAGTCAATAATATCCTTTTCAGGGACTCCTTGCATAATCTTTTCAGCAACTTTATCATTTCTTAAAAGGTTATTAAGTACGTTATCCCATGCACGAATATGTAAATCTTCATTTTCTACTGCCTCAATCCACTTTCCACCTTCACGGTCTCTGCGAATATTGGCTAACTCTAACTCACGAGTAGATGCAAGCAATCCTCTAATATCACTTTTGCCTTGTATCTTAGCCTTGCTTATCTCGCCAAAGCGACCTGAAAAAGGCGCTGGAAAATCATAACCATCAATATTTACTTTATCACGTCCCACAACTTTTGATGGGATATTTTTAACTAAAGCATTTTCTTGACGACGTAATTCATTGATTCCCTTATTCACTTCATCAATGTAATTAAGTTGCTTCTGAATCTCTGGAGATATTTCTTTAGGTGGATTAGCAGGGTCATATCCAGCACGCTTTAAACTAGGTTGTACTGCTTTGATTGCGTCTTCACGAATTTTAATTTGATAACGGACATTAGCCATATTGGCATCTTTGTCGACCATGCCTTTGCCCCAGCGCTTAATTTTAGAAACGCTAGTATTGGCACTTGTTATATCATCTAATGCATCTTTGCCTAATTCTTTTAAAGAATAGAACATGGCTCCGTCAGCCCAAGTACGCAACGTAGAGTCACGCATAATATTGATTGGGAATCCTGTACGAGCAAGAGTTAATAAACGCCAAATTGATTGAAACTCGTCAACTACTGCTTTACCAAGTATGGCAGTATTGATTGGTAGTTTACCTTCGGCGCCAAATTTCTTTGAATAACGCTTAAATGCTTTATCAATAAATTCAACTGGTGGTAAATATCCACCATTTGCTAATTGAGATATAAGTTGAGGGTCTTCAATTACTTCCCCAGCCTCATCAATCATGTATGCTCTATTTTCAGCACTAGCACTTTTAGCTTTATTGGTGTTATCTCTTATAATTTTAGAATACTGGGCAAGCACAACATCTTTAATTTCTACTGGGACGCCATACTTGTCAGCAATACGACTAAAAATTGTATCCGTTAGACTATTAATTAATTCTAACTTTTGTCCCTCAGTACGTGCCACTGTAAAATCATTGTAAAACTTTAGTCCTTCTTCTGGGACTATAACTTTAGCAACTACTCCAGCACGAATAGTCGTTCTAACTCTACTAGAACTTTGAATTGCGTCATTAAAATTAATTGTGCTATGAGGTGCATCATCTGTCCAGCGGTCAATCTTGCGTACTAGCACTCCTAAACCATTACGTTGGTATAGTGTCTGCATTGCTTTACCTAGACGAGTATCTCTAGTGCTTATGTCTTTTTTATTAACTTCTAATTTATTGGCAATGCGTTGCTTTGCTATATCATTACGAAGCGCTTCAATTAATGGAACTCTAGATACAGTTCTTTCCTGAAGGGCGCTGTCAAGTCTTAAGGTTTTATCTAACCAAGCATATTGACCACGTAGGTCTGCAAGTTCAGCCTCAATAATTTTAGTATTATCAGGTAGGTTCTTAGATAAAACAATTGTTTCACCACCACGAGAAAAACCGTAGGCTGCTCTTTGTGAACCAGCAGATTCAACAATGTCAATCATGCCTTCGTAGCGCATTAACTCAGCAAATGTTGCTGGATGCTTTACCTGTAATTCATCAATGGCAGTTTTATCGCCTTGACCAATACGTAAAACAAGGCTACTCTCTTGTGGAGTTTTACCTGCAACTAATACAGCACCAACTTGGCCATATTCATTGTTTCTAAATTCTGGACGTTGCTGAATTGTAATAGCATCATTATCTTGATAAAATTTAAGTACTGGTGTGTAAGGTGTTTTTTCTCCAGCAGCAGTTCTTTTTAATAAGTCAACGTTTTTAACTAAACGTTCTGCGCTTCTTTCGCCTTCACGCCATGCTTTTTGTAGTTGTTGACCTACAACACCTTCTGTTTTAGCGGTAATTCCACCAACTGTTGCAGCCCTAGCAACTTTACCACCAGCCTGCAATGCCTTGATATCAGGAGCAAGTGCTGTTTCAAAACCAAAATTTAATAAACCAGAAGTTATTGCGCCAATACCTTTAGAGGTATCACCTAATGTTTTAACTCCAGTAAATACAGATGCTAAACGTGTTGTATCGTTACCAAAATTATATGTTTCTTGTCCTTCTACCGCTTGAGCAAACTTAGCAGATTTTTTAATATCTTTATCTATAGCATCAAACAAGCCAGCCTCTGCTGCAACTCGTCCTGCTTTACCAGCACCATATCCACCAAGTGCTGCACCAATAGCACCAATGGCTGCGCCAGGAATTGCTCCTACGCCACCTACTGCAAAACCAGCGGCAGCACCTGCTGCAGCGCCACCTAAAATTGACATACCAGCAAGAAGTCCCATGCCAGTATTTTTCTTTTCAATATCACGGACAAAAGCATAATTAGAACGTACGCCTTTTGTTCCAGACATTAATGCTTGGCTAACTTTACCATCAGTAACTTTGTCAAGTTCTGCTACGCCATATGCAGTTGCTCCAACGGCTGCACCAATTCCAGTACCAACTCCTGGTATAACTGAACCAATAGCAGCACCTGCGGCAATACCAGCAGGTTTACCTAATGTTAAAGCAGCAGCATTAATTGCTGTAAGACGTGCTTGTTCTGCTGCATCATTAGCGGAAAAAGGTTTTGCTGATGCATCAATATTCATTTGGGCTAATTTATTTTTAGCCTGATTTACACTTGAGGTAAATTTTGCAGGACTTTCAGGCAGGTTCCTAGCAACATCGAGTGATGTTCCAAATTTGACCCTACCATCAATATTAAATGGGTCTGTGGCTGAGGGGTTGTTCGACCCTTTAAAATAATCTTGGAGTCGCCCTAGTGTATCCCAAAGTGCCATTAAATAATTGTTCCTAGGTACCTTACATAATCTTTAGTACCTTGTGCTGCACCTGGTTGACTAGCCCACCAATTTAGAATTGGATAATACTCACGAATCATATCTATGTCAGGGTCGCCAGATGGATTCTTAGGGAGATTGGGAACAGACATTGCTCCATCGCCAATTGGTGCACCATCTAAAATACTTTGCTCTGGATTTGAAGTCTCGGCAGTTAATGGAGTAGGTGCGGGTATTACTTCTGGTGCTATACCTGCAGGAGAATTACTTTTAATAGATGATACTGCTTGATTTCCTTGAACTCTTGATTCATTTATTGCTTTGTTCATCCCATAAGTAAATCCAGTAAAATCTCCTGATTGACCTGCGCCACCAGTTGCTGATACATTAGCAGGACTATACTGTGGTCCACCATTTGCTCCGCCACTTACCATGATTTCCTCCTACTTAATTTTTCTAGGTTGCTCTTTTGATATATACGGACCTGCTGTAAATGCTGTAAGTTTAGATGCAATTTCCATTGCTTCATATGCATCTGCACCAGCATGTATAGCACCAAGTGCGTATGCTGCTCCTGAGCCTGCAGCGTATACTCCATCTGCAGATTTGCTTATTGATAACTCTTGGTCAATATCAAATATCTCTCCACCAACAGCCATTATAAACTGAAAGCGAGTTTCTTTAGTATCTTCATCAAAGTTATAACCATTCTCTGACATACACTTGCGTAGAGATGGCATTGCTTTTACTATCATAAAATGATATAAATCTTCTCGGTCTTGCTTTGTAGGAACTGGTGGTTCCCAAACATGTTGGGCTATATCACAAGGTAATGTTTCACCAGAACCAGCAATTAAAAATGAACCATTTTCTGAAATCTTTTTTACTTCAGGATGGGTGTAAATTCTTCCATCATTGTCTGTAGTTCTGCTATCGGCTACTAAGAAACAACGGTCTTTATGTTCTATCCCAATTATTGTTGTCATTGTCCCCTACTTAGTTACCTTCTGCGTGAAGTTCTTACGCTTGCGTTTCCTTCTCCCGTGCCAGCAATACTGGATATTAAACTCATTACATCTTGTGGCGGTTGGGCCATAGGTGCTGCCATTCCTGCTTCTTGAGGAGGACCTCCTACTGGAGCGCCAGCGGGAGCAGGGGACGTTTGCTCTACCTGAGAGGGGGCACCAGCAGGAGGAACTTGTTGCTGTGGAGCAAAGGTAGCCTCAATAGCATCTTCCAACGCTTGTCCCTTTTGGCGTGCTTTAATTACTGCAGCAATCTTTCTTACAACTTCAGATGCGTCTTGTCCCTGTGTAGCCATTTGTGGAATTGCTTGCGTGTAAGCATTTAATGAACCAAGTAATGCTGCTCGCATATCTTCAATTTCAATTTTTTCAATTTCTTGACTTACATTAACTGTAAATGGTAACTCACGCATAGCCATATCTTTAGAAATTAACTTGCCTCCAAGTGCCTGTAACATGAAAATAAGTCCTTGGGCTGGATTAAGACCAGCAAGCATGCCATAACGAACATCGGCTGAGTAATCACCCTTGATGTCTTTGGTTGGCTTATATGTAACTTCATATGGTGAACCAGAATCAACACCACGAATGGTCTTTTCTTCTGGATAAATAATTTCATCAACTTCAAAACATAGGCGAATAACATCACGAAGTGTTGCAGCAAAAATTGCTTGTGCTGATTTAACCTGTGTATCAAAGGCTCCCATAAGGGCTTGTACGCCTTGACCTGTAACAACAGATGCATCAATGTTTCCAGTACGTCCCTCTGGATAACGTGCACCAACTCTAAGTTCTTGGTTAAGTAATGTTTGTTCGGTGAATGCGCCTTGTGGTAGTGTAAGTTCTACACGTCGAACACCTGCTGGGTTGGCAGTACGGATAACCGCATCGCCACCCAACTGGAGTTCTTGTACATCGCTAGGAAGTACAATCGGTGCTTGTACTGATTTCTCCGCTGCTTCCATTGCCAATAAGGCGAAACGGTTGCGGAGTAATTGAATTCCAAGTACGTCATCGAATTGTCCACGTAGTTCGCTGTCAATAGACGGCTTACGTGCAACAACCACCATCATCTTGCCAAGAGGATTCTTGACTCGAGATAATACTAAATTGTCTTTTGCAGGAATATAAATAATTGATTGGTCTTGGTCATAATAACGAACCATTTCAACCTGACCATTTAGGTCTTGTTTATATCCTAGGCCACCAAGAAGTTGGCTGTCATACTCTGGAAACTGGCTTACCAATTCTCCAAGTGTTAATGTGTATCTTTTTGCAAATGCTACGCAACGACCATATCGGTCAAACTCTGGATACGAACCAACTGGGTTCTCAATACGAATGCGAGGTAATTTTCCGTCTTCGTCTAATTCAATAATAAACGGAACAAAACCGTAGGTTATATACCAGTCTGCTCCTGAGTACATTTGGACTGCAAGGTCAGAGTGTTGAAAATAATTACTAGCAATACGAGTACGCTTATCGGCAAAAGTACGAGCACGGTCACTGATTTGATTAGCGGCTGAGCAGTTAATCGCTGGAAGAGGCGCCATAACCTCCGAAAGGTCCCTGGCAACAATATCAATAAAATTTGCAACGACATTTGCGTCTACACCCTCTGGAAAGAAATCAGGATATACTTCTGAAATCTTACCTTTACGAACAGCAAGAACATCTAAGTTGCGAGCATCTCTCTCGCTATTACGGTAGCGTAGAGATTGAACTCGTGCTGCTACCTGCTCCATTGTTAATGCCATTTATATCCTAACCGTAGTTTTCTTGCCATTGCTCTGCAAAGGCTTCATCTAAATTAAGTGAACCTCTATGGGCTTTCTGCGCCCTAGTTGCCCATCTGTTATTTTGGTACTGTCCAATTCTGCTTGATGTCTGCATCAACTCACGTATGCGAATAATAGCAAACCATAATGCCATTACACAGTCAGTTGGATTCTTAGTGTCTGGCTTCCAAGTAATCAATTGCTGTACTAGGGCTTTAAGTCCCTCTGAACCTTCATTAGAAGGTAATTCTAAAATGTTGTTATCTTGAAAACGTCCGTCATGTATAGTGCCAAAAAGGCTAGCCATAGATGCTACACCAAATCCAACATCCCACTTATTCTTACCAGTAAAGTGTGAGTTAAGTTGACATCCGTAAGATGCTAAGTATTCTCTAAGTTCAGAGTCCATAGCATAGTACTTTTGGTGGGCGTTGATTTCTACTCGAAACTCTTGTGGGTTGTATCTTTCCACCCACTCTTTAATAAGAGCATTTTCTTTCTGGGGTGTAGGGTCAACCATATTAACGCAATCTAAAACATATACTCGTCCATCAGCACGGTTATAGGTAACTGCTACAAAAGCAGACCTACCAGATACGGCTGGGTCAAAACCAATTACAGTATAGGTTGAATCTAAATTCTTCGGGTGCCCTGCTGTATCTCGTTTAAGCGGTCCACGCTTTCGCATACCGTTAACACATCCAGCAACTGCTGCTGGCGCAAAGATAGAGTCTGATTGGACATCTTCTTGTTGATAGACCATTGCCCAAACGGATGGCGCAACTTCAGAACGTCTTGTAAATAATGAAGGCCCGTCCCACTTGGGATAGAGTCCTTCTTCATTTGCTTCATCTACATCACCTTCTGCCCTATCAGTCCAGGGCCAAAGTGTTTTCCAGTTCTTTGGGTCTTCATCAAATTCTAGTACGGATGGCATAGCCATATAGGTGAATGGTGATTTGCCACCAGTCCATTGTTCACCGTCACGTATCATTTTGTACAAGTCTATAGGTGCGACACGGGTTCCTACTATAAGCAGTTTACCGTGCCGCCCTAGGCGGGTGATAACTTCTTTTTGAAGCCATTCAATTTGCTTCTCCCACTCATGGGCGTTTGCGTTCATCACCACATCGTCAAGGATAATCAGGTCTGCTCTTGCGCCGTAAATCTGAGACCCGAATCCCAATGCTTGTACCGTAGGGTCCTTCTCACCAGAGTCACGTCCTGCGCCTAAGTAAATCATGTCGGCTGACCAAGTTGGTGAATCTGCTTTATAGCCACCATTAGGTCCGAAGGACACTTGGAGTTTTGTCCAGTTAGGATGGCTTAGTCTTGTCTTAATCGCAGATAGGAACTTACGTGCCATACCTTGCGTCTTTGATACAATAATGATTCTGACGTTAGGGTCTACTGCTAAACGGTAGGTAACGTAGTTGATGGTAAGTACAGTTGACTTAGCATGCTCGGGTGGTACGTTGATAAGTACACGGTTGGTTGCTGCTTGCTCATAAGTCATAGCAGGATGGATGAACCTTGGTTCACGACCCTCTACCAAATCTATCCAAGATAGGTGGTGGTTAAAAAGTTTAGTCTCTAGGAACTGCTCTGAGAAATCCTCAAATGGGATATCTTTAAGATTGGCTAAGTCCGCTTTAACACCTTTGCCTGAAAGGCGTGCTTTGTCCGCTTTGTCCTTGAAATCAGGGTCTGCCATAGACCATTGACGGAAAGTTACGTCGTTGCGTCCTACAGCCTTCATAGCATCTACTACGGTACTACCCTGAGATAGCAGTTCTAGCACTTGCAGTTGGGCAGCATCTTTAGGGATGTTTTGTACCCCTGGCTTACGACCCACAGTTGCCCCCAATAACGCTGATTTAACGGTGCCTGTAAACGGGCAGACTATCCCCAATATAATTATTATTAATTAATATTCTATAGGAGGAGCGGAGTCTTAAACGGAGCGACTCCGTATATTATATATATACTATAGATAACCTGTTCAAAGTACTAAAACCGAACAGATAGGTAATAATAACGCTCATTCTGAGCGTAAAATATATTATCCCCCCTATAATATAACAGAAATTTTTTATGGGTTACTATAACTGGGTCTGGCTCGCTTATTAACACACCTCGGGTCAAATTGTCGACAAATCGACTTATCCACAAAGAGATAAAGTTATCCACAGGCTAACACTTATCCACAGGATGGAACTATCTCCCAAGAGTTATCCACAGGGGGGATTTAATAATCGGAGTTATCCACAAGCAATATAAAATCTGTGGACAACCAACAACGAGGTCGGGCGTGTCGCCCAACACAAACAATCGAACAAATGTTCGAATCTATCTCCTAAGCGTAAATGTCCGATTTGCCCTATCTGTACCGATATGATACAATTAGTCCTATATGACCGAAATGTCTAGCTAGTCCGTTTTGAGTGTCTGAAAATCGGACACTAAAAAAAAGATGGCGACACTAGAAAAATGAGTTTGCAATTCCCCTAGAAAAATGATTCAATTCTCTTACTGAGTTAATCGTCCGAATTAACCAGTAGAAAATAGGTAAAGAAAATGAAAAAAGAAAAAGCAGAAAAAGCAGTGAAAAACACTACTAAATCGGTAGTGGTTGATTCTTCAATCCTTAATGGATTTAGGGAATTGGTATCAACATCCACCGCCTCAATTTGGGGATTTATCTCAAGCACTTATTCTAAAATGAGTGAGGGCGAATCATCAGTAAGAATCGCACGAGCATCAATAAAAGAGGGTGAAAAAGCAGGTAAACACCCAGTAGTGAAATCCTCTCAGGTTGAGGGATTCGGTACCGCCTTGAAGGTGAAAGAATTGCAAGGTGCAACCGAGCAACCTATCGCCACCATTTTGAAAGTATCAATGAGGGCGCAACGGGTGGCAGGTGTTGAGGGCGTGGATTCTCTTATCGAGGGAATCAAAACCTATGCGGGATTTATTGACCGCCTAGAATCTGCCGAGGATTCAAAAGCCGAGGCAACCGAGGCAACAAAAGCCGAGGCAACCGAGAAGGCAACCGAGGCAGATTTGAAGGGAATTACCCCTGATGCATTTGCCGAGTTAACGCTTAAGTATTTTGCAACCTTGAGCATGGCGGATGCAAAAGTCTTAAACGCAAAACTAGCCGACACCTGCGCCTCAGGATGGCACACAATTTCCAAGAATAGTAAGGCTCAGGTTAAGGTTAACGCCTAACTAATCCCGAGCAGATAGCCTCACCCCTTCGGGGGTGGGGTTATTTTTTTTAGCTAAGACACGCCCGAGTGCGTTGCAACTTCCGACACGCCCGAGTGCGGGGGGAAAATCCGACACAAACCAACACAAACTTTTATTAGGTTTAGGACGAGGACGAGGACGGGCAGGGGCAAACAATTTTTTCAACACAAACCAAATTGCGAGGGCGTAAACGAGGGCTGAATAAAGGGTGTCTGAAAATCAGACGAGGGCTACCCTCAACTTGACATTGAGGCTCACTTATGTTATACTAGAGCCACTTAAGAAAAACTTGTCTTAAGTTAGTGTCTGAAAATCAGACAGTTAGGATAAACAAATGCTAGACCAAAATGCAGAAAATGCGTTAATCAAATTAGCGCAAAAGATAGATGCTAGTAATGAAGTGCAACGCAATAAGCAAGAGCAGGCTAATCGTAATAAGCCTAATCCTGAGTACCTGCGGGTAATGGGGTTAGCATTATGACACCTGACGATATTGCGCTAGACTTCATGACCGAGAGTGAAATAGCCGAGATTATGGCAACCGAGGATATTTTTCAGGTTGATATGACTAACCTTGATGATTTACTTGAGGATGTTGCTTCGGACTCGGACTACGAATAGCAACTGGACAGCCCACGCTGGTGCGTGTTATTATGGGTTCAATTCCCATAGTGGGCACGAGTGTCTGAGATTCAGACACTTACTAAACGAAAGGCAATTATGTACATCGAGATAACAGATACGATAGCGATTATTATTGCGCTGACTACTAGCACCACGCTGGTAATCACTACTGCAATTAGAAACGCTAAACTTACTCGTGCTTTGCGTGAGTTAAGTGTCCAAAAGTAATGTAGATTATGCCAATGAGATTATCCTGACACTTACTAGAGATGAACTAGAAACTGTCAGGGAATCTCTTAGGCAATTCTCTATACATAATACAAGGCATGGTTTCGAGGCTCGTGCTAAGTATGCTGACGATTTGCGGGACAAGATTGTGAATATCATTCTCGATAGTGTCCAGCGTAGAATTGACAAAGAGAAGGAGTTAGTGTAAACTAATCTCACTCAACAAGAACTGTCTGAAAATCAGACGGAAAGGATAGAGATGGAAACTGTTGATGAAGTAGAACTCAAGCGTTGTATTGCTTGTGATACTGAATTAAATGGTGATGATGATGGCACTACTACTAGTAGCGGAGACCCTGTCTGCGACAGTTGCGTGGTAATGTGTATCAGATGTGAAGATGTCATTACATGTGATGACGAATTCAATGATGTAGAGGGTGAATTATGGTGTCAAAATTGCACTCGTAATGATGCTCATTGGTGCGACTTGTGCGATAACTATTTCACAGGCTATACCTTTGGTGCAGATGATACTAGCGATTGCATGTGTGAGAGATGTTATGAGAATAACACCACTTACTGCGAGGAATGTGATGCCACCTATATAAATGGTTGCGAATACAATCATGATGATGATGCTGATAGTAGGATAATACATGACTATTCGTATCGTCCTGACCCTGCATTTCAAAGTTCTGAGGGTGAACAAACACGACTATACTTTGGTATAGAAGTTGAGACAGAAGCCCGAGGTACAGATTATGGCACACGCAGAGTTGCTGCCGAGTTTGCTAGTAGATTAGAGGTTGAGCGTTTGGCATATCTCAAATCTGATGGCTCGCTTGAGTGTGGCTTTGAGTTAGTGACCCATCCAATGTCTCATAGTTATTTTATGAACGACGCTATAACTCTATGGGATACAATAAATAAACTCAAGAGTGATTACAATATGATGGCATGGGGTACAAAAACCTGTGGGCTTCATGTGCATATCTCTCGTGCTGGGTTTAATGGTGGTTCACACCAGCATAGATTCTTACAGTTAGTCTATAACAATAAGGATTTCTATGAGGTTCTTGCTGGCAGGGCATCTAGTCATTGGGCTAAGTTTGATGATGTCTTTGACCCTGAAACTGGACGCAAGTCCTTTAAGAATAAGTTTGACCGACATGGTTCTGATAGATACTCTGCGGTCAATACTAATAATAGAAATACTTTAGAGATGCGAATCTTTAGAGGTAGTTTGAATCCGAGATTCATTAAGTCTGCTATTGACTTGGCGCATGCCAGCGTTGAGTTCACTAGGGTTATGAGTGTCCGAGAAGTTAGAGATGATGGTCTATCCTGTCTGAAATTCAGACAGTACATAGAGAGTAAGCCCGACCTATACCCATCTCTTATTGAAAGAATAAAAATCCATTCAGAAGTTTTAACTAGGATAGAAAGGAAAGAGCATGTGTCTGCTGGTAGTAAGTTCTCCGAATAGCACACCACAAAAGAAGGATTTGAACAATGCTTCTTGCAACAATCCGCATGGCTTTGGCTATGCTGTACTTGCTGGCGATAAGATTATTACTGGCAAGGGTATGAACTCCAAGAAAGTAATCAAAGAGTTCCTAGAAGTACGCAAAAAATATCCAAAGAGTTATGCCATGTATCATGCTAGATTTGCTACGCATGGTGTTAAGAATGAGGATAACTGTCATCCATTCAAAGTGGGTGGTAGCGACCTAACTTACTTAGCACACAATGGTATTCTAGATGTACATATCGAGCCTACCGATAAGCGTAGCGATACCCGCATCTTTGCTGAGGATATCCTGCCGTCTATGGGTGGCATTACAGCATTAGATAACCCTAATCTGTATGGCATGATAGAGAAGTGGTCTGCTGGTAGCAAGATAGCAGTCTTTACCTTAGACCCTAATGCTGAGTATGATTGCTATATTATCAACGAGGACTTAGGTCATTGGGATAACGAAGGCAACTGGTGGTCTAATGATGGCTACAAACCTAGTGCTTATAGCAAGTACTTTAATTACTATAGTGATGGTTCAGACATAGGCAATAATGCCGAGGATGATTACATATGCTATGGTTGCGGTGAACCAGTTATGGATGATGGTAATCCATATCATTGTTATTCATGCTTTACATGCTTTGACTGTAATATGGTCAAAGATGATGGATGCATGTGCTGGTCGCCTGAGTATGACCGCTGGAAAAGTGATAGCCAACACAAACTAACGACGGGAGTATACAATGGACAATATGACTTTGGCTTCTAAAGAAGAAGTCAGAAAAGCAATTATAGAGTTAATCTCTATCGCCAATTTGACTACTGAGCGAGATGATGCTATAATTGCTAATGCTAGACTGGTACTACAAAAACTAGGTGTCTGAAAATCAGACACAGAAAAGGATAGATATGAAAAAAGTAAAAGTTCATGACCCAAGAGGTGATGTAATGGCAGATGTATACGATTATGCTGCTGGTGCATTACTAATGAGCCTGTATGGTAATGGCTCCTCGATACGCTACAAAAACCGAATCCTTTGGTTAGAAGGTGCTGATGGAGAAGGTGCTGAGAGTTATGATACAGTAGCAATAACAGTAGATAAACGACTAACAGAAGCGGGGCTAAGATGACGGGTGAAGTCACGATTACTGAACTAATGGATACATACATGATATCGTCTGATGAAAAGATGAGTACTGGATTTACTAAATCTATCATTATGAATGATGGAACTAATCAGTACTCAGGTAGGCTTCATTGGGATTCTAATGATGGCTATTCTATGGCTTGGGATACATCTGCGCCACCTGAGGCAGACCGCCCTGAGTTTGAGTATGTACTTGATTGTATAACAGACTTGGAGAGATAATGGAACTAAACCAAGAAGTAATATGGGAAGCAAGAGTTAGGAAATTTGAAGTAGGTGATATGGGCGATGAAGAAATTAAAGCCCTGCAAACAGAACTAATAAATGCCGTACGAAGAATCCTTTGGGATTACGGAATACATAACTAACTGTCTGAAATTCAGACACTAAGGAGGATAGTATGAGTGAACCAATGTATCTAATGGGTGATGACTACGCACTCAAAGGAGATGAGAGTGATGTAGATGAAAATGATGATAGTGGATTACCTGACCGCATGTGGGAGGATGACGAATGATAAATGGTAATTGTACTGGAGATGCCAACCCTGATTGGTGGTTTCCCGAGATGCCATCAGGCATAGGTAGACCAACACCCGAGGCTCTAAAAGCGGTTGCGGAACAGACTAATTATGCGTTAAAATTATGTGCTTCATGTCCTGTCAAGACAGAATGTTTGGCTGAAGGTATGAAGACTGAGCAGATGCGTAAAGGCATTGAAGGCTGGGGTAATCTACCATTTGGTATATGGGGAGGACTTATGGCTGCTGAACGATTAGAAATTGCTGGGATAAAGCGAGAGCATTATCCACCAAGAAGTAGGGCTGTACCAGCGAGAGCGTATGATTTATTCAGGAATCTGGAACCACTACTAAGGCGGTGAAGTATGAAGAGACTTTTGCTATTACTTTTAATTGGCATATTCTCTATCTATGGTATGCAAAGCATAAGTATAAATCATGTTGATACTCCAAGAGTATGGACTGTTGTAGATAGCAAAAACTATGCTAAAGATAGTTTAGTAGCATGGCAAGAGCATCAATGGGAATGCTTAGATAAATTATGGACTAAGGAGTCTAATTGGAGACCTGAAGCCTATAATAAGATTAAAGTAATGGGTAAGAATGCTGGTGGCATCCCACAGATTCTAGGACTTTCACCCGACAC
>Ga0315904_10004921_pt1 | contig 18732 bp, 17 predicted proteins | sample LakEriMetagenome_6_FD_203529 | JGI IMG/M metagenome (GOLD analysis project Ga0315904, IMG submission 203529) | Freshwater fungal communities from buoy surface, Lake Erie, Ohio, United States - Buoy 12 MA120 | ecosystem: Environmental > Aquatic > Freshwater > Lake | place: USA: Lake Erie, Ohio...
ATGACGCTTGGTGGCGAGGGCCGAGTCGATCGTGACCTGGTCGTCGGTGGCGTCGCGGTGCTCGATGCCGAGGTCGTAGTAGTCGAGTTCGATGTCCAGGTACGGGAGGATCAGCTCGTCCTTGATGAACTGCCAGATGATCCGGGTCATCTCGTCGCCGTCCATCTCGACGACCGGGTTCTTCACCACGATCTTGGCCATCTCGACCACCTTTCCACGCCGATCCATCGCGACGCACTTGTATGTGACTTGTACAGGATACCGGGTCGGGGTCGGGTGGCCCCTCACCGTGGCACTACCGTTGCGGCCCATGGCCACACCTGAACTCGTCCCGCTGTTCACCATCTCCGCCGCCACCACCATGGGCGGCATCGTCCCGAACGGCCCCGCCGGTACCCGGGTCATCGTCGACGCCAGCAGCGGCACGTTCGAGGGTGAACGGCTCCGCGGCACGGTGCACGGCCCCGGCGGCGACTGGGTCACGGTGCGCGCCGATGGCTCGATGCACCTCGACGTGCGCCTGCTGCTCAAGACCGACGACGGCGCCGACATCTACATGGAGTACAAGGGCATCGGCCTCGACGGTGCCACGCGCATCACCACCGCCCCGATGTTCCAGACCGGCGCCGAGCAGTACGCCTGGCTGAACCACGTGGTCGCCGTCGCCCGGGGCGCGAGCGCCGACGGCACCGTGACCTACGACGTGTACGAGGTGCGATGACCGATCCCGGGCGCGTCGCCGACAGCGTGTTCACCGATGCCGAGCGGGCGTACATCGAGACGCAGAAGGTGGCTCGCATCGGCACCTCGTCCCCGACCGGGCGGCCCGATGTCGCCGCCGTCCGGTTCCGGCTCGTGGGTGACGTGATCGACATCGGCGGCCGGGTGAACCCGGCGACGTACAAGTGGCACAACGTGGTGAACAACCCGCGTGCATCGGTGACGATCGACGACATCGCCAGCGAGGACCCCTGGGTCGTGCGGGGCATCAAGATCTTCGGGCGGGCCGAGGCGGTCGATCGCGAGGGCACCACCGGCCGGATCCTCGTGCATCCCGAGGTGATCTGGAGCTGGAACGTCAACGAGGGTGCACCCACCTACTTCGCCGACATGATCGAGAAGCGGGTGGTGCCCCGCGCTGGGGGGCGCTGAGGGGGCGCAGCGCGAGGTCTCGGTCGGGCGGAATTCTCGACTCCGGGGGTCGGGAATAGGATGTCGCCATGACCGCCGTCGACGACACCGCCACCGCCTCGCTCCCCGACGGGTGGTCGATCGAGCCGCTCACCGGGTCGATCGGCGCGATCGTGCACGGCATCGATCTGCGCGACGAGCTGTCCGACGCCGAGGTGGCCGCGGTGCGCACGGCACTCGTCGGGTACCGGGTGATCTTCTTCCGTGGGCAGGACCTCACGCCCACCCAGCAGGTCGCCTTCGCCCGCCGGTTCGGCGAGCTCACGCCGGCGCACCCGCTGGTCGGTGGCCTCGACGACCAGCACCCCGAGGTGCTCGTGCTCGACAGCGCCGACTACCCGCTCGGCGTGGGATCGCGCGGCAGCGGCACCAGCTACAACGACCGCTGGCACACCGACGTGACCTTCAGCGAGCGTCCGCCGACCGCCACGGTGCTCGCCGCCAAGGTGCTGCCGGCCCGCGGTGGCGACACCCTGTGGTGCGACCTGGTGGGTGCGTACGAGACGCTGAGCGACCCGATCCGCCGGCTGCTCGACGACCTCGTCGCCGTGCACGACGCGTCGGCCACGTTCAGCCGGTTCCGCGACGACGACCCGAGCGGCCAGCAGAACCAGCGGCTCGCCCAGCTGCGTTCGGTGCGCCACCCGGTGGTACGCGTGCACCCCGAGACCGGCGAGCGCGGCCTGTTCGTGAACGACACGTTCACGCGCGAGATCGAGGGGCTGCTGCCCGCCGAGAGCGACGCGCTGCTGCGGTTGTTGAACACGCACATGGTGCAACCGGAACGAGTGGTGCGCTGGCGCTGGCAGCAGGGTGACGTGGCGTTCTGGGACAACCGCTCGACCGCCCACTACGCCACCGCGGACTACACCGACCGCCGCGTGATGCACCGCGTCACCATCGCCGGCGAGCGCCCCGTCGGCGTGGCCGGCAGCATCGACTGATCCTGCGGCGCCCCTGTCACACGGAGGGCCGTGCGGTGACGTCTTCGGGGCGTGATGTCCTCCACGGGTGAACCCGCCACCGAGGTCCGGCACACCGACGAGCCCCCGTGGGCGCAGGTGTACCGGGCCGAATCCCCACGGCTCATGCGACTCGCCACGGCGATCGTCGGCCCGGCCGATGCCTACGACCTCGTCGCCGACACCGTCGGCCGCGTGGTGCGACGGGCCGACCTCCACACCATCGACGACCTTCCCGCGTACCTCACCCGCGCCGTCGTGAACGGCGCGACCGATCGGGTGCGCAGCGACCGGCGTCGCACCGACCGCGAGGAACGGGCCGGACGGCTGATGGTGACGAGCTCGGTCGACCCGACGAACGCGCTCGACGTGCGCCGGGCGCTCGACCGGTTGAGCCCGCAGCAGCGGGCGATCGCCTACCTCGTCTACTGGGAGGACATGACCATCCCCGACGTCGCCCACCGGCTCGACGTCTCCGAGGGAACCGTGCGCCGCCAGCTGGCGCGTGCGAAGGACCGACTGCGTGAGGTGCTGAAGTGAACGATCTGCTCGACGACCAACTGCGCACGATGATGCGCACCGCCACAGCGGACGCCCCCGAGGCGCCGACCGTGGACGACCTCCGCGCCCTCGTGGTGGTGCACGACGAACCCACCGCCGATCGGCGACGTCCCCTGCTCGCCGCGGCCGCCGCCGTGCTCGCGCTCGGCGCCGTCGGAGCGCTGGTGTTCTGGCCCGGCGACGACGCCGGCGAGCCGGCGGACACGCCCGACACCACCGCCGTGGTGCCCGGCGGCTACCTCGACGCCTACTACCTGCCGGCCGAGCTTCCCGACGGCTGGCAGATCGTGCAGATGGACCGCTACCCCGGCACCGTCGGCTACCTCGGTGACTCCGCTGTGTTCGAGACCCGCGACGGCAGCGTGCGGGCGTTGATCGAGCACACACCGGTCTCCACCGGCGAATCATTTCCGGCGACGGCCGAAGCGGCACTCGAGTCGCAGACCGGCTCGAGTGCGCCCGCGTCGACGGCGCCCGACCCGTCGATGCCGCCGTTCGCCGCGGATTCGACCTGGGACCCGTTCAGCGGGTCGCTCAACTGGCACCACGAGGGACGACAGGTCTGGCTGACGCCATCCGACGGACAGGAAGCGACCGCGCGATCACTCGTTCGCGAGCTCGTCCCGAGCCGAGTGGGCATCCACCTCGTCTACGACCTCGTCGGGGGCTCCGACTGGGTGCAGACCGCCGAGTACCTGCTCGACGGCGGCTCCGTGGTGTCCGCCGGCGAGAACTCGATGCAGTTCGCGGACGAGACCGGGGCGATCGCGGTCATCGGCATCACCCGCACCACCGGCGCTCGCGTCGACGAGACGGGAACGCCGGTGCCCGGCGAGGAGGACCTGTACCGACCTGTCGGCTCCCGGCCGAACCTGGTCGTCCGCTCCCTCGATGATCTGCAGGTCTCGGCGTTCAGCTTCATCGGCTCCGTGAGCACCACCGAACTCGTGGCGCTCCTGCGCTCGCTCACGTCGGTGACCGAGGAGGAGTGGCTCGCCGCACGGCCCGATCCGAACGAACTCGTCGCTGGCGCCACCGTCGTCGCCACGTTCGAGCTCCTCGATCACACCGTCACGGCCCACCGCGAGGGTGGGATCAGCGGCGTCTGCGTCGCACGATCGGACGGGGCCTCCGGATGCGCGTTCCTCTTGGGCGTCGAGCCCGACGGTGAGCTGCCCCCTGCTGCGCCGACCAACGGGATCCCGCTGTCGGACGGAACCTGGGTGGCGGTCGGGTCGATCGCGAACGGCCTCGAGCCGTGCGAGGAGCCCCTGCTCCAGGGCGCTCGTGCTGCAGTCGTGCCCAACGGTGACGTCCAGACGATGCTCGTGATCCCGGCCGACCAGGATGCGAGCTTCGCCTGTCCGCTCACCGGCACGCCGGAGGGCGGCCCGACCGGCGCCGAGGTGTTCATCGCCAACCCGCCCCTGACCGACGACTGAACGGACGGGTCCGACCCGCAGCCCGACCCCCTGGTCCGACCCCGGTCAGGCCAGGGGGTTCGGCCACTCCCGGTCCTCGGTGGACTCGCCACGCTCCTGGATCGCCTTGCGTTCGGCGGCCAGGCGCTCGGCGAGCTCCTCGAGGTTGTCGGGCATCGCCGCGGCGAGGTGCTGCTTCAGGTACTTCGCCAGCGTGGGGCTGCGGCCCTGGGTGCTGACGGCCATGATCACCGGGCCGCGACGCTCGATCGCCGGGAGGATGAAGCTGCAACGGTCGGGGTCGTCGACGGCGTTGCAGAACACGCCACGCGCCTCGCACTCGTCGAAGATCTGCTGCTGCACGACCTTGTCGTTGGTGGCGGCCACCACCAGCCAGGCGCCGTCGAGGTCGGCCGGCTCGTAGCGACGATGCACCTGCTCGACGGCGAGCGAGTCGAAGCCCTCCACGAACTCCGGCGACACCACCCGCACCGTGGCCCCCGACGCGAGCAGGCCCTCGGTCTTGCGCAGCGCGATCACACCGCCGCCCACCACCAGCACCGGGCGCCCCTCGAGGCGCACGACGATCGGGTAGCCGTCGTCGATGCGGCGTGCCTTGGCGAGGTCGGACGGGTCAGCCATCGAGGGGCAGCGTATGTGCCGCCACGAGCGCCGCCGCATCGGCGGCGAAGGTCGCCACCGCACCGATCACCATGACGGCCGGCGAGGCGACGTCGGCATCGGGCAGCTCACCCAGCCGCCCGGTCCACACCCGCTGACGCGGCGTGGTGGCGTGCATCACCACGGCGGCCGGCGTGTCGGCGGTGAGGCCGCTCTCGACCAGCTTCTCCACGATCGCACCACGGCGCTCGACGCCCATCAGCACCACGAGCGTGCCGCCGAGCCGGCCGACGGCCGACCAGTCGACGGGGTCGCTGTCGGTGGCCTCGTGGCCGGTGACGATCGTGACGGCGCGGGCCACCTGCCGGTGGGTGACGGGGATGCCGGCGGCGGCGGGACCGGCGAGCGACGAGCTGACGCCCGGCACCACCTCGCACGCGATGCCGTGCTGCGCGAGCACCTCCACCTCTTCACCACCACGACCGAACAGGAACGGGTCGCCGCCCTTCAGGCGCACCACACGACGACCGCTGCGGGCGTGCAGCACGAGGAGCTCGTTGAGCACACCCTGGGTGTGACTGCCGCCGGGCCGCTTGCCGACGTCGATCAGGTCCGCGTCGGGCCGGGCCATCGCCAGGATCTCGGGCGACACCAGCCGGTCGTACAGGACGACGTCGGCCTCGCCGATCAGGCGCGCGGCCTTGAGCGTGAGCAGCTCGGGGTCGCCGGGGCCGGCGCCCACCAGCCACACCCGCACGTCGGCCCGCTCGCTCACGCCAGCACCGCCTCGAGCGTCACCATGCCGGCGCCGACGGTGCCGTTGCTCACCTCGTCGATCACGATGAAGCTGCCGGTGGTGCGGTTGGTGACGTAGTCGTCGACGGGCAGCGACTGGGCCGTGATGAACGTGACGGTGCCGATCTCGTTGAGCGCGAGCTCGTCCACCCCGTGCTCGCGTTCGAGCGTGGTGACGTCGAGGCGGTCGTGGAGGATCGTGGCCACGGCCTTCACCGTACGCGTCCCGTGCTTGATCAGCACGTGGTTGCCGGTGCGCAACGGCTTCTCCCCCATCCAGGCCACGCGGGCCGTCACCTGCGGCACGGTGTGCGGGGCGTCGGCGGCGTCGGCGATGACGTCGCCTCGCGACACGTCGAGCTCGTGCTCGAGCTGGATGCGCACGGCCGGCGCGTTGCCCTCGACGGCGGTGATGCGGCTGCGCGTGCCCGACGGCAGCACGACGATCTCGTCGCCCACCTGCGGCAGGCCGCCGGCGAGCGACCCGGCGTACCAGCGGCGCTCGCCCGCCGGGCCGGCGCCGCTGCCCACGGCGGGCTTGATGACCACCTGCACCGGCAGGCGCAGGGCGTCGTGGTCGTGCGTGGGGATCTCCAGCGTCTCGAGGTGCTCGAGCAAGGTGGGACCCTGGTACCACGGCGTGTGCGGCGACGGGTCGACCACGTTGCCGCCGTCGAGCGCGCAAAGCGGGATCGCGGTCACGATCGGCACGTGCAGCTGCTCGGCGAAGGAGGCGAACTCGCTGCGGATCTCCTCGAAGCGCGCCTCGCTCCAGTCGACGAGGTCCATCTTGTTGACGGCGAGCACGAGGTGCTGGATGCCGAGCAGCGCGGAGAGCGCAGCGTGGCGGCGCGACTGCTCGCGCAGCCCGTGGCGGGCGTCGACGAGGATGACGGCCACGTCGCTCGTGGACGCGCCCGTGACCATGTTGCGCGTGTACTGCACGTGGCCCGGCGTGTCGGCGATCACGAACGAGCGCAGCGGCGTGGAGAAGTAGCGGTACGCGACGTCGATGGTGATGCCCTGCTCGCGCTCGGCGCGCAGACCGTCGGTCACCAGCGCGAGGTCGAGGCCCTCGCCGCCGCGACGAGCGGTGGTGGCGGCCACGGCGTCGATCACGTCGTCGAACAGCGCCTTGGTGTCGTGCAGCAGCCGCCCGATGAGGGTGCTCTTGCCGTCGTCGACGGATCCGGCGGTGGCGAAGCGGAGCAGCTCCATCAGAAGTAGCCCTCGCGCTTGCGATCCTCCATCGCGGCCTCGCTGAACTTGTCGTCGGCACGCGTGGCGCCGCGCTCGGTGATGCGGCTCTGCTCGATCTCGGTGAGCACCTCGAGCGGCGTGCGGGCGTCGCTGCGCACGGCACCGGTGCAGGTCATGTCGCCGACGGTGCGGTAGCGCACGGTCTCCACGAACGGCGTCTCGCCGGGCAGCGGCGGGGTGACCGCGCTGGTGGCGAGCAGCATCCCGTCGCGCTGCACCACCTCGCGCTCGTGGGCGTAGTACATGGCCGGCAGCTCGATGTCGTCGACGGCGATGTAGCGCCAGATGTCGAGCTCGGTCCAGTCGCTGAGCGGGAAGGCGCGCAGGTGCTCGCCGGTGCGGATGCGCGGGTTGTAGTAGCGCCACAACTCGGGCCGCTGGTTCTTCGGGTCCCACTGGCCGAACATGTCGCGGAAGCTGAGGATCCGCTCCTTCGCACGCGCCTTGTCCTCGTCGCGGCGGGCGCCACCGAATGCGGCGTCGAACTTGTTCTTGGCGATCTCGTGCAGCAGTGGTTGCGTCTGCAACCGGTTGCGCGACCCGGTGGGGCCCGGGTCGGACACGCGGCCCTCGTCGATCGCGTCCTGCACGCTGGCCACCACCAGCCGCACGCCCATCTGCTCCACCAGGCGGTCGCGGAACTCGATCACCTCGGGGAAGTTGTGGCCCGTGTCGACGTGCATCACCGGGAACGGGATGACGCCCGGCTCGAACGCCTTCTTCGCGAGGTGCAGCATCACCACGCTGTCCTTGCCGCCGGAGAACAGCAGCACCGGACGCTCGCACTCGGCGGCGACCTCGCGGATCACGAAGATCGCGTGCGCCTCGAGCTCACGGAGGCGACGGTCGAGACCGAGGCGGTCGGGATCTGCGAACTCGGCGCTGGTCTGGTCGATCACGGTCATCGTCGTCTCCTCGTGCGCTTCGGATGGGGGGTCGCGGCGGGTGTGGGGATCAGAGGTGCAGACCGCACTCGGTCTTGCCGTGGGCGCTCCAGCGGCCGGCGCGGGCGTGCTCGCCGTCGCTCGGCTTGCGGGTGCAGGGCCAGCACCCGATCGACGGGTAGCCCTGGTCGAGCAGCGGGTTCAGCGGCACCTCGTGGATCGCGGCGTAGGTGGCGAGGTCGGCGTCGGTCCAGGCGGCGAGCGGATTGAGCTTCACCAGGCCGCGCTTGTCGATCTGCACGAACGGGGTGGCGGCCCGCACCTCGCTGTCGCTGCGGCGCACACCGCTGATCCAGCCGAGGCGTCCGGCGAGGCCCTGCTCGAGCGGCAGCACCTTGCGCTCGTGGCAGCAACCGTCGGGGTCGGTCTCGTAGCGGGCGTCGCCGATCGGCGGGGCCGGGGTGACCACGAGCTTGATCGGGTACTTCCGCTCGACCGCGTCGACCGTCTCGAGCGTCTCACCGAAGTGGTAGCCGGTGTCGAGGAACAGCACCTCGATGCCGGGGGCCACCTTGGCGGCGACGTCGACGAGCACGGTGTCGCTGGTCATCGCCGAGGCGACGATCAGGCGGTCGACCGGGATGGTGTCGACGAGCCACCGGATCATCCTCGTGGCGTCGCCGTGCGCCTCGAACGCTTGGTTGAGGGCGTTCAGGGCGTCGAGATCGAGCTGCGAGGCGTCGAACGAGGGGGCTGCTGCGTCGGTCACGGACGACACCCTACCCATTCCCGACCATTCCGATCACATTTATCGACACGATCGGCTTTCGGGCCGATGTCACGTCGCCGGCCTGCCGGGAGGACTCCCCTGCCAACGGGGCCGGCGACCTAGCATCTGCTCGATGGACTTCTCCTGGACTCCCGAGCAGGTCGAGCTGCGCGAACGCGCTCGGAAGGTGGCCGAGGAGGCCGTGGCCCGCTACGGCCGCCACAACGACAGCTGGATCAACGGCTACTCCAAGGAGTTCGCCAAGGAGATGGCCGCCCACGGCTGGATCGGCATGACCTGGCCGGTCGAGTTCGGCGGCGGCGGACGCCCGGCGATCGAGCGGCTCATCGTCGGTGAGGAGATGATCGCGGCCGGCGCCCCGATCGCGGCGATGTGGTTCGGCGACCGCCAGATGGGGCCCACGCTCATCACCTACGGCCGCCCCGACCAGCAGGCCGAGTTCCTGCCGAGGATCCTCTCCGGCGAGACCACCTGGTGCATCGGGATGAGCGAGCCCAACGCCGGCTCCGATCTCGCCAGCCTCAAGACGTCGGCCGAGCGCCACGGCGACGAGTGGGTCATCAACGGCCAGAAGATCTGGACGAGCTTCGGCGCGCAGAGCGACTACTGCTACCTCATCTGCCGCACCAGCAGCGAGGGGCCGCCGCACGCCGGCATCAGCGAGATCATCGTCCCGATGGACACGCCGGGCATCGAGGTGCGCCCGATCACGGACATGACCACCAACCGCCACTTCTGCGAGGTGTTCTTCACCGACGTTCGGGTGCCGGTGGAGAACCTCGTCGGGGTGGAGGGCAACGCGTTCAAGCAGACGATGCGCCAGCTCGAGCACGAGCGCGGCGGCATCGACCGGCTGGTGAGCAACCGGGCGCTGTACGAGATGGCCAAGGCGCGCGCCGACCTGTCCGATCCGCGCATCCGCCAGGAGATCGCGCAGCTGGAGATCCAGTACCGCATCGGCCGGATCCTCGTGGTCCGCGAGGTGCTGCGCCAGGCGCCCGCCGGCTTCTCCGCCGCCACCAAGTGCTTCTGCACCGAGCACGAGGCCCGCGTGGCGGAGTTCGTGTCGCACGTGTTCGGGGCCGAGGCCACGCTGTGGAGCGACGTGGTGCACGGCCTGCTGTACACGCCCGGCTACACGATCATGGGCGGCACCTCGAACGTGATGCGCAACATCCTCGGAGAACGGGTCCTCGGCCTCCCCAAGTGACCTCGGGGGCCGGACGTGGGGTCCGGCCGTGGGGTCCGGCCGTCGCTCGCTCACGGTGCACCGGGTGCACGTCTCCGGCAGGGTGGCGGACGCGAGACTCGGGTGATGCGCCGATCCATCGCCGTCCCCTCCGTGGCGCTGACCGTCGTTGCGTGCGCATTCACCGGCTGCAGTGACGACAGGTCGACCTCCGCCGCAGCCGATGCGACGTCGACCACTGCTGCGGTCGCAACGACCTCGGACGTGACGGTGCCCGCTGCTGCCTCCACCGCAGCACCCACCACCACGACTCCGGCAGCGATGGCGCGGCTGGCGGCCCTCCCCACGGACGCCGACGGATTCGCAGCCGCACTCTCGTCCGCGCATCTCACCATCACGGATCCGGCGTCGCCGGCGGCAGCGGTGGCGGTCGCCGGCGAGCAGCTGCAGCTGCACCTCCGCGCGCTCGCCGACGTGCCCGAGCTCGACGAGGAGGTGCTCGCCGCGCTCGATCCGGCGGCCCGGCCGACGATCGAGCGGATCATCCGGGCACGTCAGTTCCTGCAGGCCCGCAACGCTGCGCGCGAGACGCCGAGCGAGCCGCCGACCGAGTTGCCCGCGTGGACGATCGTCGAACCCAAGTCACCCGAGGTGCTGCTCGGCCACTACCGCGAAGCGGAGTCGATCACCGGCATCCCGTGGTACTGGCTGGCCGCGATCCACGTGCAGGAGACCCGGGTGGGCCGCATCCAGGGGGTGTCGTCGGCCGGGGCAGTGGGGCCGATGCAGTTCCTCCCGACCACGTGGGCGGAGTGCTGCACGGGCGACCCGCTCGTGACCCGCGATGCGATCATCGGTGCCGCCACGTACCTCGCCCAGAGCGGCGGCCCGGCCGACATGGCCGCGGCGATCTCCCAGTACAACCCGAACGAGGGCTACGTGGCCGTGGTGACGGCCTACGCCGAGAACCTGCGCGACGTGCCCGAGCTGTACGCCGGCTACCACGCGTTCCAGGTGTTCTTCGGCACCAGCGCCGGCACGGTTCGGCTGCCGATCGGCTACTCGCAGGCCGCACCGATCGACGCCGCCGCCCATCTCGCCGCGAACCCCGCCGACGCCGCCTGACCGGTGAGGTCCGAGGGCCACCGGCACACCCAGGGGCTCCGCTGACACTCGGGTGGGCGGCTGACACTCGGGTGGACGGCTGGCACTCGGGTGGACGGCTGGCACTCGGGTCTCGGGGGTCGGCACCACGGAACTACGGTTCGCGCATGGCCGACCTGCTCGAACTGTCCGCTCGCATCATCGACTCGGGGCACGCCGACCAACCGGTGAACCGCACCACCAACGAGCTCAGCGAGATCGCCGACGGCCTGGCGATGGTGGAGAGCTTCAGCCACTCCGTCGTCGTCGACGCCGGTGACGGGCTGATCGCGTTCGACGCCTCGCACGTCCGCACCGGACAGGCGGTGGTCGACGCCATCCGCCAGTGGCGTCCCACCCCGATCCGGCACCTCGTGTACACGCACGGCCACGCCGACCACGTCGGCGGCAGCACGTTCTTCGCCGCCGACCACCCCGTCGTGATCGGCCACGAGAACGTCGCCAAGAGGTTCGACCGCTACACGTTCACGAGCAACTGGAACCTGCTCATCAACGCCCGCCAGTTCGGCGGCATCTCCGGCGACCTCAACCTGTCGATGGGCGTGGGCAACGGCGAGGGCGGAGTCGCCATGACCCCGAACCCGAACGCACGTCGCTTCCTGCCCGCCGGCACGCTTCGACCCGACCGCGAGGTCGGCCTGTTCGACCGCATGCACATCGGCCCCTACGAGGTGGAGTTCCACCACGCCCGCGGCGAGACCGACGACCACCTGTGGTCGTTCTTCCCCGAGCAGAAGTGGGTGATGACCGGCGACTTCCTGATCTGGAACTTCCCCAACGCCGGCAACCCGCAGAAGGTGCAGCGCTACCCCATCGAGTGGGCCGCCGCGCTGCGGGCGATGATCGCCCGCGAGCCCGAGCTGTTGCTGCCCGCCCACGGGCTGCCGATCGCCGGCAAGGAGCGCATCGCACGCGTGCTCGACGACGTCGCCACCGCACTCGAGCAGCTCGTCGCCGACGTGGTGGCGATGATGAACGCGGGCGAGACGCTCGACACGATCATCCACACGGTGAAGGTCCCTGCCGACACGCTCGCGAAGCCGTACCTGCGCCCGCTCTACGACGAGCCCGAGTTCGTGGTGCGCGGCATCTGGCGCCAGTTCGGCGGCTGGTGGGACGGCGCCGCCTCCCGACTCAAGCCGTCGCCCGACGCCCACCTCGCATCGGCGATCGCCGAGCTGGCCGGTGGCGCCGACGTGCTGCTCCGCCGGGCCGAGCAGGCCATGGGCGACGGCGACCTGCGCCTCGCCTGCCACTTCGCCGACCTCGCCGGCTGGGCCGCGCCGGACGACCCCACGATCCACGCCGGCCGGGCCGCGGTCTACCTCCAGCGCCGGAAGACGGAGTCGAGCCTGATGAGCAAGGGGATCTTCGCCGCCGCGGCTCGCGAGAGCCAGGTGGTCGTCGACCGGACGACGGGCCCGAGCGACAGCTGACCCACGTCCTGGGCGCCACACCCACCCCACCGCGCCAGCTCACACGATCTCACTGGCACCCAGAACCCGACCCACCACCTCCTGGGCGCCACACCCACCTCACCGCCCCAGCGCACGCGACGCCGCCGGCACCCAGAACCCGCCCGCACCTCCTGGGCGCCACACCCACCTCACCGCGCCAGCTCACACGATCTCACTGGCACCCAGAACCCGACCCACCACCTCCTGGGCGCCACGCTCACCTCACCGACGCAGCTCACGCGACGCCGCTGGCACCCAGAACGTCAGGCGCGGCCGAGGGTGACGAGGACGAGGGCGGCCGCAGCGAGGCCCATGCCGACGCCCTGCCAGCGGTCGACGCGCTCGCGGTCGAGCGCGAACGCGAGCGCCACGGTGCTGGCCGGGTAGAGCGAGCTCACCACGGCCACGACGGACAGCATCCCGCCGCGGACGGCCTCGAGGTAGGCGAGGTTAGCGGCCATGTCGAGGAAGCCGGTGAGGACGGCGAGCAGCAGCGGGCCGCGATGACGTCCGGGGTGTGCCCGCAGCACGAGCACCAGCACGAACAGGATCGGCACCGACGACATGCGGGCCGCGGCGAGCGGCCACAGGCCGGAGTCGGGGTCGGTGCGGTCGAGGGCGACGAACAGCACGCCGAAGCACAACCCGGCGAACAGCGCGAGCGCCATGATCGGGCGCGGCGTGGGCCGGTCGCGCTCACCCACCGCGCCGCTGATCAGGGCGACGGCCACGAGCGCGAGCGCGATCCCGGCGTAGGCGATCCCGCCGGGACGCTCGCCGTCGACGAGTCCGACGGCCACGGGCACGATCGCACCGGTGACGGCGCTGAGCGGCGCCACCACCGTCATCGCTCCGTTGGCGAACGAGTGGTAGAGGCTCACGAGACCGAGCGCACCGGCCGCGCCACCGAAGGTGCCCCAGGCGAAGGTGCTGCCGTCGGGCACCGGGGTGCCCGCGACGAGCACGATCCCCACCACGAGCGTGAGGCTCACCACCTGGCCGACGAACGTCACCAGCGCGCTCGCGAAGACGCGACTCGCCCGACCACCGCAGTAGTCGGCGATCCCGTACACGAGGGCGGAGGTGAGGGCGAGCAGGATCGGCACGGGAGGAACTCGATGAGAAGCTGTGAGGAACGATCCGGGCGACCGCGACCGGAGCGACCCGATCGTAGGTGCGGCCACCCACCCGGTCGTGCCACGGCAGGGCCGCGCGGGATGCCGATCGGTAGCGTGCGGCCATGCAGTACACCCGCTTCGGACGCACCGGCCTCCAGGTGCCGCGCCTCACGCTCGGCACGATGACCTTCGGGGGCCAGGTCGACGAGCCGACGGCGATCGCGATCATGGACGCCGCGTTCGAGGGCGGCATCGCCATGTTCGACACCGCCGACATGTACCCGCCGAGCGGCTACCCCGAGCGGCAGGGTGCGACGGACGAGATCATCGGCCGATGGCTCGCGGCGTCTCCGGGCCGCCGCGACGACGTGCTCGTGGCCACCAAGTGCTTCTTCCCCACCGGCCGCCGGCGGTGGGAGTCGGGGAACTCACGGCACAACGTGATCCGCTCGCTCGACGAGTCGCTGCGGCGCCTCGGCACGGACCACGTCGACCTGTTCCAGGTGCACTCGTGGGACCCGGGCACGCCGATCGACGAGACGCTGCAGGTGATGGACGACGTCGTGCGCCAGGGCAAGGTGCGCTACGTCGGCTGCTCGAACGTGCTCGCCTACCAACTCGCCCGCGCCACCGGCCGCGCCGAGGTGCTCGGCACCGTGCGCTTCGAGAGCGTGCAGCCCCGCTACAACCTCCTGTTCCGGGAGTTCGAGCGCGAGATGTTCCCGCTCTGCGCCGAGGAGCAGCTCGCGGTGATCCCCTACAACCCGCTCGCCGGCGGCTTCCTGTCGGGCAAGCACCGCCCCGAGAGCGACGCGAGCGGCACCCGCTTCGAGTCGGGCGACCAGGGAGCCCGCTACCGCGAGCGGTACTGGCACGAGCGGGCGTTCGCCGCGGTGGAGCAGATCACCGCTCTCGCCGCGGAGGCCGGCGTGTCGACGGCCACGCTCGCGCTGCAGTGGGTGCTGGCGAACCCGGTGATCACGAGCCCGATCGTCGGTGCATCACGCCCCGAGCAGCTCGCCGACGCGCTCGCCGCCGAGCGCACCCCGCTCGACCGCGAGCTGAAGGCGCGGCTCGACGAGCTCACCCACGAGTACCGGTTCGGCGACGCGCCCCGCTGACCCGACGACCCGCCGATCAGGCGGCGCCGACGTGCCAGGTGCCGTTCGAGCGCAGCAGTGACGCAAGGTCGCCCGGGCCCTTCTTCTCGGACGCGGCGGCCAGCTGGGCACCCACTGCGGCGCCGTAGTCCGGACGCTCGATCGAGCGGAAGATCCCGAACGGAGTCGGCGAGTGGTCGTCGTGGCTGAGCCGGGCCAGCGCGAACGCGAGGCTCGGGTCGGCACGGTGCGCGTCGTGCACGAGGATCGCGTCGTCGCCCACCTCGGCCACCTCGACGATGCGCAGCTGGCCGTCGGGACCCATCACCACACCGCGCTCGCGGTCGGGACCGAACCGGATCGGCTCGCCGTGCTTCAGGTCGATCATCATCGCCGGTCGCTGCTCGCGACCGGTGATGTCGTCGAAGGCGCCGTCGTTGAACACGTTGCAGTTCTGGAAGATCTCGACGAACGACGCACCCCGGTGGTCGTGCGCGGCGCGGAAGGTCTCGATCATGTGCTTGCGATCGAGGTCGTGGGTGCGGGCGACGAAGCTCGCCTCCGCACCGAGCGCCACCGCGAGCGGGTTGAACGGCGGATCGATGCTGCCGAACGGCGTGCTCTTGGTGACCTTGCCCATCTCCGACGTCGGCGAGTACTGGCCCTTCGTGAGCCCGTAGATCCGGTTGTCGAACATCAGGATCGTGAGGTTCACGTTGCGGCGCAGCGCGTGGATGAAGTGGTTGCCACCGATCGACAGCGCGTCACCGTCGCCGGTGATCACCCACACGTCGAGATCCGGTCGGGCGACGGCCACACCGGTCGCGATCGCCGGGGCACGGCCGTGGATGCCGTGCACGCCGTAGGTGTTCATGTAGTACGGGAAGCGGCTGGAGCAGCCGATGCCGCTGACGAACACGGTGTTCTCGGGCGCGACTCCCAGCTCGGGCATCAGCGTCTGGACGGCCTGCAGGATGCCGTAGTCGCCGCAGCCGGGGCACCAGCGCACCTCCTGGTCGCTGGCCCAGTCCTTCTTCGTGGTGAGGCGGACGGATGTATCGGTCACGACAGCTCCTCCTGGGCTCGTGCGATGGCGGCGTCGATCTCCACGGCGGTGAACGGCAGGCCCTGGACCTTGCTCACCGACCGGGCGTCCACCAGGTACTCGGCGCGCAGCACCCGGCACAGCTGGCCCATGTTCAGCTCGGGCACCACCACCTTGCGGTAGCGACGCAGCACGTCGCCCAGGTCGGCCGGCAGCGGGTTGAGGTGCACGAGGTGCACCCATGCCACCTTCGCCCCGCGTCGTCGTGTTCGTCCGACGGCGTCGTGGATCGCGGCCCACGTACTGCCCCACCCGACGACGAGCACGTCCGCGTCGGCGTCGCCGTGGATCTCCAGCGGCGCGAGCTCGTTCGCGATGCGGGCGACCTTCTCGGCGCGCAGGTGCACCATGTGCTCGTGGTTGTCGGGCGAGTAGTTGATGTTGCCGCTGCCGTCCTCCTTCTCGATGCCGCCGACGCGGTGCATGAGGCCCGGCGTGCCCGGGATCGCCCACGGCCGGGCGAGCGTCTCGGGGTCGCGCAGGTACGGCCAGAACTCGGTGGTGCCGTCGTCGCGCACGTGGTTGTGCTCGGTGGCGAACGACACCGAGATGTCGGGCAGGGTGGACACGTCCGGCAGGAGCCACGGCTCGGAGCCGTTGGCGAGGTAGCCGTCGCTCAGCAGGATCACCGGCGTGCGGTACTTCAGCGCGATGCGGGCGGCCTCGATGGCGGCGAAGAAGCAGTGCGAGGGGCTGTAGCTCGCCACCACCGGCAGCGGCGCCTCGCCGTGACGACCGAACAGCGCGATGTTGAGGTCGGCGGCCTCCGTCTTGGTGGGCAGACCGGTGGACGGTCCGCCTCGCTGGATGTCGACGAGCAGGAACGGCAGCTCGAGCGACACGGCGAGCGACGTGGCCTCGCTCTTGAGCGCGACCCCCGGTCCCGAGGTGGTGGTGACGCCGAGGTGACCGGCGAAGGCCGCGCCGACGGCGAGCGCCGCGGCGGCGATCTCGTCCTCGGCCTGCACCGTGCGGATGCCGAAGTTCTTGTGCTTCGACAGCTCGTGGAGGATGTCGCTCGCCGGCGTGATCGGGTACGACCCGAGCGTGAGCGGCAGCTTCGCCAGCTGGGCCGCGGCCACGAGACCCCACGCCAGCGCCGTGTTGCCGCTGATGTTCGTGTACTCGCCCGGCGGGAGCTGCGCGGGCTTGACCGCGAACCGGTGACCGAACTCCTCGGTGGTCTCGCCGTAGTGGTACCCGGCCATGAACGCGGCCCGGTTCGAGCTGCGCACCAGGTCGGCCTTCGCGAAGCGTTCGTCGATCCAGGCGAGCGTCGCCTCGATCGGCCGCGAGTACATGAAGCTGATGAGGCCGAGGGCGAAGAAGTTCTTCGAGCGGTCGGCGTCGCGGGGCTTCACCCCGAGCGGGATCGCCGCCTCCTTCGTGAGCGTGGTCATCGGCACCTTGATGACCTTGTACCCGTCGAGCGTGCCGTCCTCGAGCGGGTTGCTGCGATAGTCGGCCTTCTCGAAGTTGCGCTCGTCGAAGGTGTCGATGTTGAGGATGAGCGTGCCGCCCTGTTCGAGCCGGCCGAGGTCGGCCTTCAGCGCGGCCGGGTTCATCGCCACCAGCACTCCCGGCGCGTCACCCGGGGTGGTGATGTCGTGGTCGCTGATCTGCACCTGGAAGCTGGAGACGCCGTTGACGCTGCCGGCCGGTGCACGGATCTCGGCGGGGAACTCGGGCAACGTCGACAGGTCGTTGCCGAACACGGCACTCGCCGACGTGAACCGGTCGCCCGTGAGCTGCATGCCATCGCCCGAGTCACCGGCGAACCGGATGACGACGTGGTCGATCTGCTCGGGACCGGCCGAGGCCGCGTCCCGCTCCACGATGTCGGTCATGATCGTGCTCCCCCTCCGAAGCCGAACTGACGTCAGATGTGTCGTCATGTCGTCCTGCACGACCCCGGGAGGCCGAGTTCACGTGGCTGACCGATGTCCGGTGGACCGAGGTCCGGCTCACCGATGTGGTGCAGGGCCACTGACCTGACGGCGGTCGGGCGTCGTTGTCCGTCCGCGAGCGGGACCGTACCACCCACCGCGTGAGGGCCGATCACGCCGATGGTCCCGAGCGGTACGGGTCGAACGACCCGGCCGGGAACCGATCCGACCCCTGCGACGACCTGCACCCTCGACCGGCGCTCCAGGCCGGTCCCCCGGTGCGCTGACACATGGGGACATCGACCCGAAGGACACACCCGAATGACAGCGCTCACCTACGCGCACGGCGACGGAGGCGAGGGCGGCCAGGGCGGCGCCACCTCCACGCTCACCGATGCGGACGGCAGCCGCCGCTGGCGGTCGATCTGGCGCATCCACTTCTACGCGGGCATGTTCTCCATGCCGTTCATCCTGCTGATGGCGCTCACCGGCCTGGTGATCCTGTACACCCAACCGATCCAGGACCTCACCCAGGGCGACATCCGGACGGTCTCGCCGGCCGGCGAGATGATCTCGCTCGACGAGCAGGTGGCGATCGTGGAGGCCGCGTACCCCGACGCCACGGCCTTCGACGTCATGCCGCCGAGCGACGACGACCGCCCGTCCCGGGTGTTCGTCGACGACGGCAGCGTGAGCGGGATGCACGTGTTCGTGAACCCGTACACGGGAGAGATCACCGGCGAGGTGAAGCCCGGGAGCGGCATCATCGGGCTCTCGAACCGGCTGCACGGGTTCCTGAACAACGAGACCGTGACGATCAGCCTCCCCTCCGTCGGAGCGCTCTGGGACGAGGGGCCGGTGATGCGCGACTACGTGCTCGGCGACCTCGTCCTCGAGATCCTCGGCGTGTGGACGCTGGTCCTCGTCTTCTCCGGGCTGTACCTCTGGTGGCCCCGGCGGAGCTCGCAGAGCACCGGCAGCAAGGGCGCCCGACGCCTGTTCACGATCCGGCGCGGCGTGACCGGCCGCGCCCGCTGGCGCGACCTGCACGGCGTGGCCGGCGTGCTGATGCTCGTGGTCATGGTGATCACGATCGTGTCCGGCATGGGGTGGGCCACGTACTGGGGGCCGAACTTCAACGCGCTCGCGGAGGAGCTCACCCCGGGCGAACCGGTCGATCAGCCTGCCAGCACCTCCCAGGTCCGCGGCGACCTCGACCGGTTCGGCA
>Ga0315904_10004922_pt1 | contig 18731 bp, 14 predicted proteins | sample LakEriMetagenome_6_FD_203529 | JGI IMG/M metagenome (GOLD analysis project Ga0315904, IMG submission 203529) | Freshwater fungal communities from buoy surface, Lake Erie, Ohio, United States - Buoy 12 MA120 | ecosystem: Environmental > Aquatic > Freshwater > Lake | place: USA: Lake Erie, Ohio...
TTATTACCGGGAACATTTACCATCACAAACCAGTTCTCGCATCCTGGAGGAGCATCCGACTTTTCATCCTTCGACGATATGTGCACATACACAGTCACATCATCCGCAACTTCTTTTCCTTCAAACAACACATCAAACTCCTTCTTGTAATCGGAAGCAAAAAAGATGTTGTGCAAATCGAGTTCAGGGAACTCACGATTGATGCCCCAATAAAAAATGAGCGCGGATGAAGAACGCTCCTGCTTCAAGGTGCGCTCGGGAGACTTTTCTCGGGGCAGCAATCGACGATAAGTTGGCATCACGTCCATGTTGCTCAACACAATATCGGATTGAATGGTGGCATCGCCAACGCGAACACCCATTGCTCGCTCCTCATACACCACCACTTCATCCACTCGTTTGTTAAAATGAAAGACAACGCCCATTTCTTGCGCGCGATGAAACATTGCCTTCGTAATACTGATCATTCCTCCTTTAGGAAAGAACGTTCCGTAATGCTGCTCAAGGTGGGGAATCATACTCATGATGCCCGGCGTGCGGTAAGGCGATGAACCATTATAGGTCGCATATCGATTCATGAGCTGCACGAATCGTTCATCCCTGAATGACTTTTTATTTTCATCATCCAGGGTGTTCATCAGTCCAAGCCGATGTGCCTTCATGACACCACGCACTGTTTCCTTCGACAAATAAGTAGATAGTTTATGAAGCGATTTTTTTAAAAACAGTGACTCCGTTACTTCATACTTCATGGCCGATTGCTCGAAGTAGCGCTTTACTTCTTCCTTCTTAACTCGAAAGACTTTCGATGCTTCTTCAGCGTAGAGATCCTTATCGGAAAAGGCTGTAAAACGAGTACCGTCTTCAAAGTAATATTTGCACACAATTTCCTTGCGTTTGTAGGTGAAGTAATCGCCCAAATCAGCGCTGCTATCAGCAAAAAGCTCCTCCAAAAAATGCGGCATAGTAAAAAGCGAAGGACCTGCATCGAAGCGGTAACCGTTCAATTCGAATTGCGATAATTTTCCTCCCGGATAATCATTCGCCTCGAACACTTCCACCTCGAAACCCGCTGCGCGCAAACGAATGGCAGAAGACAAGCCTGCCACACCCGAACCGATAATGATGACTTTTTTACTCAATCTTTTTCCGCAGGAGCACTAGCGGACAATGCTCAACGTTTGCCTAATGGTTTCCTTATCACTGATCAAAGCAACAATATATTGACCAGAGACAAGCTCAGGCAAATCGACACTCTTCTCCAAGCGCGCTCCTGCTGCAAAAACACTTGTCTCGCTAACAAGTTTTCCGGTCAAATCAAAAAGTTGAATGCAGTAGTTGCCGCCTTGCAAGGCCGACGCACTGATGCGCAACTGCGCGCTTGCCGGATTCGGAAATACATTCATGCTCGCAACGGAAGAATTAGTTTCATCGACCGAAAAGTTCGTGAATACATTCACGTTGTCAACATAGATGACATTACCGTAATGACCGCGATTTTCAAACGCAATGATGACATCCTCAAACAAAACACCACCGGGTAAACCTGTGACATAAGTTACCCACTCTGAAGAAGCGGGAACGTAATAGCCGGTATTATCGGGTGCTGTGCTCAAATCATCACCACCCAAACTCCACAGCTCCGTCCACGTTTCTCCGCAGTCGGTTGAATAAACCACGGCCAGGGTATCCGTATAACCATCGCTGTATTGCGCATACGCCACATCGAAACTGATTCCCAAGTCAGAGCCGCTGCGCTTACCCAACCAAACGCGATGTCTTGCCCCCTGTGCGTCATTATAATAATTATCGTAGCGCATGCTGTGCGTTCCTGTTCCGAAACCACTCGCTGCATCGTTGATGGTCCATGCCCCACCTTCTTCAATTATCCAACTTTCCGGTATTCCTCCACTCTCGAAGTCTTCATAAAAATCATCGCCATTCGCCTCAGCATTCGAAATGTAATTCGTGTAAGTGACCGTCTGCGACTCACTGCCATCGGTCACCGTGAGCGTTACATCATAAGTGCCGGGGGCGGAATAAACAACCGTCGGATAAGGCTCCGTGCTTGTCGAAGGCATTGCCCCGGGGAAAGACCATTCAAACGTCGCATCTGCTGAACACACGCTGTGATTCACGAAATGCACTTCATCGCCCGGACAGAAAAACGTTTCATAAGCCGCGGAAAAATCGGCGATGAGTTCGCTAGGCTCGTACGCCGGCGCTTCCCAAACTCCCAAGTTCCATGTTGCCAATCGCACCACATTGTCGCGCACAAACGGAACAATGCGCAACGGCTCCGTTCCAACAGGCAAACCGGTGCTGTAACTCATCCAATCGCTCATGCTGTTGTTGCGGTAAAAAACCACGCCATGCTGCATGGCCAGATAAACACCGCCATCCGTTCCATACTGATGAGCTATGGCCCAGGGATACAATCCATTTAACGCAGATGTGGTCAAATTCTCCCAACTCATTCCCGCATCTTGCGTTCGAAATACTTTATTGGAATTGTTGCCGTCGTAATAGGAAATCCACAATTCAAGAGGATTCGTTCCTGAAAGTGTAAAACAGAAATAGCGCAAATTCTGTGGCAAATCCATTTCCTCCCACGTTATGCCATGATCGGATGAATGCCACATCTTACCATTATTTCCTACACCTTGCTGAACATAGATATGATTCGGGTCGGCATAACTCTGCTCCATCCAGTAAATGCCATTATTAGTACTTGTGCCGAACGCATAGTACTCGGTAAAAGATCCGCCGCCGTTCGTAGATCGATACAACTTGTTCTCACGACCCAACCATGCTACATTGAAATATTCGTGATCAAACATCACGCGCGAGCTGCCATTGTTCCAATAGCTCTCATTGGGTGACATTCCTAAACTGAAATACTGAGATTGACCATCGAGGGTCTCCGGGAGTATTCGCCCCCCAATATCACTGAACATCGTCTTATTCTCATCCGTGTATTTTACATATCCCGTTGCGGCTTCACCACCACCCAAAGCTAAAAACTCTCCTTCCGGATAATTCTCATGATACGCCATATTGCCATTGTGGTAGCGACCGCCCACCATCATGTCTTCATTCCATCCTTGATCATAGCCCCACAAATTCACGGCATACAAACCGCGGTTCAAATTGTCATGCGACTGCATGAAATCGGTTGAATGACCTATACCGCCGTCGTTGCTGAACCAAATTTCCTCCGTTGTTTCACTCGTCTTGTAAATGCGGTACTCCTGCTGATCAACGTGAAATTGTTGTATTCCGCCTATATATCCGCCTACACCTTCGTAGGTTGCTCCTGCATCATTGCTCTTCCACAAATTCAATCCACCGATGAGAATTTTATCGGCATCGAGCTGCGAGGCAATCATAGTGGTGTTGTAATGAATTTGCGAGTAATCACCATCATTGCCCTGAAAGTTCATTAGGTTCGGGTGCTCCTCCGTGTATGGAGTTCCAATCAGCCCGTGAGGCAATGACCATGTTTCGCCGCTGTCATAACTCACCCATGTGCCTACCCAGCCGTTGGTCGTAACACTTGAGCCATCATTCTGATAACCCACCAAGCATGCATAAATACGATTGGGGTCGGCCTCGGTAACAGCAAGCCTACCTCCTTGTATGTCGATGTCACCCATAGAACTATCGAACCAACCCGAAACACTTGGATTAAAAGTTTGCCCTCCATCGGTGCTCTTATAAAACTGCGCATGACCCACTGCAAAATCAAAATGAATGCAGTAGACTACCTGAGGATCGTTCGGCTTGAAGGCAATTGCCTCGCAACGATTCAAGAGCACCTCGGTCCAATTATCTCCACCGTCTTCACTGCGAAACAAACCCTGAGAAGTAGCTGCAAAAACAATGTTGTCGTTGTCGGGGGCGAAAGCAATTTCCCACGCCGATATGTTTTGCGAAACAAATGAGGGCTGGCCAATTACCGACCATGTTAATCCTCCATCGGTCGTGCGGTACAAATCGTTTTCAGCACTTATGATTACAGTCTGATCGTCGCTCGGCTTCACGCGCACCGCAGTTACACTGCCCATGATAAGCTGCTTGGTCATGTATTGCCAATGCTCGCCTCCATCGACTGTCTTGTATAGTCCACCGCTCTCTGTTCCGCAATACAACACCAGCGAATTCTGCGAACTGCGATCATGGCAATAGACATTGCTATGCCGGAAACCCGGTTCCATGGGAGAACCCTCTCCATTCACGTGATGAATGGGCCCTTCATAATGCCACAATTCACCTCCGCCTCGGCTTTGCTGTATAGCCTGATGTTCACGAATACGAGCTTCATTCATTGCACGCTCTTCCGCCGTCGGCATCACAATGCGTCCATCCGATTTCACATACGGACGAACACGTGCCACCCAATGCTTGAAGAAATGCGTGTCGTCGTTTTTCTCAAATGGATGACTGAGGTAATAATCCTGATACGCATCAACCACCTCATAAAAATTCGGATCATCAGCATACATCAACTGAACCCATTGAGGCTTGCCCTCGGACGCAGCCGTGTGGAAAGGCGTATAATGCGATTGCGAATGAGCGAAAGACGCCGCGAGAAGAAATACAAGGAGGAAGCGCATGAGCAAAATTATTTGTGGCCGCAATTTAAAGAGTGACCAATTACGAATGGCCAACGTCAAGTTCAGAGAAGGGGATAAGCCGAACGAATTAGTCACTAGTCATTAGTCATTAGTCACTACTGAAAGTATCTCACAATCGCCTTCCTAACCAACAACTCCTGCTCCGGAGGCGTTAGGTGAGGCAACGCACTGTTGCGCTCAAAATGGGGCCACCCCTCTTCATCACGACCGATAAAAGTGTAGTAACCATATGGAACCAGCAAGGAGCAAATCCCGATGTGCATCAACTCCACCTTCTGATCTTTTTTAAACTTCTGATAATCTTGACCTAACTCTTGAACCCCTATTAGAAACAAAATCGCAGCATAATCGAGCTTTTCTCCATATATAGCGGAAATACGCGTAACTGTCTCATTCCAAATCTTTTCAAATACGTAGTCCATGGTAGGAGTCAAATTTTTCCGCAAATGTTCAGAAAAGAGAGACAACCTTTGACATCGGATGCGTCTTTATTTTGCTTATTTTAGCGCAGCCTAAAATTTTAAGCGACTAAATTGTATGACGCAAATTCTACGAATTGTCTGTTGTATCTCCGTATCAATGTTTACCCTGAGTGGGTTAGCACAAATACGTCGCGACTCGTTGGACTTCCAACACCGTAAAACGACGGATATGAATCTGGCTCGTTTCGAGCGTGAGGTGACCACCATCAACGATAGTACTTTCAAGGTTAGTGTTAAATACCTGACAGGAGAATCATTCATGTCCGGCATCTATTCTGACAAGGACCTTCAAATTGGCAATGGTGATTTCAGTTATTACTATGCAAATGGCTACAAAGAATCGGAAGGACGTTTTAAAAACGGTTTCAAAGTGGGCACCTGGAAGCGATGGAATTTTGAAGGGAAGCCTAAGCCTGACCGTTTTTATCCGGACGAAAATTTCGTAAAAACCAACCGCAGTTCGCAGCCTGCTAAATTTCCAGGGGGAATGACTGCCCTTCAGAAGCTTGTTACCGATTCGCTCAATTATCCAGATCAGGCTAAGAAGCAAAAAATTCAGGGTACTGTTTATGTGACTTTCACCATCGACGCCACCGGCGAAGTAAGTCAGCCTCAGATAACAGATGGAGTGCACGCTCTTCTCGATGAAGAAGCGCTTCGTTTTGTATCTTCCTTGCCGACTTGGGTTCCTGCAGCTAAGAGCGGTATTCCCGTAGACTCCAACTACATCATGCCTATTACATTCGACTTAGGCATCGATGAAGAACCCACGGAAGAAACAGACCCCAACAAAAAGACCAATAACTAATCGGGTAGAGCCATTGCCTCTGCCCTGACTTTTATTACTCTTAAAAAAAGTGCCGCTCCCTTAACCAGGCGGCACTTTTTGTTTAGTGGCGAGTGAATAATAGCTAGTGGCGAGTGGCGAGTGGCGCATGATAGTTACAAGCGGCGTTTCGGGAGGCTGAGCGGCCCATTCTCCTTTCTCCTTTCTCCTTTCTTCGCAAGAATTCACTAATATTGAACTTGCCAATCAATCCTTCAAAAGCATGAAAAAAATTCTACTTCCGCTTCTCTCTTTGTTGTTTTTACACGCTTCGGCCCAGCTGGAAGTAGACACCACGTTGACACCGCAACAGGCGGTTGAGGATATTTTCTTGTCAAACGGCATTTTCATTTCCAATGTGACATGCAATGGAGTTGCGGCAAATACACTGAACGCCGGTGTAGGAACATTCCAATCGAATGGCTCTGGATTGGGAATCGAATCAGGATTGATCTTATCCACCGGAGAGGCCATTGGAGCAGAAGGCGATAATCTTTTGGGTTCGACTGCAAACGCTGTTACGAACGGAATACAAAACGACACGGACATTGCACTTCTGGTAGCAGGACAGAGCTATGACGGTGCCATTTTGGAGTTTGATTTTATCGCTACAGGCGATTCTATGGATTTTGTCTATGTCTTCGGATCGGACGAGTATGAAGAATTCGTTGGCAGTGCCTTCAACGATGTATTCGGTTTTTTTGTGAGCGGTCCCGGCATCAGCGGGCCATTCTGGAATAGCGCAGTGAACATTGCGCTTATACCGGGCACAAATGATCCTGTAGCTATCAACTCAGTGAACTCCTTCGTGAACTCACAGTATTTTGTGGTGAATACAGGGCAAATTCTAGCCCAGTATGATGCCTACACTACGCCACTTCACGCCTCCATTGGCGGGCTGCAGATTGGAGAAGCCTATCACATCAAGCTAGCCATTGCCGACGTGAGTGATTCAATGCTTGATTCTGGCGTGTTCCTATCAGGCAACAGCTTCGTGCAGGCCTGCACCGATGGTTCAAGATCCGAAGATTGTCTTCTCTGCGAAATCGCGGGGCACGTGACGTACACGGAAGAGTGCGGCACGCTCATTCTCAGCAACACATCGCAAATTAATCTTGCAACAACCGGCTGCCGTTACGAGGTCGGCGAAGATGTGGTATTGCCCAGTTGTGATGGTAGCATCGAGCACACCTTCGACGCACCCGGCACTTACACAATCAAACTGATTTACGAGGTGGGTGAGTTCTACTCCACCTTCACCATAGGAGATGTATATGTGAGCACTACACCACCTGCACAGCCTGTCATCCAACAAAATGGTACTACCCTTTCAGTTTCGAATATTGAACCCGAAGTGAGCTATCAGTGGTATTTGAACGGCACTGCCATTGCGGGCGCAACCGGTCAGACCTATGACGCCAACGAATCCGGCGCATACCAGGTTACGGCTGTCAACGGCTGCTTGAGCACCTCTTCTACCTTCAACGCAATCATCAGTGGTTTGCAAGAATCAGCGCAGCATGCGATGCTCATCTACCCCAACCCTGCAGAGGCCATGTTCACCGTTTCATATGCTGCGGGCACTGAGCATATTCAGGTGCTCGACCTAGCAGGAAGAGCCGTATTTGCATCGGCCACCAATGGTAAGAACACAGAAAGCATAAACCTTTCGCCGGGAGTCTATACCGTTTTGACTCGCAACCATGCCGGCGCAAATAATGGCATTGAGAAAGTAATCGTGCGGTAAACCAACGACTCATTTTCAGCGAAAGCTATAAGTGCGAATTGCCATGTAAAAGGTTCGAATGCCTCGTCCTTGTGCATCGCACCTCTTCCCTATTAAGGCATAACAAGAATAATTTATAGGTTTTTTATGTCGACTATGCAACGGAATTTCGTGGCATGGAAAACAGGCTTGCATCCACAATCGAAAATCGAATCTTCACGATTCGGGGAAAACAAGTAATGATAGATCGTGATGTAGCTGAGTTATTTCAGCTACCTACTAAGCGTCTTAACGAACAAGTGAAGCGCAACGTTGAGAGGTTCCCTACGCATTACTTTTTCAGACTTACGAAATCCGAAAAGCAAGAACTGGTCGCAAATTGCGACCGGTTATCCGGGCTGAAACATTCCACTGCCACACCACTCGTTTTCACTGAATATGGAATCTCCATGCTGGCAACACTTATTAAAGGTGACTTTGCCGCATCAATGAGCGTCGCCATTATCGACACGTTTATTCATTACTCCAAATCGAAAAGGTCGGGTGAGATTTTGACAGCTCGAATTGAATTGATTGAAAAAAATGTGAGTAACCATGATAAAAAAATCGAAGAAATACTGGTTCAACTCGAGCCTTACTCTAGAAAGAAACACGGCATCTTCTTCAACAACCAAATCTTCGATGCCTACGTATTCTTCAGCGATCTCATTCAACAGGCCAAGTCATCTGTCATTCTCATCGACAACTACATCGACCACGCGGTGCTCTTACAACTCGCCAAACGCACGAAAGGCGTGACTGCAACAATTTACACCGAGCGAATTCCGGCATCACTCAGCCTCGACCTCGATAAACACAACGCGCAATACCCGACTATCGATATTCATCGAATGCCATACATCCACGACCGTTTTCTCATCATCGATGAAAAAGAGCTCTACCACATAGGAGCCTCCATCAAAGACTTGGGTAAAAAGTGGTTTGCGTTTTCGCGGATGGATAGTTTGGTGGGAGAAGTGCTTCGTAGAATAGCGAAGGAGTGAGGGGTGAGTGGCGAGTGGCAAATGGCGAATGACTAGTGGCGAATGGCTAGTGGCGAATGGCTAGTGGCGAATGACGAGTGCTTCACCTCTCAACCAGCCCCGGAGGGGCGAAACATCCCTAGCCCCGTAGGGGCAAAACATCCTTAGCACAAAAGGGAGCGAAAAGCGCAAAGCCCCAGAGGGGCGGAACACGAATAGTACGAAATACGGACAAGGTGTGCCTCATGGTCAATAGCAGCGGTGCTCGATCAAGAAAATTCTCCTTGGCAACATTTCCAATATTTTGCGGAATTTCTAGCCAACTTTTCGCAAAGTTTTTTCTTTTTTCTTGAAAATGTTGCTAACCAAAAAAACTGCTATTAAACACAATGGAGCTGTTTCAACGAACGTAATACGTTCAGAAACTCATTATGGTATTCACCAACGATAAAAGCGTTTATAATGGCAACAACTATTACCGGATTCCGCTCGTTTTACGCCTCGCTTAAGCCGCTCTGTGTAGAACAATTCAGAAATAAAAAATGCATGCCTAAACTAGAAAACACGAACATCTAGTCACAACTTACATTTTCAGTCCCGCATAGCGATTGAGCCTCTTTGAGCGTATAAGCTTTGACATCTCGGACCTGCGTTCCGACTTCATCCAAGCAGACGCACGATCTTTTACAAGATGTAAGAAGGCATATCAACAAAATGGGCAGAATTTGCATTAGTGAAATCTTTTCTAAATATTTCATGGCAGACTATTTTACTTCAAAAATATGGCAACGGGAAATTACTGAATTGCCTGATAAAATCAATTCGGTTTCTCACCATTTTATAAGGAAAACTTATCGAATGGATCGGATACAGCAAAGCGCGGCCCACGCATACACTCATGCTGGTATCTACCAATGATTAACACCTTGAAAAATGGTAAAAAAACACTGTCAGATTGCGCTCTTCACTAACACCACGCAATGAGAGTTAAGGACTGGTCCATACTCTTAGCTTATATGATGGCTAAACTAATCGCAGGCACACTCCTATTTTCAGATTGCAATGACCTATCCGCCCGAATTAATTCAATTCCTTGGCGAGATAATACTCGCGTATTTTCTCCTCTCCGCCGCAATCAGATGCAAGAACATCCAAGGCATATTCCGAAACAGCAATTACACAGGCAGAACCATCGATGGAAACCAAAAAAACATGAATGTCACTCCCCATTGTCGTGTTTGTATAACCATCTAACATACTACCATTCATTTCTCCGATTCTCTTGTAAACAAACCTTTCGGCACTGGAAAAGCTTATGTAAGAAGATGAAGTACTTTTTTTATCTTTTTCATTGGAATCAGCCTTAGACTTGGATTTGTTCACGGATTCAATACTCTCTTCATTTAGCTGAGTATTTGATATCGGCTCCAAGACCAAACTCAAACTATCAAAAAAAATCATGCATACATTAAGCTCCTTATTTAGCTCCTCAACACTGTGTTTTAGTTCGCTCTCCTGTGCATTCAATTCCTCCGCCTTTTTCCTTTCTAATCGAATATCGTTACGAGTATTATCTATAATTACTTGCTTCGAGATCAAAGAATCGTCTATAGATTTAATATCAGCCCGCACTGCCTCGGAAATATTTTCACAAAGTGATATTTCCTTGTTCAACATATTAATTACTAAAGCCGTTGAATCTATTTCACGATTAAGACTACCAAGATAGGTGCGAAGCTCCTTCCTATTCATATGTTCAACATCCTGAGCTTTCAATAAGACTGAATTAAAAAGCATAATAAGAAATATAAGTAGATGCTCAAGTGGGTATCTCATAATCTTGAATCCTAATTATTTGTTTGTTCATACTGTTGAAAAATAAAGCTACTCATGCATACGGCTAATCCTAGAATATCTCGGACCTGTTTGTGAAATAGCGCGGTTATCAGAAGCTGTTTTAATCATCTTGTCATGACACTTAGTTTTTAACACATCTGACGGAAAATCCCCCTCCCTTATTGCAATCTCTGATGTTTACGGAGCGAATATCGTTTTCCAAAGTTGCCTTTGGATTTGCTCGTGTCTGCTTCACATTTTCAAGGAAAAGGCTTTTTAAATCAGGTTCGCATTCCACTACATATCCATAATCATAACAAATTTTCATCAAGGAAGTCATTGTTTCATTTGTATAGCTAATCAGTTGTCTGAACTTCGCGTTTTCATCGCTCACCGATGTCGCTGTCCACCAATTTCCATATTCACCCGGCTCGGTGAAAGTTCCATCCCAAATTCGACTTGCCGCCGGCAGAGCACTAAAACCACTTGCATTGGTTCCGTATCTATTCTCATCCCAACCGGTTTTTGATTTCAACTTCGCACTTGCACTTTTGCCTCCTCCTAAAGCAGCGACCATTGTTTTCCATTCTGAATCGCTGGCCACATGCCATCCTTCGGGAGCCAATCCTCTTGGATCGTTGACAGCAAACCAGTTATACAGTTTGCCATAGAGTTTTCCCATGTCTGAATCATTGTACAAATAACACCAAGCAGGTCTACCATTTAATGTTGCATTATTCCAATCCGTGTCTGATGTGACTTGGGGTATCACATCTCCATTACGAAAAGTATCTACATCCAGATTTTCCGACATCCATGTTTGCTTGCCTATTTTGACTTGTTTCATAACCTCCGCATCAGTCGATTCGATCGTCTTTGCATTCACCTCAGGAGAAGAGAGTTTAGCGTTCAAACTATCAACCAGGCTTTTATGATAGGCCAATTCCTTTTGCACTCGCTCCGATTCCTCGTTGAGATCATTTATGCGACTTATAATTAGTAGTGTCTTCTCTTGCTCGCTCTGAAATTCAGCTTCTATCATTTGGACTTCCTTATTTCTAGATTTCAAAACATCTTCCTTTGTATGGAGGTCCGTATCGAGGGCCGATGAACTTCTCTCACAGTTCAATTTGAAAGCCTTCAAATTCCCAATCACTCTATTAGAACTGTCTATTTTATTTTGCAACAATTGAATATGAGCGCGCAATTCTTTTCGGTTCATTTCTTCAATATTCTGAGCACAAGCTTGCTTGGTAAGAAAAAAACAGATAAAAATTGAAACAATACCAGTTCGGTAAATTGAATATTCGTGTTTCATGTGACCGAATATACATAAAATATCATGATATAAGTTTTACCTGTTACGCAGCACAAAGGCAGCGAACCCAGCCACGAAACTTATGTTGATATCCACCCAAGATTCACACATTGCAACATGGTAAAAGCCATTATCATATTGCGCGCACAGAGGAGATTAATGATTACAAAGACGGATTACGAGAGGGTTGATTTTCAGCATCATCTCCTCGGCGCCAAAGCACCTCCAATGCGCTCGATAAATAGAAAAAAAACGGTTTAAACTGAGTTATTCGAATTCAAGGCGAGTGATTAAGAAAATTGACCTCGGCGACACTTTTTATTTCTTCTTGAAAACGTTGTCATGACTAAAACCCTCTGCGAACTCGGTGTCCTCTGTGGTTAATAAAAGAATCAGAAACACAAACAGAATCAGGCGGACGGCAAACCTCACCTCCACTAAATTCCTCCCTTCACCGTCTTTCGTCATTTGTAAATTGTCACTAAAGAAAAAGGCCCCCGGTTTCCCAAGAGCCTTCCTTCTCAATCGTCGGGATGACACGACTCGAACGTGCGACCACACGCCCCCCAGACGTGTACTCTACCAACTGAGCTACATCCCGATATACTTAAAATCGAAGGCCTCTGCCTTCTTCGAGGGCGCGAAAATAAGAGTGTTTCGCAACTCACACCAAAAAAAAAGCCCCCGAGCAATCGGGGGCTTTTCGCTATTTTCTATTGGTTGATCATTCAATCACCACCGTCTCTTCATTGGTCTTCATCTCTTCTATCTTGATGATGCCCTCGCCTTCCAACGAGCCCTTCGAAGCTTCAATGTCCAACACGGCAAATCCGGCTTGACCTTCTTCGTAGTAATCGGTGAAATCGAAACTTACCTTGCCGGTTCCATTGGTCACCTGCGTAGTGTCGAAGCGAACCTCTTGAGGAGGCGGAGGCGTCTCCGATGATACCGCGTATAAACGAACTGAAGCCCCCGGAACGGCTTCTCCATCGGCGTTTACCACCGTAATGGTCGCTATTGTCTGCTGGTCCTTCTTACATCCGGAAATGGCTATAAGCATCATTCCGGCAAAGATTCCGCCCATCATGATTTTGGCAGTTGTGTTCATCATAGTTCGCAAATTTAATCAAAGGTCATTACGTTGTACTACATTTTGCTCTTCCACACCACCCTCTTTTTCCCAACCGCATCTGTTCATAAGCATTAACACGCTCTGCACTTCCTTTATTACCTTCGTGCCCTTCAAAAAAATGTATACCATGAAAAGACTGTATATCGCCCTCGCGGGTTGCGCCGCTTTCTTCGTGTTTTGCAATGCCTCAGGCTGCAAAAGCTCCGACAAAACAACTGCCGAAAAAACGGTAGAAGCCCCGGCTCACGCCCAACCACAGCCTGCGGCTGAGCCGGCTCCCGCGCCTGCTCCTACCGACCCCGGCAAAGCTCCACTGGTGCGCATCAGCACCAAGTTCGGCAACATGACCGTCATGCTATACAACGAAACTCCCCAGCACCGCGATAACTTCCTGAAGCTGGTTAAAGAAAAATATTACGATGATCTGCTCTTCCACCGCTGCATCAAAACCTTCATGATTCAAGGCGGTGACCCGCAAAGCCGCGGCGCGGCCCAAGGTGTTATGCTGGGTGGCGGCGGTCCGGGCTATACGGTGCCGGCCGAATTCAACCCGAATCTTGTGCACAAAAAAGGTGCTCTCTGCGCTGCTCGTCAGGGTGATCAAATCAACCCGAAAAAAGCTTCAAGCGGCAGTCAGTTCTACATCGTGCAGGGTAAAACCTGGACCGACATGGAACTCGGCCAACTCGAAATGAACATAGGTCGCACCAACCCGGGCTTCAAATACACCGATGCACAAAAGCAAGCATACAAAACTGTGGGTGGCACTGCACAGCTCGACATGGAGTACACCGTGTTTGGTGAAGTAATCGAAGGGTTTGCCGTGGTCGACAGCATCAACAATCAAAAGACAGTGCGCGACCGCCCGGTGCAAGACATCACCATGAAAATGGAAATCATCAACCGATAAACCGATGCTCGACATCATTCAACAACACCTAGGCGAAATTGCTGCTTTCAACGCCACTACAGCAGAAGAGGTAGAACAGTTCCGAATCAAATACCTAGGCCGAAAAGGTGTGCTCAACGATTTGTTCGAAGGCTTCAAACAAGTAGCGCCCGACCAGAAAAAGGTGCTCGGTCAGGAATTGAACAAGCTCAAAAATGCCGTGCAAGAACGACTCGACGCACTGCATCAAGCCACCACTTCAGCAAGTAGCACCAGCGAAGGTTTCGACTGGAGCCGACCAACGGGTACCATACCGCTCGGTACGCGCCATCCACTTTCCATCGTGCGCCGCGAGATTCTTGACATCTTCTCGCGCATTGGATTTACGGTTGCCGACGGGCCCGAAATCGAAGACGACTGGCACGTATTCTCGGGACTCAACTTCCCACCGGAGCACCCTGCGCGCGACATGCAAGACACCTTCTTCATTCACAAGCCCACGCAAGAGGGAGAGAAAGAGATGGTGCTGCGCACGCATACGAGCAGCGTGCAGGTGCGCGCCATGGAAACACGCAAACCGCCTATTCGTATTGTAATGCCGGGCCGCGTGTATCGCAACGAGGCGGTTAGCTCACGCGCACACTGCCAGTTCCATCAAATAGAAGGATTGTATATCGATGAAGGCGTATCGTTTGCCGACATGAAGCAAACGCTTCAATACTTCACGCAAGAGTTTTTTGGCAAAGCAAAAATTCGCTTGCGCCCTTCCTACTTCCCTTTCACCGAACCCAGCGCCGAAATGGATGTGTACTGGGGTTTGAACAGCGAAGCCGATCATCGCATAACCAAGGGTACAGGCTGGCTGGAAATCATGGGCTGCGGCATGGTCGATCCCGAAGTGCTTCGCGCCAGCGGCATCGACCCCGATCGCTACAGTGGTTTTGCATTCGGTATGGGTATCGAACGCATCACAATGCTGCGCTACCAAATCGATGACCTGCGCATGTTTTTCGAGAATGACGTTCGATTCTTGCGCCAGTTTCAAGTATAATTTTCAAGAAATAAACTCAGAGTATGAAACTTATTGCAACCATTTGTCTCGCACTGCTTGCATGCGTGGTACTTGCGCAGTCACCCAACAAATTCTCTTATCAAGCTGTGGTGCGCAATGCATCCAACGAACTGGTAGTATCCCAAACAGTGGGAGTCAAAATCAGCCTGCTGCTGAATACTCCAACAGGCATTATCGTCTACCAGGAAACGCACACGCCTGTGTCAAATACCAACGGACTCGTTACGCTCGAAGTAGGAGGAGGAACAGTGGTAGCGGGGGATATGACTTCGATCGACTGGGGAGCAGGGGCTTATTTCATCAAAACCGAAGTAGACCCAGCCGGAGGAACGGATTACAGCGTTACAACAACCTCACAATTGCTGAGCGTGCCATTTGCACTTTATGCTGCTAATGGCGGATCAGGTGAACCCGGACCGCAAGGACCTCAGGGTCCGGCAGGTGCGACAGGACCGCAAGGACCTGCAGGGGCATCAGGGGCAACGGGCCCTCAAGGACCTGCAGGCGCAACAGGGGCAACGGGCCCTCAAGGACCTGCCGGGGCAACGGGCGCAACAGGGCCACAAGGGCCACAAGGGCCACAAGGGCCTGCCGGAACATTCCCCAATGGCAATGCTGCCGGTCAAATGATGTACTGGAATGGTAGCGCGTGGGTAGCTGTTGCGCCGGGCGCAGAAGGTTCAACACTCTCTTTTTGCAACGGTGTTCCAACGTGGGGACCTTGCCCGGAGCCGCCCGTGGAAGTGGGTAGCTTCTACCAGGGAGGTGTGGTATTTTATGTCGATGGTACAGGCCACGGATTGATAGCAGCAACCAGCGATCAAAGTATTGGCGCCTTGTGGGGATGCGAAGGGACTTCTATGACGACGTTGAATATTGTCGGATCAGGACTGGTGAACACGGAAACCATCTACGTTTCCTGCCCTGATGCAGGTATTGCTGCTCGCATCTGTTACGATGCCGAGATAAACGGCTACACCGATTGGTACCTCCCTTCCAAAGATGAACTCGATCTGGTATATCAAAATCAGGCGGCCATCGGCGGCTTCAATAATGGCTTGTATTGGAGTTCATCACAAGCTACCCCTACCACCGCCTATTATAAGAATTTCAGCAACGGTACTAGCAGTTCTAACTTTAAAGAAGGCTATTTCTACCGCGTGCGTGCGATTCGCTCCTTTTAAAGCGAAACGAACCGACTTATTGTAAAATCTACAACAACAAAGTTTCCTTGCTGTTGAATAGCATGGAAACTTATATTTGTGACCCTTAGAAAAAACCTTATGGCAACTGATATCGCCACCGGCAAAACCACTGCAAAAAAAACGACGGCTTCGCGCTTCGGCAAAGACACTTACATCAAATGGTATCGTGAGATGCTGTTGATGCGTCGATTTGAAGAGAAATGCGGACACCTCTACATCCAACAAAAGTTTGGCGGATTCTGTCACTTGTATATCGGACAAGAAGCCATTCTCTCCGGAATGATGGAAGCCATCCGTCCAACCGATAAAGTAATAACCGCATACCGCGACCATGCTCACCCGTTGGTCATGGGTTCTGACCCGAAGAAAGTAATGGCCGAGCTTTACGGCAAAGCCACCGGTCTATCAAAGGGGAAAGGCGGTTCGATGCACATGTTCGACAAAGACCGCAACCTCTTCGGAGGCCACGGTATCGTTGGAGCGCAAATCCCCATGGGAGCTGGTATCGCCTTCGCCGACAAATACAGCGGTAACGACAACGTAACGCTAACCTTCTTTGGTGATGGCGCAGCTCGTCAGGGTGCCTTGTTTGAGACTTTCAATATGGCTATGACCTGGAAGTTGCCGGTCATTTTCATCATTGAAAACAACCAGTATGCGATGGGTACTTCCGTGGAGCGAACCTCTAACGTGACCGATCTCTCCCAACTCGGAGCTTCGTTCCTGATGCCGTCCGAAACAGTAGACGGTATGCGACCAGAGACTGTGTGCGAAGCCATTGAGCGCGCCGCCGAACGCGGTCGCAAAGGTGAAGGACCAACACTTCTTGATATCAAGACCTATCGCTACAAAGGCCACTCTATGAGCGACCCTCAGAAATACCGCACCAAAGAAGAAGTGGCAGAATACCAGGACCAAGACCCGATTGAACACGTTTTGCGTGTGATTCGTGAGAATAGCTGGATGACAGAAACGGAAATTGAAGAAGTAGAAACCGATGTGAAAACACTGGTAGAAGACTCTGTGAAATTTGCAGAAGAATCGCCGCTTCCGACAGCCGATGAGTTGTACAAAGATGTTTACATGCAGGATGACTATCCATACGTGAACGACTAAAACACTTCAACTAACAACAACCGCAAGAGAAAAAAGCTATGGCAGAAATAGTACGTATGCCCAAGTTGAGCGATACCATGACAGAAGGTACCGTTGCATCATGGAATAAGAAAGTAGGAGATAAGGTTAAGAGCGGCGAGTTACTCGCTGAAATAGAAACCGATAAGGCCACCATGGAATTTGAGTCGTTTCAGGACGGCGTATTGCTTCACATTGGTGTAGAAAAAGGACAGACCGCAAAAGTCGATTCGATATTGGCCATTCTTGGAAAAGAAGGCGAAGATGTTGCTGCTTTACTTGCATCTGATGCCGCCCCTGTGCCAGCCGCAGCAGCCGCACCGGCTCCTGTTGCTGCTTCCGCTCCTACAGCAGTTGCTGCTCCGGTAGCAGCTCCGGTAGTCGCAGCTGCTCCCGCAGTATCGGCTCCATCTGCTAACAATGGCCGAGTGAAAGCATCGCCACTAGCTAAGAAAATTGCGGAAGAAATGGGCATCAACATCGGAAACGTTGCCGGCAGCGGCGATGGCGGACGTATCGTTCGTCGCGATGTAGAGAACTTCACTCCTGCAGCAGTGGGTGCAGCTCAGACTTATGTCCCCGCATTTATTCCTGCCGGAACCGAGCGTTATACCGAAGAAAACGTTTCTCAAATGCGCAAAACCATTGCGCGTCGATTGGCAGAAAGCAAATTCACTGCGCCTCACTTCTATCTCACGATGGAAATCGACATGGATAATGCCATGGCCGCCCGAAAGTCTATTAATGATAGCGGCACAGCCAAGATTTCATTCAACGATATGGTAGTGAAAGCGTGTGCCATGGCACTTCGCCAGCACCCGAAAGTAAACTCATCCTGGAGAGGCGACACCATTCGCTACAACGAGCACGTGCACATAGGCGTAGCTGTTGCAGTCGATGAAGGGTTGCTTGTGCCGGTAGTTCGTTTCGCTAATGAAAAAGGTCTTTCGCAAATTGGAGCTGAAGTAAAATCATTCGCTGAAAAAGCGAAGAGCAAGAAACTTCAACCAAGCGATTGGGAAGGCAACACCTTTACCATCTCTAACCTGGGCATGTTTGGTATTGAAGAATTCACGGCCATCATCAACCCACCCGATGCTTGCATCCTCGCCGTAGGCGGAATCAAATCGGTGCCGGTCGTTAAGAATGGAGCTGTAGTTCCCGGAAACATTATGAAAGTAACTTTGAGTTGCGATCACCGCGTTGTCGATGGAGCATCAGGCGCTGCATTCCTCCAGACGCTGAAGGCGTATTTGGAGAATCCGGTGATGATGCTTGTTTGATAGTGACTAGTGGCGAGTGGCGAATGAAAACGTCATTCGCCATTCGCCACTCGCCACTAATTAAACATTTCCTTCACTCGCTGAAAGAAACTCTTGTCTCTTGTTCCGGGTGCCGGTTTGAAATTGGCGGAGTCGCGTAGTTTTTCCAAAAGCTTTTTCTCTTCGTCGT
>Ga0315904_10004924_pt1 | contig 18724 bp, 13 predicted proteins | sample LakEriMetagenome_6_FD_203529 | JGI IMG/M metagenome (GOLD analysis project Ga0315904, IMG submission 203529) | Freshwater fungal communities from buoy surface, Lake Erie, Ohio, United States - Buoy 12 MA120 | ecosystem: Environmental > Aquatic > Freshwater > Lake | place: USA: Lake Erie, Ohio...
GATTTATTTGGTTCTTATGTGGCAACAGTATTGGCTGCAATGGTTTTAGGTAACTACGTTATCAAAGACATGGGTGGAAAAATAGAAGATGCTTTCAATGGTATCGGACCAATCTTATTGCCAATGGCAATTGCTGGTTTCGGAATTTTATTTTCTATCATCGGAACGATGTTGGTAAAAATTTCTAGCGATGATGCTAAAGAAGCTCAAGTACAAAAAGCATTAAACATTGGAAACTGGGTTTCTATTGTATTAACCGCGATTGCTTGCTTCTTCCTAGTTCAATATATGTTGCCTGCTACTATGAAAATGGAATACTTTGGCGAAGGCTTGAAAGACATTTCTTCAATGCGCGTGTTCTATGCAACTTTAATCGGGTTATTTGTAGGAGGAGCTATTTCATCAGTTACTGAATATTATACAGGATTGGGTACAAAACCAGTATTGGCAATTGTACAAAAATCATCTACCGGAGCAGGAACCAACGTTATCGCTGGTCTAGCAACAGGTATGATTTCTACTTTCCCAACGGTATTATTGTTTGGAGGTGCAATATGGTCTACTTATGCTTTAGCAGGGTTCTACGGTGTAGCTTTAGCTGCTTCTGCAATGATGGCAACAACAGCTATGCAATTAGCCATCGACGCATTCGGACCAATCTCTGACAATGCTGGTGGTATTGCTGAAATGAGTGAATTGCCAAAAGAAGTTCGAACAAGAACAGATATTTTGGATTCTGTAGGAAATACAACTGCTGCAACAGGAAAAGGTTTCGCTATTGCTTCTGCGGCTTTAACTTCATTAGCTTTATTTGCTGCTTATGTAACGTTTACTGGAATTGATGGAATCAACATCTTCAAAGCTCCAGTATTGGCTATGTTATTTGTTGGAGGTATGATTCCTGTAGTCTTCTCTGCATTAGCAATGAATTCTGTTGGTAAAGCGGCTATGGATATGGTTTACGAAGTACGTCGTCAGTTCAAGGAAATTCCTGGAATTATGGAAGGAACAGGTAAACCTGAATACGGAAAATGTGTGGAAATTTCTACAAAAGCCGCATTACGTGAAATGATGTTGCCAGGTATTATGACTATTGGTTTCCCAATTGCAATTGTATTGTTAGGTAAATTAGTTTATGGAGATAATAATCAGTTAATCGCTGAAATGTTAGGAGGTTATATGGCTGGAGTTACCGTTTCAGGAGTTCTTTGGGCTGTGTTCCAAAACAATGCTGGTGGTGCTTGGGATAATGCTAAGAAATCTTTCGAGGCAGGTGTGATGATTAATGGCGAAATGACATACAAAGGTTCTGATGCTCACAAAGCTGCGGTAACTGGAGACACTGTTGGAGATCCATTTAAAGATACTTCTGGACCATCGATGAACATCTTAATCAAATTGACTTGTTTAATAGGATTAGTTATTGCTCCAATCTTAGGTGCCGGTCACGAAGGTCAAGCAGGAAAAGATATGAAATGCGTCGAAATGAAAATGGAGTGCAAAGAAGGTGAGATGATGGGCAAATGTGACATGAGCAAATGTGCAACTATGACTAAAGAGGAGTGTGCTAAAATGTGCGATTCTTTAGGATGCAATGCAGCTCAAAAAGAAGCTTGTTTGTCTCATTACGATGCAAATGGAAAATTTATCGCCGATAAGAAAATGGACTGTTGTGCTAAAAAAGAAAATCCAGCTGGTGTTTCAACAAAAGATGTTAGAGTTGAAATTACAAACACTAATGGAAAATCTAAAGCTACAATAACAACAACTATTGATGATAAATCTACTACACAAACTTTTGAAGGTACAGAAGCCGAAGTAAAAGCTAAGGTTGATGCTTTAAAATAGTAGTTTAGATATTAATTCATAAAAAAATGCCTCAGAAATGAGGCATTTTTTTTGTTTTAGAATAAACCGTTTATCTCTGCATTTATTTTATTAATGATACTTCCTAAATCTTCAGGATTATCTACAAAATTCAGTTGGTCAACATCAATAATTAATAATTTTCCTTTGTTGTAGGTATGGATCCACGCCTCATAACGCTCGTTCAATCGACTTAGATAATCAATAGAAATAGTATTCTCATATTCACGACCGCGTTTGTGAATTTGTCCAACCAAATTAGGTATCGAACTTCTCAAATAAATCAATAAATCTGGAGCGCCAACTAAACCTTCCATTAGCTCAAATAATAAGGAATAGTTTTGAAAGTCGCGATTGGTCATTAATCCCATTGCGTGAAGATTGGGAGCAAAAATATGTGCGTCTTCATAAATGGTTCTGTCTTGAATAATTTTTTTACCACTTTCTCTAATTTGTAGAATTTGTCTGAATCGACTGTTGAGAAAATAAATCTGTAAATTAAATGACCAACGTTCCATTTGGTGATAAAAATCATCCAAATAGGGATTGTCAACTACATCCTCAAAATGAGGTTCCCATTTGAAATGTTTTGCCAATAAACGAGTCAATGTTGTTTTTCCTGCTCCAATATTCCCAGCTATAGCTATGTGCATTATGGTATGGTAATTTTATAGTTTGTAATTCCTTCGTTTGTAAAAATAGATAAAATTTGGTCTTTATAATAGAAATTTTTAAAGGTTTTTTTATCAATGCTAATTAAAGTTATTTTGTTTTCTTTCAAAGAGAAATAATATAGCACTTCTTCTTTTTTTGCAATTGCTTCCCCGTCAGAGATAAGTTGTAATGAATCAAAATCTGGAATTTTACCTCGATTTGTTATTTGCCCATAAATGTTGCAGCTATTCCAGTTTTGATTTCCATCAATCCACTGAAAATAGTTGTAATTAGAACTGTAAAACTTCATGTTTCCTTCAAAGGAAGTTGTTATAGGTATGAATTCTGACTTTGTAAAATCAAATAGACCAATTTGCTGCGACAAGCTATTGTAGACCCAAAGACGATTTCCAAAAGCCAATCCCGTTGCAGTGGCTAAAATGGGTATAGAATATTCTGATAAGTTGATTTTTCTGATTTCATTGAGTTGGTTATCAAGAAGAATAACGGTGTTAAACGGTTCGTAAAATAAAATTAAGTTTAAAGGATTTTGAATATCAACTTTTAAAATTGCACCTAAGGAAAGATTTTTGTATTGATAGATTTTAGATTTAGTTTTCTTTATAAAGACATTGTTTTTTATAAAATAATACGCACTGAATGAATCGTTACCAATATAGGAATCGGCTTCAATCTTTATAGTGTCAATCAATGAAGTATTTATTTTGATATCTTGACCAAAAGTTGGAATGGATAACAATAGAATAATCGTTTGAATTATTTTTTTCATAAGTACTAAATTACATTATAATAATCAAATACCGTGATTGTTTCAATAAAGTATTTACCATAGACATTCATTTGGTCCGTTTGGTTGAATTTTCCTAAAATAAAGATATTTATACCACCATTTGGTTTCTACAAACGATGAGTTTTTCAAATCGTCAATTTTTATTGTATCGTTTTTATATACCAAGATGCAATTTAGTTTTATCTTGTATCTTTTACTCCAGTGGTTACTCAAAAATCGGAATTCAGAAATTGGGATTCTAAAGTTTTCCAACTTGTGTTTTTTTAAAGTATCATGAAGTTTTAATATGAGAACAGCATCTTCTTCAAAATCAACTATTTTAGTATATTTCGTATTGATTAATAAGTGATTACTCCTTTCTTTTTCAGTATTTAAGTTGCTAAACATAGTAAGATTACCTGAATTTCCAAGACCAACATAGGCACGTAACGTCCAGAAACTGATGAGAATAAAACAGATTGATATCGGAAGCGTGTACTTTTTTTCGTATTGATAGATTTTAGATTCATAATTTTTAAAAAAAGTGTAAAAGAAGATAATCCAACCTATATTTAAAACGCTTCCTTCGATAAATCCGTAATAATAAGGGTTCATATTATATTTTATCAATAATTGTCTTATTATAAATGCCAGTAGTGTAAAACCTATATAGTATTTCAGCGATTGAATAATTTTTCTATGCACCTTTTTTGATTCAAAATCTAAAATGCTTCCAAGGATTAAAAACACTGCAAGAGCACTAAAATCGGCATAGACAGCAAAGTTCAAGTAAAAATGAAAAAGAAGGAGTAAAATGGCTGTTCCTTTTCTTGTTTGATAAAATAATAAACCAAAAGGCACTATCATTTCCATAATAATGGCCAAATATTGAAATAGTAATGATAAATTATCGGAAATGCTTATTTTATTTCCGATAAAATTTCCCAATATATAGTCGCTGATTTCATTTACACAACTTACACAAGGGTTAAAAAAGTCAGTATTTAATTTGTTAAAACCCGTGTAAAAATAGATGCTCACAACCGACACTCTAAATAAATATCCAATTAATCCAGGCCGTATTTTTAATTTTGAATCAAAAAATCTACATAATAAAAGTGTTAGGATTCCAATTTCAACGAAGAATTCTATGTTTCCATGATTGGCTAGTCTTGGGAATCTTTCAATAAAATAAATGAAACTGATACAAATACTTCCTAATACAGCTATCCAAAGTCTAAAATTGATAAAACTGACAATCACCGAAAGCAACAATCCACCTACCATGATTTTTCTACTCCAGAATAAATCATGAAAATTCATCAAAATTGCACAATTGAATAGCGTTAATAACAATAAAACTGCCTCATTTCGAATTATGAAATCTCGAATTCTTGTTGTAAAGGAATTGATTATTGAATACATTTTATTTCTATCTCTCGATACGCAAAATACAAAAAAAAGCCTGACTAATTTAGTCAGGCTTTGTAAAGATGTTTTTTCAGATTACAATCCAAATGCTTTTTTAATAGCATCCACATAATCTAATTTTTCCCAAGTAAACAATTCAACAGTAACTGTTTTTGGAGCTCCATTTGGTAATTGGAATGTTTTAGTAACAGTTTCTGGTGTTCTTCCCATATGCCCGTAGGCAGCAGTTTCACTATAAATAGGATTTCTTAATTTCAAACGTTGTTCTATAAAGTAAGGTCGCATATCAAAAACATGCTCTACCACTTTACTAATTTCTCCATCTGTCATATTTACTTTTGATGTTCCATACGTAACTACATTGATAGAAGTTGGTTTTGCCACTCCAATTGCATAAGAAACTTGAACTAAAACTTCATCACACAATCCCGCAGCTACCAAGTTTTTAGCTATATGTCTTGTGGCATAAGCCGCTGAACGATCTACTTTTGAAGGGTCTTTCCCAGAGAAAGCCCCACCACCGTGTGCTCCTTTTCCACCATAAGTATCAACAATAATTTTTCTTCCTGTTAAACCTGTATCTCCGTGTGGACCGCCAATTACGAATTTCCCAGTTGGGTTAATATGATAAGTGATTTTATCATTAAATAAATGGGCGTATTGAGGATATTTAGCTTTAATTCTAGGGATCAAAATTCCAACTAAATCCTTTTTAATTTTGGTTAACATTTCAGCTTCTGGTCCAAAATCATCGTGTTGTGTAGAGATTACAATCGCATCAATTCTTTGTGGTTTATTATCATCAGAATATTCAAGGGTTACTTGCGATTTTGCATCTGGGCGAAGGTATTTAATTTCGTTATTTTCTCTTCTTAAATTCGCTAATTCAATTAACAAAGCATGAGACAAATCTAATGCCAGTGGCATAAAATTTTCTGTTTCATTCGTAGCATAACCAAACATCATTCCCTGGTCGCCTGCACCTTGTTCCTCTTTGCTTGCTCTATCTACACCTTGATTAATATCAGCAGACTGCTCGTGAATGGCAGATAAAATACCACACGAATCTGCTTCAAACATATATTCACTTTTAGTATATCCAATTTTTCGGATTACTTCTCTAGCAATTTGCTGCACATCTAGATAAGTACTCGATTTCACTTCTCCAGCCAAAATAACTTGACCCGTTGTTACCAATGTTTCACAAGCTACTTTTGATTCTGAATCAAAGGCTAAAAAGTTATCAATTAGAGCATCCGAAATCTGATCTGCAACTTTGTCTGGATGTCCTTCACTTACAGATTCTGACGTAAATAAATAAGCCATAGTAATAATATAGTTTTAAAATTAAGTGAGTAAAAAAATGTAATTGCTGTAAATGACTAAAGTAGAATTGCTGCTTTAGCATTTTTTTAACGAGGTTGCAATCAGATCAAATTTTTCCTCTAAAATTATTCGACTGCAAATGTATGAAACGAATTTGAATTGCAAATTTATTCCTTGGTTTTTTTGATTTTAAAAAATGTAGTATTGAATCGTAAATGTTTCAGTAGCAATTTGGTTCTATCTGGTTGGCATAAATAGTAAAAATCAATTCGGTCAAAAATTTGTTTGTTAAAAAAAATAGTAGTTAATTTGTGCTTTCAAAGTTCAGAAACGTATTGAAATGTTATAAAGAAAGCCCGAGGGAATAGACCCTGTGAAAGCTTAGCAACCTCTTCGCCCTGCGAAAAAGGTGCTACATTCTATCCGCCGCGACGGAAAAGATAACACCAAGTTCTCCTAGTATTTCTAGCTTTTCTTTATACTATTTCCAAATACAAATCAAAAAATAACAGATTTAAAATTGGAAAATAAATTAAACTCTATTTTAGTTCAAGATTTTACCACCGATAATGGTGCCTTTTATGCATGTATAAATCTAAGTTATCAAGTTTTTGGTTTAGCCTTACATACTGCTCCAATAGTTTTGGTTAATCATGCTTTGACTGGAAATTCTCAGGTGATTGGTGAAAATGGCTGGTGGAATGAACTTATCGGAATTGATAAAACGATTGATACTACTAAATACACCATTTTAGCTTTTAATGTACCTGGAAATGGATTTGACGGAAAAATAATCGATAACTATCGTGACTTTACTGCTAGAGATATCGCTAAATTATTCATTGAAGGGTTAAGTTATTTAAAAGTTAATGATGTATTCGCTTTGATTGGAGGTTCGGTAGGTGGCGGAATAGCTTGGGAGATGATAGCAATAGAACCTAAGTTAACTCAAAATTTAATTGCTATTGCTACCGATTGGAAATCGACCGATTGGTTAATTGCCAACTGTTATCTGCAAGAAAAAATTCTTAATAATTCAAGGAATCCTATAGAAGATGCACGTATACATGCCATGATGTGCTATAGAACACCAGAATCATTCAAAGAAAAATTTCAAAGAACGGTGAATGATGATGAAACCTTATTTAATGTTGAAAGTTGGTTAAATCACCATGGTGAAAAATTGCATAAAAGGTTTCAACTTTCGGCTTACAAGATGATGAATCAGTTATTGAAAACGATTGACATTACTAGAAATAGAGATTCGTTTGATAAGATAATTGAGGCAGTTGAGGCTAATATTTACATTATTGGAATTAATTCAGACTTGTTTTTTACTGCCAATGAAAATAAAGAAACGTATAAAGAAATTAAAAAATTCAAAAACAATGTTTATTACAGTGAAATCGAATCTCAACATGGTCATGATGCCTTTTTAATGGAATACGAGCAGTTGAATATGCTTTTAGATGTTGTTTTTAAAAATAAAAAAAATAAAATGAAAATAGTAAAATTTGGAGGGAAATCCCTAGGAAATGGAGAAGGAATCAATAGAGTTTTAGAAATTATTATTGACAAAAAAAAGAAAGGTGAAAATATTGCGGTGGTAGTTTCTGCTAGAGGAAATGCAACAGATGAATTAGAGGATATTTTAACTATAGCCGCTAAAAATGGGAATTATAAACCACTTTTAGAAAGTTTTAAAGTTTACCAGCAAGACAATTATACTGACGTTGATCTTTCTGTAGAATTTGCAACACTAGACAAACTTTTTGAAGGAGTTAGTTTAATAGGCGATTATAGCAATAAAATTAAAGATCAGGTTTTGGCACAAGGTGAAGTAATTTCAGCAAAATTAATTTCAGCCGTTTTAAACCAACGAGGCATAAATGCTAAATTTGCCGATTCAAGAGAGTTAATTAAAACCGACTCTAAATTTGGTGACGCCCAACCTTTAGAACAAATTTCAAAGAAAAATGTCATCCAGTATTTTAAACAAAATGACAAAACGGTAAACATTATTACTGGTTTTATTGGTTCCAATGCAAATAATGAAACGACCACTTTAGGCAGAAATGGAAGTAATTATACAGCTTCATTGATTGCAAACTATATTGATGCAGAAGAACTTCAGAATTATACCAATGTAGACGGAATTTATACAGCTAATCCAGATTTGGTTCCTGATGCAAAAAAAATTGACTTTTTATCGTTTAATGAAGCCAATGAGATAGCCAATTTTGGAGCTACAATTTTACACGCAAAAACTATTATTCCATTATTAGAAAAGAATATTCCATTACGAATTTTAAATACGTTTAATCATGAAAATCAAGGAACATTAATCACATCAAAATCAAATAAAGAAGGCATTAAAACGCTTTCTGTTCTTGAAAATGTTGCTTTAGTAAATCTTGAGGGTAGAGGCTTACTGGGAAAAACAGGAGTAGACGCTCGAATTTTCAGAGTGATGGGAGATAATGATATAAGTGTAAGTATTATTTCACAAGGGTCTTCAGAAAGAGGCATCGGATTAGTAGTTGCCGCCGATAAAGCCTCTAAAGCAATGATTGAATTGGAGAAAGAATTTGAAAATGATTTTTATTCTAAGGATGTCAATAGAATATCGGTAACCGATAATGTTTCCGTAATTTCTATTATCGGTCAGGATTTAAGTACATTCCATAAGCCATACACAGCATTGATAAAAAACAAAATCGTTCCAATTCTTTTCAACAATACCGTTACAGGAAAGAATGTGAGTTTGGTGGTGAACAAATCCCAACTTCACAAAGCATTAAACGTTATTCATGGAGGAATTTTTGGAGTTTCAAAGAAAATTAATATTGCCATTTTTGGACATGGTTTGGTAGGAGGAACTTTGATTAATCAGATTTTAGAATCAGCAGATACTATCGAAAAAAGAAAAGGTATTAAATTGAACGTTTTTGCTATCGCCAATTCCAAAAAAGTCCTTTTAAACAAAAACGGCGTATCATCAAATTGGAAAAATGAAATATCAAATAACGGTGTTTTATATACGATAAATGATGTTATCGCTTATGCAAACGAGAATCATTTAGAGAATCTAATTGCTATTGATAATACTGCTAGTGCACCATTTGTTGAAAATTATATTGATTTAATTGAAAGTAGTTTTGATTTGATTTCTTCCAATAAAGTAGCCAATACGTTAAGTTATAAATTTTATAAAAAATTGAGAGAAGTCTTGGCTGACAATCAAAAAAATTATTTATACGAAACCAATGTTGGTGCAGGATTACCACTTATTGACACGATTAAACTATTACATCTTTCTGGGGAAAATGTAACCAAGATAAAAGGCGTGTTTTCAGGAACTCTAAGTTATTTGTTCAATATTTTCTCCGCAGAAGATCGTCCATTTAGTCAAGTATTACAAGAAGCAATTGACAAAGGTTTTACCGAGCCAGACCCACGAGAAGATTTATGTGGAAATGATGTGGGAAGAAAGCTATTAATTTTGGCTAGAGAATTAGATTTACAGAATGAGTTTGAAGAAATTGCTATTCAAAATTTAATTCCAGAGCATTTAAGGGAAGGCGATAAAGCAGGATTTCTCAATCGACTACAAGAATTAGATGCTATATATGCTGAGATAAAACAAAATCAAAAACCGAATCATGTTTTGCGATATATTGGAGAATTATCAGGAGATTTGCAACTGGATAAAGGTAATCTTGAAGTGAAATTGGTTTCAGTTCCTTCCGATACTGCGCTAGGAGGATTGAAAGGTTCGGATTCCTTCTTTGAAATTTATACAGAGTCTTATGGTGATAGACCTATTGTAATTCAAGGAGCTGGAGCAGGTTCAGCAGTTACTGCTAGAGGTGTATTTGGAGATATTTTGAGATTATCTGAAAAAGGGTAGAAAATAGTTTCAGTATAAAAATAAAATCCGTGTTTGAAATTCGTTTCATTCGCGTTCTATAAAATAAAAAAAATGAAAATAACATTAGAAAGAGTAAACGAAAACTTCCACTTTCAATTAAAAAATGAGCGTGGACATATAGTAAATGTTGATGCAAGACCAGACTTTGGGGGTAATGATATGGGACCAAGTCCAATGGAATTAGTGTTGATGGGGGTTGCTGGTTGTAGCGGAATCGACATGATTTCGATACTCAAAAAACAACGTCAAGAAATCGCTTCTTTCAAAGCCGATGTTGAAGGTGTTAGAGAAGAAGTAGGCGATGCCAAACCATTTAAAAATATCTATGTGGTTTTTTATTTAGAAGGAAACATTAAAGAAGACAAAGCCTTAAAGGCAGCACAATTGTCATTTGAAAAATACTGCTCAGTTGCCAAAACTGTAGAACCAACAGCAACTATACATTATAAAGTGGTATTAAATGGAACTACATTAGGCTAACCATCTTAAGATAAAAACTAAAAAACAACAAAACACAAAAATAAAAAATGAATGAATCAGAATGTGGATTTGAAACGCAAGCCATCCGCAGCCAACTAGAACGAACACAGTATTTGGAACATTCCGTTCCCTTGTATCTAACCTCAAGTTTTGTATTTGAAGATGCGGAAGATATGCGTGCCTCATTTGCCGAAGAGAAAGAGCGAAATATTTACAGCCGTTATAGCAATCCAAACACTAATGAGTTTGTAGATAAAGTTTGCCAAATGGAGGGTGCAGCAACGGGTTTTGCTTTTGCATCTGGAATGGCTGCAGTCTATTCCACATTGGCAGCATTGTTGAATTCAGGAGATCATATCGTTTCGGCAGGTAGTGTTTTTGGAGCGACACATTCTTTGTTTATTAACTATTTTCCAAAATGGGGAATCGAAACTACGTATTTTGATATTAACAAACCCGAAACTATTGAAAGTTGTATTCAGCCGAATACCAAAATTCTTTTTGCAGAATCGCCTACCAATCCAGCTGTAGATATAATTGATTTGGAATTATTAGGAGCAATCGCCCAAAAACACAATTTGATTTTAATCATCGACAACTGTTTTGCAACACCATATTTACAACAACCTATAAAATGGGGAGCGGATTTGGTCATCCATTCAGCAACCAAATTAATGGACGGTCAAGGTAGAGTTTTAGGTGGAATAACCGTTGGTGATGCCGAATTGATTCAAAAAATCTATTTGTTTTCTAGACTTACAGGCCCTTCATTATCTCCATTTAATGCATGGGTATTGTCTAAAAGTTTAGAGACTTTAGCCATTCGTTTAGATAGACATTGCGAAAATGCTCTGAAAGTAGCAGAATTTTTAGAACAACATCCCAAAGTAAGTTTGGTAAAATATCCATTCTTGAAATCGCATCCGCAATATGAAATTGCCCAAAAGCAAATGAAATTGGGTGGTAACATTGTGGCTTTTGAAATTAAAGGCGGACTTGATGCTGGTAGAGCTTTCTTGGACAAAATAAAGTTGTGTTCGTTGTCACCTAATTTAGGAGACACTAGAACTATTGTGACGCATCCTGCTTCAACAACACATAGTAAATTGACTGTTGAAGAGCGTTTGGCTGTTAGCATAACGGATGGATTGGTTCGAGTTTCTGTAGGATTAGAAACCGTTAAGGATATTATTGCTGATTTGGAACAGGCTTTGTCGTAAATCTAATATCAAATTATGCTTTCAAAAAAAACAAAATACGGAATAAAGGCATTGACTTTCTTGGCACGTCAGGAAAATCAGCAGCCCGTGCAAATTGCAGAAATAGCAAAAAGCGAGAATATTTCGATAAAATTTTTAGAAAGCATTTTGTTGCTACTGAGGCATTCGGGTTTTCTGGGTGCCAAAAAAGGAAAAGGAGGAGGGTATTATTTGATAAAAGACCCTAAAGATATCAATATGGCAAATGTCTATCGAATTTTGGAAGGACCTATAGCTTTATTACCTTGTGCTAGTCATAATTTTTACGAAAGATGTGATGATTGTACCAACGAAGCTACCTGTGCAGTTCGTAAATTAATGATAGAAGTACGAGACAATACCTTGAAGATATTAGAGAGTAATTCATTAGCAGATATTGCTTTTTAATTGCTATTTATATTAGAAAACTAATTTATATCCCACAAAAAATAACATTATAGCAATAGCATTTCGGAGATAAAAATCTGGGATTTTTCCGCTCAACATACTTCCTATATAAATACCTGGAAGCGATCCGGTTAATAATTGTCCAAGAAGTGTAAAATCTAAATTTCCCATTGAGGCATGTCCTATTCCTGCGACTAGAGTTAGAGGAACGGCATGAGCAATTTCAGTACCAACCAATCTTGGAGTTGGTAAAAGTGGATAAAGAAAAAATAAAGTCACGGTTCCCAATGCACCAGCACCTATCGATGTGAGGGTTACAGTTACCCCCAATAATACCCCTATTGCTACTGTTAATCCATTTTGAGTTTTGCTCTCACTGTGAAATTTATCTCCAGCATGTTTTTGAGATAATACTAAAAGTTTCTTTTTAAACAAAATAGCAATAGAAGTGAAAAGTAATGCCCAACCTAGACTGTATTTTATTAAGGAATTTATAACTGATATATCTGATTTAATATTGTCAAGTATCCACAAGGTTAGCATCGCTGCTGGAATACTCCCTAATGAAAGCCATCCTGTAATCGACCAATTAATATTCTTCTTTTTGTTATGTACAAATATACCCCCCATTTTAGTAAAAGCGGCGTACAATAAATCGGTCCCTACAGCTGTTGTAGGAGGAATTCCAAACCATAGTAATATGGGTGTCATTAATGATCCACCACCAACACCTGTTAATCCTACAATAAAACCAACTACTAATCCTGCAACTATAAGTCCTATTTGAAAGTCCATAAAATGAAATAATTTTGGCAAAAGTAAAAACTATTTTTCTATTATCCTATAGACAAAGTAGAATTTAAAATTTATTGTCTAATTTTTTGTTGAAGAGGTAAACTATTTAATTTTAGGAATATTTATAGATTTTTATTTTGATATTTAGGAATAAGTAGTATTTTTGCAAAATAAATCTACTTAGCCGATAGGGTAATAGATTTTAAATTAAAAAAACAATGACCGCAACAATTATTAATACTTTATTAGAAAAAACAAAAGACTTTTCCATTGAGGAAACACTTTCCTTTTTAGCAGATGAATACAAGGATAAAGTAGTTTTTTCAACTTCTTTTGGGCAAGAGGATCAGGTCATTACGGCTTTAATTGCCAAAAATAGTTTGCCAATTACCATTTTTACATTAGACACTGGTAGATTATTTCAAGAGACGTATGATGTTTTTCATAAGACTGTAAAAAAATATAAAGTTGCTATTCAAACTTATTTTCCAGATGCAAGTCAAGTGGAAAATTTGTTAAATACCAAAGGACCAAATAGTTTTTACGAATCGGTAGAAAATAGAAAAGAATGTTGTTACATACGAAAAGTGGTGCCTTTGACTAAAGCATTGAAAGGGAATTCAGTTTGGATAACTGGTTTACGTGCTGAACAGTCAGAGAACAGAAACGATTTACATCTATTTGAATACGACGAAAAGTTTGAAATTATAAAGTTCAATCCATTGTTAAAATGGACTTTAGAAGAGGTGCAAAAATATATAGATGACAATAATGTACCTCAAAACAGCTTGCATAAAAAAGGTTTTGTGAGCATTGGCTGTGCACCTTGTACCAGAGCGATTGCGCCAGGAGAAGACATTAGAGCAGGCAGATGGTCATGGGAATCCAGTCATAAAGAGTGTGGTTTACACCAAAAATAAGATTTTAGAATAAAGTATACATAATAATAGTTTATTAGATTTTAGTGGAAGTTAAACAACTTTAAACTTTAAACTTTAAACTTTTTAACTAAGAAAAATGAGTTCAATATTAAAAACAAATGCCCTAGAAAGCGAAGCGATATACATCTTTAGAGAGGTAATTTCTCAATTTGACAAACCTGTATTGCTTTTTTCTGGAGGTAAAGATTCAATTACATTGGTGAGATTAGCTCAAAAGGCGTTTTTCCCAGCAAAAATCCCTTTTCCATTGTTGCATGTAGACACCGGACATAATTTTCCTGAAACTATTGAGTTTAGAGATAAATTGGTCGCTGAATTAGGCTTAGAACTAATTGTTAGAAATGTTCAAGATGCCATCGATCAAGGAAAAGTTGTTGAGGAAACTGGAAAATATTCTAGTAGAAACACCTTACAAACCACCACATTATTAGACGCTATTGAAGAATTTAAATTTGATGCTTGTATTGGTGGTGCTCGTCGTGATGAAGAAAAAGCTAGAGCTAAAGAGCGTATTTTTTCCGTTCGTGATGATTTTGGACAATGGGATGAAAAAAATCAGCGACCTGAATTGTTTGACCTTCTAAACGGAAAAATAGAAATTGGTCAGAACGTTCGTGTTTTTCCTATTTCCAATTGGACAGAACTCGATGTTTGGAGTTATATTGAGCAAGAGCAAATAGAAATTCCATCGATTTATTTTTCACATAAGCGTAAAGTATTTTTAAGAGATGGATTGATTTGGTCACATTCTCCATTTGTATATCAAGAAGAGGACGAAGAAGTTGAAGAAAGAGTGGTTCGTTTTAGAACAGTCGGCGATATGAGTTGTACTGCCGCTGTTGAATCCTATGCGGCTACCATTCAGGAAGTTGTTGGTGAAATTCGTTCTTCAACCATTTCTGAAAGAGGAGCGAGAATCGATGATAAACGCTCTGAGGCTGCGATGGAAAAAAGAAAACAACAAGGGTACTTTTAAAAGTTGATCGTTTTTAGTTTATAGTTCATCGCTATAAGCCACAAACTAACAACAACAAACAATAAACAAAACAAGAATGGAAGTTTTAAAAATAGCAACAGCAGGAAGTGTAGATGACGGAAAGAGCACCTTAATCGGAAGATTATTGTATGATACTCAATCATTAACTACCGATAAGATTGAAGCAATAGAAAAGAGCAGCAAGCAAAAAGGATACGATTACTTAGATTTTTCTCTAGCTACCGATGGTTTAGTGGCAGAAAGAGAGCAAGGAATTACCATTGATGTGGCTCATATCTATTTTTCGACCGCAAAGAAAAGTTATATTATTGCGGATACTCCTGGTCACGTCGAATATACTCGTAACATGGTTACAGGAGCATCTACTTCGCAAGTATCGATTATTTTGATTGACGCTCGAAAAGGAGTAATAGAGCAAACGTACCGTCATTTTTTTATCAATAATTTATTGAGGATAAAAGACGTAATTGTTGCTATTAACAAAATGGATTTAGTGGATTATTCGGAAGAAGTTTTCAATAAAATTAAAGCCGATTTCCAAGCATTAAATGCTAAAAGTGCTTACAAAGAGCAAAACGTAAGTTACATTCCGTTAAGTGCTATCAACGGTGGAAACGTAGCCCAAAAATCAGAAAATATGCCTTGGTATACTGGGCAAACCGTTTTAGAACATTTGGAAAATTTAGAGCCAAAAGACATCTATGAAAATGGAAAAGCACGCTTTCCAGTTCAAACGGTAATTCGTCCAAAAACAGAAGAATATCATGATTTTAGAGGATATGCTGGAAAATTATATGGGAATAATATTAAAGTTGGAGATGACGTAACGGTACTTCCTTCTTTGACAAAATCAAGAATTACAAACATTCATTTTTTTGATAAACAATATGACGAAGCCACAGCGGGCTCATCCATCACCATTGAATTAGATAATGATATTAATGTTACTAGAGGCGATATGATTGTAAAATCTGATGAACTTCCTAGAATAGAAAAAGATATTACCACCACAATTTGTTGGATGGATAGTAAAAAACTGGTTGCAGGTACAAAATATTTGATTCAACATAATACCAATAGAGTTTTAGCAAAAATTGAAAGTGTAAATAATGTAATAGCAACCGATTATTCTGGAGTCACACCAGCATCTCAACTAGCCATTAATGAGATAGGCGAAGTAACGATTAAGTTAAGCAAAGCATTATATTTTGACACTTACAACGAGAACAAATCAAACGGTGCATTTATTTTAATTGATACCGCTACAAACACAACTGCAGGAGTTGGTTTTATTAAATAAGCCCAGCTTTTGCTAAAAAAATAATTACAGATGCAAAGTTTTAGAACCGAAATAGAAGATCCAATTGTCCAAAAAGACATTATCGATTTAGAGAAAAAAATTGCTTTATTCCGTGATGGAAAAATTGATGATGAACGTTTTCGTAGCCTTCGTTTGGCTAGAGGAGTTTATGGTCAACGTCAGGAAGGCGTACAAATGATTCGTATTAAATTGCCATTTGGTAAAGTTACAAGTCAGCAATTACATCGAATCTGCAAAGTATCAGACGAATATTCGACGGGGCGTTTGCACATTACTACGCGTCAGGATATCCAAATTCACTATGTAAGTTTAGACAGAACACCACAGCTTTGGGCGGAGTTGGAAAAAGACGATGTGACTTTAAGAGAAGCTTGTGGAAATACGGTCAGAAATATTACAGCAAGTGAAACAGCAGGTATTGATCCAGAGGAACCCTTTGATGTGTCACCTTACGCTCATGCTATGTTCCAATTTTTCTTAAGAAATCCAGTGTGTCAGGAAATGGGGCGTAAATTCAAAATTGCATTTTCATCTTCGGATAAAGATACAGCTTTGAGCTATTTGCATGATTTAGGATTTATTCCAAAAATTGTAAATGGTGAAAGAGGCTTCAAAGTGATGCTTGGAGGTGGTTTAGGTTCTCAACCGCAACATGCTGAATTATTATCAGAATTTATTCCAGTAAATCAAATTATACCAACTACTGAAGGTGTTTTGAGAATATTTGATAGATACGGAGAAAGAGCCAAACGTTTGAAAGCACGTATGAAATTCTTAATTAAAGATTTAGGAAAGGACGAGTTTCTTCGATTGGTAGAAGAAGAGAAAAAAGCGTTGTCCTATAAAACGGTCGAAATCGACACAGATGCTTTCGATGTTGAAATTCCAACGCCATTATTAGAAGTTCCAAAAGTAACAGTTGAGGATATTGACGCTTTTGAGGCTTGGAAAAAATCCAATGTGATTCCACAGAAACAAGCAGGATATGTAGCTATTGGTATTAAAGTTCATTTGGGAGATTTTTATACAGATAAGGCAAGAGCACTCGCTGATTTGATAAAAAATTATGCAGCAAATGAGTTGCGATTTTCTCTAAGACAGAATATTATTATTCGTCATGTAAAACAGGAAAATCTTCCGTTTTTTTATCAAGAACTAGCAAAGCTTGACTTTGTAACAATAGGTTATGATAGTATTGCAGATATAACCGCATGTCCAGGAACAGATACATGTAATTTAGGTATTGCAAGTAGCACCGGAATCGCTGCCGAGTTAGAAAGAGTTCTAGAAACGGAATATCCACATTATGCTAATAATAAAGAAATTACCATAAAAATTAGTGGTTGTATGAATGCCTGTGGGCAACACAATATGGCTGAAATTGGTTTTCAGGGAATGTCTATCAATTCAGGGAAATTAGTTGCTCCTGCACTACAAGTATTATTGGGAGGAGGGAATTTAGGAAATGGTCAAGGACGTTTTTCTGATAAAGTAATTAAAATTCCAAGTCGTAGAGGACCAGAAGCTTTGCGATTGATTTTGAATGATTTTAGTGCTAATGCAAACGGTCAGTCATTTTTGAATTATTATGATTCTAAAGGAGAAAAATATTTTTACGAATTTTTGAAACCCTTAGCAGATGTTACCAATCTTACCGAAGCAGATTTTATAGACTGGGGTAATGCTGATAATTACGTCAAGGCAGTTGGTGTGGGTGAGTGCGCTGGTGTTGTTATTGATTTAGTAGCGACTTTAATTTTCGAGGCAAAAGAAAAATTAACTTTTGCACAAGAAGCTTATGAGGATGAAAAATGGGCGGATGCAATTTATTTAGCTTATGCAAGTCTTGTAAACGGAGCTAAAGCACTATTGCTTGCAGAAAATGAAAAAACAAATCATCACGCCGGAATCATAGACTTATTTGATAAAGTTTTTATTGAAAGCAAAAAAATTGAATTGGATTCAACTTTTAGAGATTTGGTTTACCAAATTAATAAATATGAACCTTCAAAAGCATTCGCAAAAAAATACATAGAACAGGGGGTTACTTTTTTTGAGAAAATTGAGAATTATAGAGATAAAGATTTAGCAAATGCATAAAGTAATTCAACCAAAAGTAACTTTAGTTGGTGCAGGACCTGGAGATCCAGATTTGCTTACTATAAAGGGAGTTAAAGCGCTTTCAGAAGCCAACGTGGTTTTGTATGACGCTTTGGCTAATGAAGAAATTTTAACGTATGCTCCCAAAAAATCGATAAAAATATTTGTTGGAAAAAGAAAAGGACTTCATGAATATTCTCAAGATCAAATCAATCAATTGATTGTTGATAATGCTTTGACATACGGTCATGTAGTTCGGTTAAAAGGAGGTGACCCATTTATCTTTGGTCGTGGTAGTGAAGAAATTGAATATGTTGAAAGTTTCGGTATCCCTACGTTTGTAGTTCCTGGAATATCTTCATCAATTGCAGTTCCTGCCTATCAGGGAATTTCAATAACAAAGAGAGGCGTTTCTGAAAGTTTTTGGGTAATTACAGGTACAATAT
>Ga0315904_10004925_pt1 | contig 18723 bp, 21 predicted proteins | sample LakEriMetagenome_6_FD_203529 | JGI IMG/M metagenome (GOLD analysis project Ga0315904, IMG submission 203529) | Freshwater fungal communities from buoy surface, Lake Erie, Ohio, United States - Buoy 12 MA120 | ecosystem: Environmental > Aquatic > Freshwater > Lake | place: USA: Lake Erie, Ohio...
TACCCTGGCGGCACCATGAGCGAGGATGCCGCAGTTTATGTACTCTTTAAGAGTTTTAGTGACCTCGTCTCGTAAGCAGCCGTACCGATGCTGGAATCTGGACTCCCAGACGTACGGTAGCTCTTCGTGAGAGTGGAACACGATCTGATACAGCGAAGAGGTTTCTGGTTTACGCTGCTTGTAGTGTTGGAGCTTTTTCTTTTGGCTCTCCCATGTGTATCGCCTAAGCATATGCACGAGGAGATCGTACTAACGGGAGCTAAAGTTGTGTGGGCTTCATGTGTCATAGGAGGAGAGGGATTCAGGGGAAGAAGTCAGAGAGATTTTCCAGCAGGCTCTCACTCGCCCGATGCTCTCGACACCAACGAGATCCGACACTTGATTGAAGCCGCGGGGTTGATCCCGCAGGAGCGCACAACGACCTATAAAGAGGTTCATCGCCCTGCGGCCTAATCTCCGCCCGCGGTACGGCCAGTCCGATCAGCCTGGCCAATCACCTCGAGGGGATGAGAGGAGGGCACAGCGGCACTCTGCGGTACGGGCGATGTGGCAGAAGCGCTCGTACTCCTCACTCTCTAGAGCTTCGCCGTGTACCGACAAACTCTCGACCAGCTCGTGAGTGACAGGCAGCGCAGCAAGCGCGGGAAAGGTCGGCCCCTCCTTCGGAAGAAGAACGAGGGCAGCAGAAGGGGCTGTTTGTCCCTGTAGCATCGAACGTAGCAAGGCACACATGGCACCCCTCAACTCCTCAGGCACGAGCTGCTGCCCCATCGTAGGAGCATCTAGGGAGAAAAAGCGTCCCCCGAGCGTCACATTCCAACCCAAGAATGCTTTAGATAACGACTCCATGCGAGCGAGGCACGACGTGAGGAGCTGACGATCGGTCGTCTGATTCGTGAGGAGCTCCTCGAGCGGGACGAACCACGAACCGTCCTCGATATCGGCACGGGACAATCCTCGCAGCTCGTGATCATCGAGCGCTCGCACCGATACGTATGCGGCGTGTTGGAGCCTATTTCTCCCGAAATAAGGTGAGGAGTTACGCACCAAGAGTGTCGTGGCACTCGACCCATCGCGCGGCGAGAGCAGCACATAGGCGCGGCGGAGCTCAAAGCGATATGCACCGTCCGTATACTCGAAACCTCGACCAAAATCGTGCGGTGTCGAGAGCGATGGCGGATCCTCAGGAGTCGTTTCCCCGCGTAGATCAGAGTCGCGCACGAGACGTCTCATCCCTGCACATTCAAGGAGGGTCTGAACATGTCCATCTCCTTTGTTTGAAAGCGGCTGCGATAGAAATCTCCACTCCGGAAACGAGAAAGCGACTGCTCCCACTCGGCTCAGTATCGTACGGGCCGCCGAGAAGAGCCGCGGGTCGTCGAGTATCACTCCGGATACTCCGATCGAACCGAGACAGCTCTTTATATCGCTGATATCGAGGCACGCGACTCCCAGGAGGAGCCCAAGTTCGGGAAGTGTCTCTCGCACCACATGCCCGTGGTGATCCGCTCGGGCGAATACATGTTGATAGTACTCGAGCACGGCTGCAGGGGTGTTTGTAGCATAAGCTTGTGCCGCAACACCCGTTGCTGCGCGCCACGTGCTGGGCAAGCTCCCACCATGACTGAGAGCAGGTGTATCCTTGCCATGTGGAACGACGTGCGGAGAATCAGCCATGCCGTCCCCTTTATGCTACTACCGGACACGGAGCGGGATACGGGATCTCCTGCCTGAAGCTGGTCGTTGAGCGCAGTCGATCAATGTACGCCCGGTGTGCGGCGGGGATATCGTTCGCCGCATCAGGATGAAGCTCCCCTTCGAGCACCATCAGATACCGGTCTACCGTGTGCAGTCCGTGCTTGACGAGCTCGGCAGGACGCCCGCAATCACAATCGATCATGTTTGAGGACGCAATGATGGACTCCGGAACCCCGATGAAACGACACAGTTCGAGAATCTCGCTCTTCCATAGATTTTCGAGCGGATTCACCACCGCGGCTCGAGAGGCGTTCGAGTAATTGCCGAGAACGAGCTCACTGCGATTCAAAGTTCCAACTAACCATCGATGCGAATACTTAGCGACCGTTTGAGCGATGGCCCACCGGAGCGGATCCGGGTCTACGTCGACCGTGCCTAAGTGCCAGGAGTCTCCCAGGGCCGGTCGCAGTTGAGAGATATCGACATCAGGGAGCTGCAAGGTCCGCACTCTCCCCGGAGCTATAGATTCGAACCACTCCTCCCCACGCAGCTTGCGGCCGAAAAAGAGAGCTTCAACCCTTCCAGGAAGAGCTTTTTCACAGATCCAGAGCGCGAGTGCGCTATCGGTGCCACCACTCACTTGGAGAGCGAGTCCAGGGCTGTGCGGTGCCCTAGTTGAATGCATGCCCTCGAGCCATCGAATCAGTGAGTCGATCGTCGCTTCCGGCGCGAGGCAGCGCGGCTCCCTCGGCAGCTTCTCGGTCACAGTACGAGCAGGGAGAATCAGCTCCTCTGGGCGCTGGTGATGTATCAGTTCCATACTGGGCTAGTTACTCTGCGATTAGGCTTCCACTGCGTATTAACGTGAAATTGACCTCTACTAGTTCACAGAGTCTAAGTAAACAGAGCACCCTTCCAATGTAAACAGTAAAAGCCTCATAGCTACTGCCAATTGCTAAGAAGATCAATCGCATTTTTGCAAGTAGTTGATTCGTTGTACGTGTAAGCATCACAGGCTGCTAAGAGGGAATAGTTTGGGGTCAAAATGCATCATGTTGAGTTTTGGTGAAGGGTATCAATGGTCCCAGCAGGTCTGATTAGGGTGAGCTAAGTAGCAAAAAGTAGCCGTGCATATACACTACTGCCATGCTATCAGCGGAGAAGCGGGATTTAGAACTCGTCCGGTGGCGGCTCAAATGAGTCATAAGAGGGGAGTTCATCGATAGCTTCTGAGGTGAGGGTGTCGATGAATTGTGGTACTTGCAGCGGCGCCTGAAAGTCGGGGATCCCTTGAGCTTTCATGATGTCCTTAATTGAGTGCGCATCTTGAATGAAGGCGATGATGCGCATCTGTGCCTTACACTTCTTGTTGCTTGCATTACTCCCCTCACGTAAAGCTACAAAGCTCAACGGAAGCCGGCCCCGCACCTATCCCGGGCATAACAGCAGCATACCTCAGCCTTGCCTCCGTTCGGGGGCGATAATTGCTAAGTTTGAGTTTTCAGTAAAGCCCTCTTACGCTGGATAGTTCAACCACGACGCGATCCGCTTCCCAACTAAGCGACCAAGCCATCTTCCTGGACGAACGATGATTCCCTGTCCATCGACGTCCGGAGCAAGCGAGCCAATCACAATCATGAATGCGCCCCACGGGTGCAGCGCAAGTCCTGTGAAATACTGCTGAACTCCGAAGGTCACTACCGCCAAAACGACATGCGTCGTTCCGGTCATCGCAATCTCCTTTCACGTAAAAACCTCGATTAACCTTGCTCTGAGACCCTCCCTAAAGCATGCAATGAGGGTACTCGAAATGCTGGTGCTAATAAACTACAACCTTGCGAGCAGCTTTTTCGTCGTTACATACACGTGAATTTCTGAAGCATTTTCGGAATTCAGCTGCCGTCTACAACTATTACAAATTAGGTTTGCAATTCAAACTTCTTCGCGCTCATCGATTCCACTCGGTAGCTGCACGCACACCTCGTACTCCTCTTATAATTCATTTTTAGCCCCATTTTACTGGCGAAAATGATTTGCGAAGCAAAGCTCGTTTTCACCCACGCTACCTCAGCAACATACTTCCCTGCAAGAATGTGGCGCTTACTTCGTGGTGAATAGGGACATCGGCGTAGAAGAGAATTCAGAATGATCGAATTCGATTGAAAAATCGATTCATCTGATGGAAAAAGGATGTGTGCTAACGATGAAACTGAAGTGCGCAAGCAGAGCAATCTCTGACTGAAACACTTCAAGGAAGATCGGAAAGCCGCGGGACATCACGGAAGAGAGATGAAGACTCATCCAAGATCCCCAACACACATCGGAAGAGGTTCACTTCAAACTGTTCCTTGAGACGATGTTCACATGACCAATAGGGGTAGGAGATAAGGTTTAACTGACCGTCGCAAGCGGGCAGTTAGTTTTAGGAATCCAGTCAGCCCGTTTCTTTGATCGACTTTGTCACAGGCGATCAGAGAAATGGGTTAGCACTGGGTTGACTCATTTTGGCTTCTGTTTCTTTTCCATAAGGAACCTTGTGATGTTGAAGATGTTTGGCGCCCTTCCAAAGGGCGTCCAGTTGGCGGCAGCGGGGATGGTATTCCTCCTGTTCGTATGGCCTTTCCTCCAACCGCTGACCGAAAAGGAATCGGCGGAGGCACGGCGGGACACGATTGTTGCCTATGGCACCACCGTGTTCAAAGACGCTGAGTCGTACCTCTCTAGCACGGTAAACCGTGCTAACGAGTACTACGCTCAGCACTCTGCCCAATCCAAGCGCGAAGCCCTGGCGAAAGCCGAGGCCGAACGCAAGGAGCAGGAAGGTGCTGCTCTGGCGATGATTGCCAAGCAGAACGCCGAAGCCGCTGAGCGGCGCGCGGCGGTCGATTTGGCGATTCTGCAGACTATGCAGGACCTCCGAACCCAACTCAATGGGCCTCGGGAATCTGCCCAAGTCGATGTGGACGTTCGCGTTCACAACCCGACCCAAGCGGCTCAAAACGGTCGCTAGCATATCTTCAGTCGAAAACACCACTAAACGGACGCGTTTATGGTGGGGTGAGTCTTGGAAGGATTTTTAACACAAAGGTTTTTAACCTCCTACCCCAGGTCTCCCACCTACACCGCAATCAAAAAAAGACTCAAACGACGCGACCTCTGCCCGATACGTTTTCACATTCTCCTACCGAATTCACTCCGAAACGCTCAGTTGATCTTATAACAAACGGCCCTTCGTCATGTTTGGAGAATTCAGAGAAGGTTGCCGACAGGCCCATTTATACGATTGTTTCCTTGGGATACTGGCGATTTCAATATACATTCTTGCTCAGGACGATTCGCATCGCTTGTACGAGAGCCTTTCTCTCGCCAACTCAAGCTCGAATCGATCTTCACATGATCTATAGGGGTAGGAGTTAAGGTTTTTCCAATTCAGTGCGTGGAGTATTCCATGCACCGAACGATTCTTTCCAGTATAGCATCCTTGTATGAATCAATGCGTGTTGATTCATCTTTTTTCTCTTTTTAGTAAGGAGAAACGCCATGCGTTTCAGCCTCGGTTTTACCACGTGTCTTGCGCTAGTTGCGTGGGTGTATTTTGGTGGTGCGTCCGACTCGTTGCGCAAGTTGGGGGTTGATGTCAGTAGCTTCTCGCAAGTAGATGGGCTCGACGGTACTATCGCAGATTCTTCTTTAGAGGAATCTGAGAGTATCCCGATGCCTGAATCTACTCCGTCGAGTGAGCCAAAGCCTCTTCGTGAGACTCCCCCCGAGGTCGCTCGGCCTGCCACTCAGGTGGATCCGAACAATCTCAAAGGAGTCCCACCTGAGGACGCTTCGCGCCTGATTCAGGCAGAGAGCATGAAGTTAATGCTCGATGCTAACAGGGCGCTCGCGGCGAAAGCCGCCGACCTTGAAAGGCGCGAACGGGAGATCGCCGAACGCGAAGCTGCCTCTGTTCTAGAAGCAGTCGAAGCTGCTCCGGCACCCAAGGCTCCCAAGCGACGCAAACAGAAGCAGCAGGAAGAAGTGGCACCCCCACCTCCTCCGGCTCCGCAGCCAGAACCACCTGTGTTGGTGGCAACCCCGGCAACCCCGGTGTACTACCAATGCTGTGGGTGCTGCAACTGCTGTTCATGCGGTTGCAACCAGCAGACCTATGTCGCAACCAGACGGGTGGGCCTTGTAGGCCGTCTCTTTGGAAGACGATAAAGGGTAGACTTCTAGCCACCCGCGACAAAACCCATCATCTGGGCATATTCGATACGGTGATTCTAGAGTCAGAAGCTGATGTGAAAATATCAGCCTGCAAGGATACCTAGAGCGTTTTTTTAAGAACTTCGGTTTTTATACTCCTACCTCTAGGTCTTCCTTAAACGTAAGCAAACCTCGTTGTCCGCCCCAATTAGTTTACGTGCGTTACCTGCATGCGCTTTAGCAGCATTAACATAAATCCAGACGAGCAGAGGTGAGGAAAGAAGCTCTTGTTGAACCTCTCAGCAAATGTAGCGAGCGAGAGTAACTTATCGACGGTCTCAGTATCGGCGGCGAGGATCTTCTCGGGCGACTGTAGAAACGGCCGGGCCTGGTCGACCCACGCCATCCAATCGATCTCGTTAGAGGCGACTCCACTTTTTTTTAAGCACTCATAGAGATCGCGAACCGGTGGGGGGTACTCTCCTGTCGTGATATAGGCAGAGTGCGCCTCGTTTAGGGCGCCGCTCTCTAGCACGGGGATAAAAGCAAACAGGTCATGCAACGAACCGGCTGTCATGAGATAATGCTACCATAGCCGAACCTCGCTCGCTACCGAGAGAGGTTTTGAGAGCGCACCTTCTCTGGAGTTCCGTACGGCCTAGTCGTAATCGAGAGGCAGGATCTGATTCATCGGGAAAACCCCACCTGAATGCGGGCCGAAGTAGAAGCGTATCATCGTACTCGCTGTCCACGCCGTATCGCCGCTCATATTTGAGTACTCAAGCCCCGTCATGAGCTTTAAGCGATGCTTTGCAATGTAGTAGTTGAGCCCAACATACGCGGCCTGGTACAGATCACCAGGCTTCATCTCAACCTCTCGCTCGTATCGACGCTGCGGCCGCAAACCCTCGTTACTGGTTGACTTAGCTAACTGGTAGCGAGTTGCGAGCTGGAGATAGCGATTAAAAAAATACGTTGGCTGTAGGTTCATCCCAACGGCGTTGCCGTTATCGCTACCAAAGCCCCCTGTGAGCTCATTTACGACCGAAAAGTGACCCTTGGTGTAGATTACGGCCGGAGAGATTCCATTATCAAAGCGATTCATATTAGTGGCATTCTCATTTGCATCGCTATGCACGTAGCTGCCGTACAGCGTCAGCGAATCAGATCCGAAGAGCGTGCCTAAGTCGTAGTACAAAGCCGCAATGATAGGAGTATCCCGAGTTAAAATCGGTAAAGGCTTCTCCCATATTTTGTCCGGTGGCGTTAGTAAAGAACCCCGTGTAGTACGTGGCGTTCTTAACCTTACCCTGCAGAGTAATCGCAGGGGTGTAATCGACATTAAACATATTCGTCAGCATCGCGCGTTCAAGGTAGTTGAGGTACCGACTTGAAACATTACGATCGTGCGTAAAGCGATTCTTCTGCTGTCCGATAGTGAGGGCGCTCTCTGGACTAAACGCCCACTGGGCCCACAGCTCAGTAAACCCGTTGTAAAGCGGCTCGATGTCTATTGCTAAGAAGATTGATCGCCTTTTTGCAATTAGTTGATTTGTGGTGCGTGTGAGCATCACAGGATCCTAAAAGGGAATAGCTTTGGGTCCAAATGGGTCATGTTGAGTTGCGGTGAAGGGTATCAATAGCTCCAACAGCGATGAGTAGGGTGAGGTAAGTAGCAAAAAGTAGCCGTCCATATAGACTATTCCCATGCCGTCAGTGAGGAAGCGGGGTTTAGAACTCATCTGGTGGCAGCTCGAATGAGTCATACGAGGGTAGTTCATCGACAGCCTCTTGAGCATCGATGCACTTGGGGATTGGCGGTGGAGCCTGAAAGTCTGGAATACCTTGAGCCTTCATGATGTCCTTAATTGAGTGGGCGTCCTGAATAAAGGCGATAATTCTCATCTGCGATCTGCATTTAGGACACTCCAAGGGGTCGATCTCGTATACGCGCTTTATGCACGCAGCCCAACTACTTTTGCGGAACTCTTGCCGATAATCGCTCTCTTGTTCTTCCGCAGGAGGAGGGGAGAGCTTGGCTCGTTCACCACGTCGCCTACAGGAGTACCTTGCATAGTACCTGGTGAGAGACTCGTAGGTTTTAGGAATATGCGCCGACAGTGCTGCGAGAAATTCTAGAGCATCGAACTCGTGAGCCGCACCGTCCTTGGTGGTATAGGTAACGATGTCATCTTGGATTGAGATTTTTTCAAGGGATAGAGGAGCGCGCTCAATGTAGCGGGCGACGAACTGCTCGCTGTCTTTATCGTGGAAGGGATCTCCAATCCAGACGCCAAAGCCCGTGTGGTCCTGTAAGAGTATCTGCACTACGTCATCGTCAGAGATAAGCTCTAGTTTGTGAAGCTGTACTAGGCCAAGGCTACGTCGGATAAAAAAGTCCGGTATGCCACGAGCCTTTATGATGTCCTTGATCGAGTGCTCAATTTCACCTACAGCCCAATCTCACGTAAGCCCTCTTGCCAAGGTAGCGACCAGATCTTGCCGAACTTTCTTGCAGTCTTGCCCATATTGAACACATAGGCACCAGCGACTTTTCCTTTAAATTGTTCATGGAAGAAACCTAGCCCGGTCAGGTCGTCGGTCACTACGTCATCGCTGGTCTTGACTTCAATAGCGAAGAGCTTGTTTGAGAGCTCTACGACATAATCAACTTCCAGGCCACTACGAGTTCGAAACGTGGAAACGGTTATGTCTTCATCGTGCGCCCATGCGGAATGCACGAGTTGGTTGAGTACGAGCTGCTCCGCGAGAATTCCAATTCGGTCTCTGCTCGCTGTGAAATTGCCCAGCATACCGTTGGCGACACCGTTGTCGAAGAGGTAAAATTTGGGGTGCTTAACGAGATCGATGTCGTGTTCGCACCCTGTAAAAGGATAGAGTCGACGCCCAATCATTGAATCCTCCAATATCTCAAAATATCGGGGCGCTGCATGGCGGGAGATCTTAGCCCTCTGAGCCAGCTTGGTAAGGTCGATAAATGTTCCGAGTAGCACGCCAACTTCGCTTAAGAATCGAGCGAATGAGTTGAGGTCTCTCACCAAAGATTCAGCTTTGATCTCTTCAGCGAGGTAGACACCAGCATATGTTTTGAGTAAGCTCTCGGAGAGCTCGCGGCTTTTCTCTAAGTAGATCCCCGGTAGTGTTCCAATCTCAAGAGCTTTGTTTGTATTGAGCTTATAGTCCAATTCACTGGCGACAATTGGTCCTAAGTTGTACCGAAGAATCCTTCCCGGTAAGAGATTCGCCTCATCCCGCCGTAGCTTTCTCGCACTTGACCCAGTGAGGTAGAATTTCAGTTTCCGATTGTTATCGATTATCGCCTGAATAGAGTTTAAGAGTCTGGGCAATCTTTGAATTTCATCGATAAATATCGTCGAACATTCCGCCCCGAGGATGTCATCACGGAATTGCGCCGGGTCCGACGCGTAGCGAAGGAATTGAGCTTCATCCGCTAGATTGATTTCAAGTTCGGGCTTGAGAGCCTTTATCAGGGTCGATTTTCCGACTTGTCTTGGGCCAAGAAGGAGCACGCTTTTAGGAGATTTTCGTAGGGATGAGCTAAGTAATCGGCTTATCATATGCTCATTTTTAGCTAAAAATGAGCATATAGCAAGCAGAATATAATAATAAGAAAGATTGGCAAAACAACCCGACAGCGATTGCTAAGAAGATCGATCGCATTTTTGCAAGTAGTTGATTCGTTGTACGTGTAAGCATCACAGGCTGCTAAGAGGGAATAGTTTGGGGTCAAAATGCATCATGTTGAGTTTTGGTGAAGGGTATCAATGGTCCCAGCAGGTCTGATTAGGGTGAGCTAAGTAGCAAAAAGTAGCCGTGCATATACACTACTGCCATGCTGTCAGCGGAGAAGCGGGATTTAGAACTCGCCCGGTGGCGGCTCAAATGAGTCATAAGGGGGGAGCTCATCGATAGCTTCTTGAGCATCGATAAACTTTTGTATTGGCGCAGGCGCCTGAAAGTCGGGTATGCCTTGCGCTTTCATGATGTCCTTAATTGAGTGGGTATCTTGACTAAAGGCGATGATGCGCATCTGTGCTTTACATATGGGGCACTCAAAGGGGTCAATCTCATAGATGCGCTTTATGCACGCTGCCCAACTGCTACGACGGAACTCTTGTCGATAATCGCTTTCAGCTGGAGATGGAAGATGGTGGCGCCTGTGAAAATGATCGAGGAAATGAGGTGTGGGTGGCTCCAAACTTCGTAATCAATTCCCAACAAGCTGCCGGTTGCGATCTCTGGCGGCGGTACATCATGCCAGGAGAAAATACTGAGTTCGGAGACCACCATGACTATTAGCGAAACCGAGAGCGAAATGCCGACCCAACGCCTATTGCCTGCGATGCTCGTGCCGATCCGTTCCTGAAGTGTTGTTGAAGGCGTTTTAATGGGGTTCTTCAGACCACAACCGAGAATTCCAGCCCATCGCCCAAGGGCAACTCCGCAGATACAAAGCGCGCGGGAGTGCCTCTCACATAATCCAGATAGGGTTTGAGCGTTTTGCGAAAGCCCTTGATATCATCGCATAATACACAAGCGCCTGGCGTTAGCGCTGATTCAAGCAAGCGCAAGACTGGCAGGCAGATCTCTTTCCAGCCATCGAGAAAAAGCAGGTCTATTGGCTCCCTGATATCTTGTAATGTCTGCAGCGCATCGCCTTCACGCAGTTCAATCTCTCGACTCAGGCCGGCTTCCGCCCAATTGGCCCTGGCACTGACTATCTTGCCCGGTTCCATTTCGGTAGTGATCACCTTGCCGCCGCCATTATCACGCACCGCGGCCGCCAGATAGATTGCCGAAATACCGAAGGACGCTCCGAATTCCACGATGCGGCGGGCACCACGCGCGCGCGCGATCTGGTACAAAACGCGTCCTTGCGCTTGATCAATAGGAATATAGGCGTCCTTCAAATAGGGCTTGGCCGCCTCCATGAAGCCCTTGCCACGGAGCATGCCGCCGATCACGCCTGGCAGAGCACGGGCAAATACAATGCGATCCTGCCTGGCGTGGCGGTGCAGCTTTTCGAGCGTTTTTTCGATGCTTGGATCCTGTAGGCTGTTCATGGCTCTTCCCTTGTCAAATTTTGAATGATTCTATAATGTGAGCTTTTGCTTGCATTTACAACTCGCATTCATTCATGATCAAAAAGTCGTCCGCAAAACCAAGAAAACAGCCGATTCAGGAACGTTCGCGCGAGACCGTCTGCGCAATTCTGGAGGCCACTGCTCGCATTCTGGAAGCGGAAGGGCTGGAGGCCACGAATACCAATGCTATTGCCGCGCGCGCTGGTGTCAGCATCGGCTCGCTTTATCAGTATTTCCCGGACAAGGCAGCGATCTTCGCTGAGCTTGTTCGGCAGACGGAAACCGGGCTTGGCGACATGCTGGAAATGCTGCTGCTGAAGACTGCAGGACTGGCTCTGGAAGACCGTATCGGATTGTTGGTGAAAGCAGGCGTGGCGCAGCAGATGGAGCGGCCGCAATTGGCGCGCATTTTGGATTATCTTGAAGCGGCGCTCCCCGCCGACGCCACGCTGAAGGTAGCCGATGAGCGCATACAGCGCCTGATCATGCGGCTATTGCAGGACCATGTCGAAAGCATCGCGCGCCCTGTAACGCAGGCCACAGCCTTGGATGTCCTTTCCATCGTCAAAGGAATGGTGGATGGCGCTAGTTTCGCAGGTGAGATCGATGCGGCAGCACTAGAAGGACGCGTAACGCTGGCGGTCTTGGGCTATTTGCAAAAGCCGCATTTGTCCCAATAAGGCGGGCCGCATCAGAACGCCCTTTGGCGTGCAAGACTCGACAATGTGCGAAAGCGATCTGGCCGAGACAGCCGGATACTATTCTGCCGACGCCTTTTCATCTTCTTCGGTGACATCGCCAGAGAGCATCTTCTCGGCCAGCAGACCGGCCTGGCCGCAAATGCGCTGTTCCACAGACGCCGATATATCCGGATGGTCACGCAGGAAGCTCTTGGCGTTTCAGGGCGACAGTAAGTATCTGGGTAATGCGATGAACAACTTGGTGAAACTTAAACAATTGACCCTGGGCCTTAGCGGTTCGTGAAGTCTTAGTGGCACCGGTTTGAAGGGCGAAAAATCGGATTCTGTAGCCCGCCAACAGTCGCCTCGCTCGCAGGCGCTTAAAAGGCCACCCGGCCCCGTACCAGGGGTGGTTATCAATCCCTTCATGTATTAGATTAATGGCTGTAAGAATAAATACCACTCTATGTCTGACGCCCCCCTTATCAGCCTTCAAGAGGCTTCTAAAAGCTACGGCGAGCGTCCGCTCTTCTCTAATCTATCACTAGTCGTTTCAGAGCGAGAACGGCTTGCTCTTATTGGTGGTAACGGCTCGGGGAAATCAACCCTACTTAAGATTCTGGCCTCACTTGAAGAGCTTGATTCAGGTAAAGTGAGCGCCCGAAAAGGCATACGCTCGGCATACGTTTCGCAGATCGACTCATTTCCTCCCGAACTGTCTGTCTCAGAGGTGCTCGAACAGCTTTTAACCGCCGCGGGTTTTGACCACTCAGAGATCGCCAGAAGGGTCAGCATGTATCTCGGTCTGGCCGGACTCACCGATACAGACACTCTCGTCTCAACGCTCTCCGGTGGATGGCGTAAACGTCTTGCGATTGCATCCGCTTTAGCTCTTGAACCAGATTGTCTGCTACTTGATGAGCCCACGAATCACCTCGATATCGAATCGATCGAATGGCTTGAGGAACAGCTATCTGACCTTCAATGCGCTGTCGTATGCATCAGCCACGATCGATATTTTATCGAAAGGTTCGCCTCTCGAGTGCTTGAGCTAAACACCGTATATCCAAGAGACCATATCATTTCCGAGGGTGGATACTCCGATTACATCGAGCACCGCGAAACGATTCTCTCGCAACTACAGCAACAACGGCGCTCACTCGCCAACAAAGTTCGGCGCGAAGTTGAATGGTTGCGTCAAGGTGTCAAGGCCCGCACCACTAAATCTAAAGCTCGCATCTCTGAAGCTCATCGCTTAATCGATACGCTACAGTCTGCACCCTCTACCGAACGCCCTCGCCTTGAGCTTGAATTTTCATCGACTCAGCGCAAGACCAAAGAGCTGCTCAAAGCCGAGCGGCTGTCGCAAGCTATAAACGGCTCCCAGCTGTTTTCGAAAGTCTCGCTTGTACTCTCGCCCGGCTCGCGACTTGCAGTCGTCGGCCCGAATGGAAGCGGTAAGACTACCTTTGTCAAAACGCTTCTTGGCGAGCTTCCGCCTACTTCTGGACACATCACCCAAGCACCAAATCTACGCATCACATTTATGGATCAGGCCAGAACCGAGTTGCAGGACGACCGCACGCTCAAGGAATTTCTCGCCCCGCACGGCGATTCGGTCCCGTTTCAAGGAGAGCAGGTACACGTCGCTGCATGGGCAGCTCGCTTCCTCTTCTCTCATAACCACCTGTCTCGGCCCCTCGGTGCTCTATCTGGAGGTGAACGAGCCCGCGCACTACTGGCAAAAAGCATCTCTCAGGAGGCTGATATCCTCGTTTTTGATGAGCCAACGAACGACCTTGATATCGCCACGCTGGAGAATCTTGAAGAGGGTTTTGAAAGCTTTCCGGGGGCAATTGTTATTATTACACACGATCGCTACATCCTTGAGCGTAGCGCCAGCCTCGTACTCGGCCTCCATGACGGTCAAGCGATGCTTTTTGGAAGCTACCTGCAGTGGGAAAGCTATCGTCACGAACGCCCCCGGGTAGAGCAACCCAAGCAAACAAATCTCCACCCAACGGAAATAACCCAGCAAGCTACTAAAGCACTCAAGAAACTCTCATATAAGGATGCTCGCGAGTTAGCGATGATTGAGGAGCTGATCGCCAAAGCCGAGGAGAAACTCAACTCTATTCAAAATGAGATCGACTCAGGAATTCACGCAACTAACGCTGCGCAACTCTCCGCGCTTTGTTCGTCTTTGACCGCGCAGCAATCTGAAGTTGAGAGGCTCTACCTTCGCTGGCAGGAGCTAGAGACTCTGCGCGCTTCTCTGAGCAGCTAGCCAAACCCGAATAAAGCGCGCGCATGTTCGGGAAAATCAATCGCTTCTCATGCGGTCGTTGATTGATTGCTGGGATAGGGCACCGAAGAAAGAGGATGGTAAGCAGCCACAGCTAGCCTTGCATGCCAGTTCCAAGCCCACGCCACAGCTTAAGCACCCGCGCACCGACAGATTCTTTTATAGCGTTCTTCAAAAATCCGGAGCGAAACCTCAGGCTTTTGGAGAGCGCTATCGATTCGCGGATGCGAATCAAAACAACAATCTATATTGATGTACGGGAAAAGCCTTGCCAGTTTTCCTGGCACGGACTTTTGCATATAAATATAGCACGCTGGGGATTATGTATGAACCTACATCTAGCGCTATAGCGCTATTCCGTCTGGCTTAATTGAGCTATACCTCATTGAGCCTGCGTGATATCGTTTCAGAGACGGTTCGAGGGGCGGCTCTTAGATGTAAGTTACCAGAACCGGTCTCAAACATAGCTTTTGTTCCGGTTGGCGATATGCGGGCTGCGACTTCGTCAAACTCCGCGAAAAATCCTCAGTGTATCTCAGTCGGTTTTTTCGCTCGTATTTCTCGTTTCGCCTCGCATCTCGTCAACCTCGCGAGAAAGCCATTTTTGAGACTGGTTCCAGCTAGATCGGGCAATTTAGCTATCGTCTAGCACCTCGGGCATTGTTATCCCGTTGACGGTCGTGCTGGGTGTATACGGCATCCGTTTTTAGTCCACACATCCGTTAAAGTAGCCGCCCAAGGGTATCCTAGCGGTACATGTAGTGTGCCCATCGTGGCGCTTGATATATCGTGGTAACTGGATCGTAGCGAATGATTGAAGTCTGGTGATGGAGAGATCAGAAGAGATATCGGTTCAGTCACGTAAAGAGTTGCGGACACACGCAGGTCAAAGAGTGTTGCGGGTGACTATACGTGAGGAATTAACAAGCGTGCCACGCGAGATCCTTGAGTATGCGCCTTTAGTCGAGTTTCTTGATCTTAGCTCAAACGAGCTACGCGATGTGCCGGACTGGATAGGAGAGCTGACTAATCTTAGGGTGCTTTTCCTCAGTAATAATCGATTCACAGAGGTTCCGAGAGCGTTACGGCGCTGTCGAGCGCTACGGATGCTCGGTATGCGAGCCAATCAGATTGAGAGCCTCGCTGCAGATGCACTCCCGCCATCGTTAGTATGGCTAACCCTTACAGATAATCATATACAGACCCTTCCTGAAAATCTTGGGAGTCTGCTTGGGCTACAAAAGTTACTGCTCGCCGGTAATGAACTCTCATGCTTGCCTGAGTCACTTAGTGCCTCGACTGCGCTTGAATTACTGCGGATATCGGCAAATAACTTTAAAACTCTTCCAGCGTGGCTATTTGATCTTCCTAGTCTTGCGTGGCTAGCGATTGCAGGTAATCCGTGTTCGGCAGCTACACGAGAGGTGATCCATTCTGTGCATACGATCCCATGGAGTGAATTAGTCTTAATGGAGGAGCTTGGACGGGGTGCTTCAGGGCCCACATACAGGGCGCGCCATGTATCTCCGGGAAGTGCTGAGAGCCTTGTTGCCGTTAAGGTTTTCTCAGCGACTCTTTCAAGCGATGGAGCTGCCGATGACGAGATTGTGGCAGCGCTTAAAGCAGGAGAGCATCCTTATCTTGTCTCAACCAAAGCAGCTTTTAGAGATCATCCTGAGGGTAGGGTGGGGCTGGTACTCGATCTCGTACCCGATGGATATAAAAATCTCGCGGCGCCCCCGAGCTTTGAAAGTGTCACTCGTGATGTGTATCAGGTTGATAAGCGTCTGACCTACAACCAGGCCTTTGCGTATGCGAGTGGTATCGCCCAGGCGATGGCGCATCTACATAAAAACGGTATCCTTCACGGAGATCTGTACGCTCACAACACGCTTGTTCGCGGTGACAGCGCCATCTTGGGTGATTTTGGAGCAGCATGTCTATACGGTGAGACTGCCGAGCTACCTGGCGCACTTCTTGAGCGTGTGGAGGTGCGAGCGTTTGGTATCTTACTTAGTGAGCTGTTGGAGATTGTATTGGCAGACCAAAAACGGGAAGCCATGGTTTCGTTACGACTACTGGCTGAGCGCTGTATTGGGGGCTCTGTGAGCGGGCGGCCTAGTTTTGCTGAGATTCTTGCTTTGCTTAATGAGCATGAGCCTTTTTGTTATGCCTGACAGCAGGGAGCGGCAGATCTAAATACCAACAGTACCACCTTGCTCGTCCTGAACACCCTCAGCACCAACATACTCAAGGGTAATAAAATCCCTGTCGAGACTAGCAGACTGTAACTTGAACCCGGGGAGATCAACGTAGAATTTCTTGACTCGCCCTTGCAGGATATCCTTTAGGTGTTCCTGAAGAGCCGGGGTTTCAAATACAGGGTGATGCTGCAGAGCTTTGTCGACTATAGCTGGCCACTGCGGTGGGGTAGGCGTGCCGATCCCCTGCCAGAAGCAGGCCAGAGAGCATAAATTTATCTGAAAACAGCCGCGCCGCAGGGTTGATTCGATGCGGCGCTCTGTCAGTCCTGAGGTGGCCGGTTCAAGAAGAGAGAGGACTGATTGTGAAAGGCCTCTTACTGCCGTCTGAAGTCGCGCTCCGACTGCACTGATACACTTTTCGTCTACACTGTACGGAGTTACTAGTTGAGCTCCGAACTCTTTAAGTGAATGTTCCCGTAGGAGCGCGAAGCCCTTTGTAACAAACTCATCGGTTAGCGAGGGTATATCTCTGCGTGGAACCGCTTGGATGATCTTATCAAGGACTGATACAATCGGAAGCGGGGTGTTGCCGAACTCTTCTGTAGCTGGAATCAAGTGATCTTTAGAAGGGGCAACAACAGAGCTGGGGGACATATACTGGCAGATGGATAAACAAATACAACGCTAAGTGAAGGTAATTTTACCATCCGGTAAATGCAGATGACAACTACCCTTGCCGATGTGAAGAAATAAAGCTGCCACACTGCTGGTAAAAAATGAGATGCAGCAGATCATTACTGTAAACACTTAATCGCCACAGCTAGCAACACCGTGGCCAGCACAGGTCGTAACACTCGCTCTGGGATTCGCGCGCTTACCTGACTGCCAATCCAGATACCTGGTAGCGATCCGAGCAGTAGAGTGCCAAGCAGTGAAAAATCAACGTTGCCAAGACTCCAATGCCCAAGCCCAGCCACGGCCGCTAAGGGGATAGCGTACGCAAGGTCAGTACCAACCACTCCAACTGCTGGCAGGCTAGGATAGAGAAGTAGGAGGGCAACAGTGCCAAGCGCTCCAGCCCCTACAGACGAAAGAGTCACCAACGCCCCTAAACAGGCACCGATAGCAATCGTTAACAATTTACGATTCTTTCCGATAAGGCGCACAATATCCCGCGGCATCTGGTGTCCTAGCGATCTAACGCGGGGCTTAATCAGTAACGCACACGCTGTAAGGGTAAGCGCTACCCCAAGCGCCATCGTAATCGGTTTAGAGAGATCCCGTCCGTGTTCAGCGTACAGCTCCATAAAATACAGGGTAATAACTGCGGCCGGTATGCTGCCAAGCGATAGCCGTCCAGCTATGCGCCAGTTAACAGAGCGATGAGAGCTGTGATGTACGAGCACACCCAGCAATTTAGTGATTGCAGCAAAAAGAAGATCAGTACCAACAGCGACAGCTGGGTTAAAATTAAACAAAAACACCAGCAGCGGAGTCATAAGCGAGCCGCCGCCAACACCGGTCAGGCCAACTAGGCATCCTACCACTACTCCAGCGATGATGTAGCTACTGTCCATGTTGCGTTACAACACCACTACCGCATCTGTGCACGAGCGTCTGGGCTCTCGTCTGTTTTTACAAGCTGCAGTGCTGGTTCGCGTCCTTGAGCGGGTGTGAACGACTCAAGTTCAGTGATGACTCGTCCTATAAACACCGAGCTTTCGATACGCAGCACTTCGCGGAATTCGTCATCAGAGACATAAATAAAAGCTTCGCGTAGTTTGGAGCGAGGCTTAGTGGTTGTGACGTTTCGTACCTGCGGGGTAATAACGATCACGGGGCGATTTTCACCTTGATACCGGATAGCTTTGCGCTCGACAGCTGTAAGCGAGATAAAGTAGCGGCTCTTGCCATTAAAGACATCAAAGTTTTTTGTGTCGCCGATCTGCCAATCAAGGCTTCGGGCTAAGAAGCACGCCGCGATCGGGTCGAGGGTAAAATTTTCTGATGTAAACGAGAGCACCTTCGGGTCAGGATCGTTTTCACCTCGGCCACGAGTAGCGTGGATTGAATTCAGGTCTGGGCTAAAAGAGATATCGATATTCTTTTTGCGAGAATTTTCGCGGTGATCAATTGCTAAGTGTATTGAGGTGAGATCGGTAGCAGAGATCCTTCCTACTGCGCCGTAGCGTAACTTATAGAGTAGATCTACTCCGCTGTACGTTCTTGCTGCTGCATCAACGATGTAAGCGTCACCTTCTTTTGAGACTGTTAGACTTGCAGAGGCGGCGTTAATCCCTTCCCAGCCGACAGAGTACTCATAGGTTCCAAGTCGCGGTTTAAACGAACTGTTTTCTGGCTTGTAGCGCGGGGTTGTTATCTTTACTAATTCAGGGGAGATGTAGTCGTCGGCCAGCACGGCATCCACACATACGAAAAAATAAATACAGAACAGAGCAACAGCGGCTAAGGCAGAGTAACCCAGTGAGGTTTGGATCCCCATGCCGCCTCTTTGG
>Ga0315904_10004927_pt1 | contig 18720 bp, 18 predicted proteins | sample LakEriMetagenome_6_FD_203529 | JGI IMG/M metagenome (GOLD analysis project Ga0315904, IMG submission 203529) | Freshwater fungal communities from buoy surface, Lake Erie, Ohio, United States - Buoy 12 MA120 | ecosystem: Environmental > Aquatic > Freshwater > Lake | place: USA: Lake Erie, Ohio...
TTGGAGGCCTGATTGTCGTAGGCGATTTTCAATGGGCGGTCCGTCACTTCGGGGCTTCGGGCTACTATGTACACAACGGCCTATCTTACTGGATGCAGTACGGCCTTTTGATTTTTGGGTTAGGCGCGGCGCTACTCGGTGTGCTGGTTCGTCGCGCCGCGCATTTCGTTTCTCGGGACATCACGCCGTTTCGCCAGTTCGCGCTTATGTATGCGATCTATGCAATCGCCTCCGTCTTCTTTGCGAAGGCGTTCGTTTGGAACTGGATATGGTTTGCGGTCGGACTTCACCTTAATGCCCTTCAGTGGCGAGAGACACAACCGCGACGTGGTTCTTCTCAACGAACGCAGCCCGGTCATACTTAGAAGGGCTCCCAAACAAGAGCTGGTCCGAAAAATCCGGAGCCGGTCAAAACGACTCTCGTGAAAGATGAAAATGCCTGAAAGAGAAATCATTACTGTGATTTACGTGGTCGGAGACCTTCGAACCACAGGTCCGATGATTCAACTTCTTTATCTAGTGGCGAACCTTGATCGAAGGCAGTTTAGACCGGTGTTTTTTGTAACGTCGGACTCCCGTGAGCCCTCCGAAATCGAGCTCCAAATTGAACGCCTTGGGATAGAGGTAATTCGGATCAATTCGGGGAAGCTTTCCTCGATTTTTCGCGCACCGCTGACCCTGGCGATGACTGCCCATCGAGAAGCGAGGGTTGTGCTTCATCCATATGGATTTCGTAGCGACATAATCTGCTGGCTTTCACGTGTCCGGCCGCGGGTAGGCGCGGTGCACAACAACCTACGCTACAACTACCAACGAATGTTTGGCAAACGCCGCGGGAGTATAATTGCTTCACTCAATCTATTTCTTTTGAAGCGTGCAGATCTGATAATCTCCTGCGGTGATGCTGTTCGCCAGAATCTGGCCACTCTTGGTCTAAAATCGGTCGCTATACGCAATGCCATTGATCCCGCGATTTACCGGGACTTGATGTGTAGCGCTTTCGCGGCGCAGCGGGACACAAGCACGGAGCTTAGTTATCTCACTGTGGCCAGCAAAATCCCTGGCAAGAACATTGAGTTTCTTGTCAACGAGTTCGCGTTGTCATCACCCGGTTCGCGGCGTTTAGTGGTGATAGGCCCCGCAAGCCCCGATCTCATTGAAAAGCACCGCGATACCAAAACAGTTGAATTTCGGGGGCACGTCACCAACCCAGGGGACGCATTGCTCGAGACAAGTTTTTTTATCTCAGCGTCTGAGCACGAGGGGATGCCCAACGCCGTTATCGAAGCGCTAGCATTGGGGCGTCCGGTGGTGCTTTCGAAGATTCCGGCACATTTGGAGATTATGCAAACTGCTGGAAAAAACGTCGGGACTACTTTTTCGCTGACGCCCGCTTCACTTCGTGAGGCTCTTGATGAAGTCGAGGGCAGCGACTACTCCGTATTAAGCAAGTCCGCGCATGAAGCCGCGACAAGTTCTTTCGATTGTGTTGGTATGGCTCTGCGTTACCAATCTGTGTACAGCAATCTTTTTAAGGGTTCATCTGCTCTTCAGGATGCTTTGGACACGCTGTGACTTGGTCTTTTTGCTCGGACCCCTAGCATTCTGGGTGAGTAATGAGAACCGCCTTTCCGAATGATATCAGACGTCACTGTTTACCTTGAGGCTGGGCTCATGAATGAGGTTTAGCCCAGGTTGGTATAAGGTTTTGCACTTATGTTTACCTCTAAAACACTACTTATAACCGGCGGGACGGGCTCTTTCGGAAATGCCGTCCTGCGGAGGTTCCTTGCCTCTGACATCGGCGAAATCCGGATTTTTTCTCGGGATGAGAAAAAACAGGAGGACATGCGGGTCCGATATGCCGACAAGAAGCTCAAATTCTACGTCGGTGATGTGCGCGACCCACACTCCATTGGCGATGCTATGCAAGGGGTAGATTACTGTTTCCATGCCGCGGCTCTGAAGCAGGTTCCATCGTGTGAGTTCCACCCGATGCAGGCGGTGCAAACCAATGTTCTTGGTACAGAGAATATGCTCAACGCTGCCATACGTTCCGGCGTCCAGCGTGTGATCGTGCTGTCGACCGACAAGGCTGTCTATCCGATAAACGCAATGGGGATGTCAAAAGCCCTGATGGAGAAGGTGGCAGTCGCAAAATCACGCACGGCGGGGGCTACTATGATCAATGCCACCCGTTACGGAAATGTGATGGCCTCACGCGGGTCGGTAATCCCTCTGTTCGTTCAGCAAATTCGCAGCGGTAGGCCAATTACGATTACAGATCCAAACATGACGCGGTTTATGATGACGCTAGACGACGCCGTGGACCTTGTTCTGTTTGCTTTCCAGAATGGCCAGCAAGGCGAACTTTTCGTTCAGAAGGCCCCCGCAGCGACGATCGAAACGTTAGCAATTGCCCTTGCCCAACTTATGGGAACACCTGATCACCAGATTAAGGTGATCGGCACCCGCCATGGGGAGAAGCTATATGAAGCGCTCATGACCAGGGAAGAAATGGCGGTCGCATCCGATCTCGGTCGTTACTATCGTATCTCCCCAGACCTACGCGATCTGAACTACACCAAATATGAACGCGAAGGCGAAACGATTATCAGCGAGGCTCAGGACTACAACTCGCACAACACGGAGCGTCTCGATCTCGAAGGTACGAAAGCCATCCTGATGCGACTCCGTACGATCCGCGCCATCCTGGACGGCGCCGTAGCCGAGGAGGAGTGAACGTCAATGGGACGGCCTGTCATTAGTTGTTTTCTCAATCTGACCGGTCCCTTCGGCCCTGGAGTACACCCATGAGGGTTCTGGTTCTTGGTTCCACCGGCATGCTTGGTAGCGCCGTATGCCGCGCTTTCTCCGCAGGACCGGGGTTTTCTGTTTTCGCCGCAGCCCGAACCCTAGATCGCATGGTCGCTCTGAAGCGACTTGAGTCAGCGCGGTTTGTCGTCGGTGTCTCGGTTGAAGATTTATCGTCGGTTGAGACCGCAATGAAAGAGGCAAAACCTGACCTCGTCATAAACTGCATCGGCGTAATCAAGCAGTTGGCCGCTGCAGCGGATCCCGTGGCGTCGATATACATCAACTCGTTGTTTCCGCATCAACTCCATCGAATATGCAGAGCGCATGAGGCGCGCCTGATACACGTATCTACCGACTGCGTATTCACTGGCAAAAAGGGATCTTATCTGGAAAGTGATTTTCCGGATGCGGACGATCTTTACGGCCGTTCGAAGCTGCTTGGTGAGATCGTCGGAGAAGGCGCTATAACGCTTCGAACATCCATTATCGGCGAGGAAATCAACAATGGATCAAATGGTCTTGTAGGATGGTTCCTCTCGCAAACGGGCGACGTAAAGGGATTTCGTAAGGCTATCTTCTCTGGCTTTCCGACTGTCTCTCTGGCCCGGATTATTCGCGACTATATTGTCCCTCGGCCAGATATGAACGGGCTCTATCACGTGAGTGCGGAGCCAATAGATAAGTACAGCCTTCTGCAGTTGGTAAAGGCGGCATATGAGCGAGACACCTTGATAGCGCCCGATGATCGGCTTGAGATTGACAGGTCTCTGAATTCTGATCGGTTCCGCGAAAAGACCGGCTTTGTGACACCTGATTGGCCCGCTCTCGTCGATGAAATGCGGTCTGCATCCTCTTTCTGGAACCAATAACGCGTATCGCTGCAGCCTCTTTTTTGACCTGAAAAATATCTCGGAACCTCGAAATGCTTAAGATAGCTACTATCGTTGGAACCCGCCCTGAACTGATCAGGCTATCGGTTCTAATCGGTCTTCTCGATCGATACTGCGAGCATAGGCTTATACATACGGGGCAGAGTTATGATTACGAATTGAATCAGGTGTTTTTTGATGACCTTGGCATCCGCCCGCCAGACTGGTTCCTGAATGCTGCAGGAGAGACCCCTGCCGCCACAATCGGGCAAGTCATCACCAAGGCAGATGAGGCTTTGGCGAGGTTTTCTCCAGATGCCGTGTTGATCTTGGGCGACACAAACTCTGCGCTGGCTGCAATCCCGGCGAAGCGGCGCAAGATTCCAATTTTCCACATGGAGGCTGGGAACCGCTGTTTCGATATGCGGGTTCCCGAAGAAATTAATCGCAGGATTGTCGACCACATCGCCGATGTAAATCTGCCTTACACCCGTTTGGCACGTGATAATCTGATCGCTGAGGGACTCCCAACTGACCGCATCATTGTAACAGGCAGTCCGATGTTCGAGGTCATCGCCCATCATCGCGGCGGCATTGAGGGCAGCGATGTGCTCGCCCGGCTCGAACTGACCCCCCGGAGCTATTTTGTCGTAAGCGCTCACCGCGAAGAAAACATCGACAGTCCGGTCAATTTCCAGGGCCTCGTGGATAGCCTCAACCGAATCGCGCAAACCTATTCCCTACCGGTGATCGTCTCCACCCACCCGCGCACCCAGAAAAAAGTGGATGCCACCGGCGCGCAGTTCCACCCGCTGGTGCGCCTTCTGAAGCCGCTTGGTTTTAAGGACTACGTTAAGCTGCAGATCGAAGCTCGCGCCGTGCTTTCCGATAGCGGTACGATCACGGAAGAAAGCTCAATCCTAAACTTCCCGGCACTGAATATTCGCCAGGCCCATGAACGACCCGAGGGCATGGAGGAAGGCAGCGTGATGATGACCGGACTTGATCCTGCGCGCATCATGCAGGCGCTTTCCATCCTCGAAAATCAGCCGCGCGGCGAAGAGCGCCTTTTGCGGCTGGTCGAGGATTATGATGCTCCCAACGTGTCGCATAAGGTTCTGCGCCTCATCATGAGCTACACTGATTATGTGAATCGCGTTGTGTGGCGGAAGGGATAGGGCCGTTGCGTCTGGCATTGCTGGCCGATACGTTCCCGCCGCTGCGGTCATCGGGGGCTGTGCAGCTGAAGGATCTCTCGCGCCAGTTCGCGCGCGATGGCCACGACCTGACCGTGATGATCCCGTCTTCGGACATTCTAGGCTCCCACGTCCTGGAAGAGATCGACGGGTGCCGGGTTTTACGCCTCAAGGCGCCTCGCACGAAAGATATCTCCTTTGTGCAGCGTGTGATTGGCGAAAGCTTAATGTCTTCCGCCATGCAAGCCAGCCTTGCCAGAAGCCCGCTTGCCGATGCACGCTATGACGGCGTCATCTGGTATTCCCCAACCATTTTCCTTGGGAGCCTGGTCTCGCGGCTCAAGCGGCAGAGTGACTGCCGTGGCTATCTGATCCTGCGCGATGTATTCCCGGAATGGGCGGTGGATATGGGGCTGCTGGGGCGCGGAATTCCCTATCACTATTTCAAGGCAGTGGAAGCTCATCAATATGCGCAGGCCGATGTGATCGGAGTGCAATCAGAAAGTAACCTTGGTTATTTCAAAACCTGGTCTGCCCGCCCTGGCCGGCGCGCAGAGGTCCTGCAAAACTGGTTAGATGGCGAGGCCGAACAAGGCTGCTCCATCCGGATCTCCGATACTCCTCTGAAGACCAGGAAGGTCTTCGTTTATGCCGGTAATATGGGAATCGCCCAAGGCATGGACCGATTGATAAACCTCGCTGCAGCGCTCCGGGACCGGCATGATGTGGGTTTCCTCTTTGTCGGCAGGGGCACGGAAGCAGACCGCCTTCGCAGGCAGGCTAAGGACCGGGGGCTTTCAAACGTCCTCTTCCACGACGAGATCCCTTCAGAAGAAATCCCTGGGCTTTACGCCCAGTGTCATTTTGGTCTTGTAGCGCTTGATCCGCGCCACAAGACTCATAACCTGCCCGGAAAATTTCTAACCTATATGCGCGCAGGTCTCCCGGTTCTGGCTTCGATCAATCCTGGCAACGACCTGGCAGCTCTAATTGAGGATGAGGGGGTAGGCAGAGCCTCCGTCGACCCGGCCGGTGCAGACCTTCCTCAGCTGGCTCTTGAAATGTTGACAGCGGCAGGCTCGGCAGGCTCAGCGGCCGAGCGCTGTAAAGAGCTGTTCGGCCGCCTTTTCTCGCCCGCGGCCGCGGCAAGGCAGATTGTGAGAGGTTTGCGGGAATGAGCCCAGATTTGCAGTCACCTGAAGGCCCGGGCGTTTCGAAGTCCCGGTTGCCAGGCGTACAGGAGTTTGATCCGAGCTACTTCAAAAGCCTCCAGGCGGAAGCGGCTGCCTCTCCAAGGCGCCGCATGCACCGCAATGTTCACACAAGGTACGATGACCCCTGTCAAAGGCTCTTCAATGTGCTGAACGATGACAGCTACATACCGCCTCACCGCCATCTGTCGGACCCCCGGGATGAAATGATCCTTGCCGTGCAGGGGCTCGCGGCTCTGATCGTATTCGATGACGTTGGTGCTGTAACCGGCATTGCTCCGTTCGGGAGTGAGGCGCACGGCGGCGGCGCCGCGATGGCAGTTGGCGTTGAGCATGCAGCCGGGGTCTGGCATACAGTCGTCTCGCTCTCGCCCGTTTGCACGCTGATTGAATTGAAGGCGGGCCCGTTCAATCTGAATGGCCCAAAAGAGTTTGCGCCCTTCGCTCCCGACGACGGCGGCTCCAATGCTGCTCTTGAGCTTTTATGCAATTGGCAAACTCTGGCTCGGTCGGCCCTCGTCGGCGCCATGGTGCCCTGAGCTTGAAGAAAGCATCGTGATGGGTCTTGCAGCCCGTTATCGGCATTAGGAGACGTTTTCCCCGCCTTCCGGGTAAACTTATCAAATAGCTCGCGGATGCTAATCGAGGCCGAAAAGCTTTCCGTTGGTCTATTGGGGTGGAGAAGTCCGCAATGCAATCAATTGCACCGCCGATAGACACACAATGAACAGATTGCGGGTGGGGTACTTGCAATGCGAAACGAGTAGCGGTCGCCCAATCGAAGTGCCGCCGACCCAGAGGACAAAGGTTAGGACATGAGTATTGATCAAGCTCAACGTAAGCTCGACAGCACCCAGATCGATGCTTTCAAGCACGACGCGTTCGTTGAAGATCAGGTGCGGGACTTTTCGAACCTTGCGTTCGCAGTGGCGGGTGATGGTGTTGTCGTGGATGTGGGCGGCGGTGTTGGATACTTTGCGCACTCAGTGGCCACGCGGCTGAAACGCCCTGTGCGGATGATCGATGCGGATCCCGGTTCAGTTGCGCATGCGCGGCTTCATGGCGTCAATGCGGAGGTTGGCGATGCGCTCGCGCCGACCATTCGCGGGGATGAGGACGTCGTATGCTTCAACCTGATCCTGCACCACCTCATCGACGCCAATGAAGCCGGCACGCGGGCGCTTCAAGTCAAAGCGCTCACGGTTTGGCGAGGCAAGGCAAAAGCTGTGTTCGTCAATGAATATATCTATCAGTCTTTTGTCGGCACAGCATCGGGCGCACTGATCTACGCAATCACCTCCAACGCCTTCTTGTCTGCCATTTTAAAACACGTTGGGAAAATAATCCCGGCGTTTCGGGCTAACACCTTTGGTGTGGGCGTACGTTTCCGAGCCCATGAGGAATGGGTGAAGCTGTTTGCCGAGGCCGGATATCGGGTTGTCAAAACCCAGATCGGCGTGCCGGAGCGGATTTCGATGCCGTGGCGCGGGCTGCTTATCAAAACGATCAGGCGAGACAGCTTTATTCTGGAATCCCTGCCCGCTTGAGGAACAAATGCTTGCCATCATCAATTACGGCCTGGGCAATGTGCTGAGGAAAGACAGCTGCATACCGTCTCACCGCCATCTGTCGGAACCCCGGGATGAAATGATCCTTGCCGCGTGAAGTTCAGCAATCCGGCCGCTTAAAAATGGGATGATTACCTACTTAGCGAGGGACCGAAATCTGTTCAGACAAACCGAGCCAACTCTCTGCCATCAAAGATTTACAGGGCTGCGGTAGGACGGGGCAGATTGTCCCGCTTCGGGGGTTAAAAGCAGGCAAAACAGCAGAGGCCTGCTTTCCCGAGGTTGAAATCAGGCCCATCATCATCAACATGGCGCTGGCTCGTGCTTTTAGAATGAAGGTTCCACGGCGTGCAGAGGTTTGTTTACTGCGTTTTGGCCATATTCTGCGCCGCGCTACTCGGCGCCTGCCAGTCCGGCGGCGGCGCGGGCCAGCGCTCTGCGGCCCTGGCCGTGCCCGACACCACGTCCCCGGTCCAGAGCGGTGACCTGAGGATCGGCCCGATGGACCTGCTTGATGTCTCCGTTTTCGGCGCGCCCGACCTTGACGGGGCCTACCAGGTCGATTTCGAAGGCAACCTCAAGCTGCCTCTGGTCGGCAGCTTCAAGGCAGCCGGTTACACCGCCTCTGAACTCGCAACCTACCTCGAAGGGCGCCTCTCCGAGCGCTACCTTCAGGACCCGGATGTTACCGTGCGGATCTCGGAGAGCCTCGACCGGCTCGTTACCGTCGACGGCTCGGTGAGCAAGCCCGGCATGTATCCGGTGCTCGGACAGCTCACGCTCCTCCAGGCCATCGCCTTGTCGGGCGGGCCAACCGACAATGCCGACCCGCGCCGGGTCATCATATTCCGCCAGATCGAAGGAAAGCGGACCGCCGCCGGTTTCGACCTGAGGGCCATACGGGAAGGCAAGGCTGAAGATCCAATCGTCTACGGCAATGACATTGTCGTTGTTGATGGGTCCGAGGCAAGGCGCCGCTACGGCGATTTCCTGCGGTCTGTCCCACTTCTGGCCCTTTTTGTGCTTTATTAATTTCGTACTGTCTGTTCAACGCGGGAAAGATGTTTCATGCCAGATGATCGCAGCACCCCGCTGAGCGTCAGGCCCGCCTTTCGCGGGCAGGGGGTGTCAGATCGGCGCGATGAAGGCCTGACCCCCATCCAGGTGGCCGATCCGCGCTACAGCAAGGATCCCTACGAGGAAGACGGCGACAGCTTCGATTTCTGGGGCGCGCTGCGTATCGTCCTGCGCCGCAAGTTCATGATTCTTGCCGTCATGGTCCTGGGCACCGCGATCGCAGCCCTGCTGACCCTGCAGGTCACACCGCTCTACAGGGCAACCGCCACGATCGAAGTCCAGCGCGAGGAGACAAGGATAATCGAGGCCGGGTCGATCGACCCGGTGACGATCGCCGACAGCGAGTATATGGCCACCCAGTATGCGCTGCTCAAAAGCCGGGCGCTGGCCGAGCGGGTTGTGGAAACGCTCGATTTAGCCTCAGACGAGTTCTACGCCGATCAGGAACTTTCCCGCGAGCTCCGCGTTCGCGAAGCGGGCGAAACGCTCGCAGAAAATTTAAAGGTTGCACCGGAAGGACGCAGCCGCGTGGTTAAGGTTTCAATGGTCAGCGCCGACCCGGCCGACGCTGCCCGCGTCGCCAATACACTGGTCGATAGTTTCATCGAGGGCAGCCTAGAGCGCAAGTTCAACACCACCGCCTATGCCCGCAAGTTCCTCGAAGAGCGCCTCGCGGCCGCAAAGACCGCGCTGGAAGATGCTGAGCGGCGACTGGTCGACTATGCGCAGCAGCAGGATATCCTTGAAGTCAGTACGAACGACGGGAACACCTCGCTCGACGTTGATTCACTGGTCGCGTTAAATCAGGAGCTCGCCAAAGCCCAGAGCGAGCGGATCATAGCAGAACAGCGCTACCGCGAAAACCTGACCAGCGAGACGACCCAGGAAGTCCTGGAAAGCGCGGACCTGAAACGCCTGCGCGAGGCCCGCTCGGAACTCGCCGCCGAATACCAGGAAATGCTCGGCACGTTCAAGCCGGACTATCCTGACATGCAGAAACTTGCAGCTCGTATCGATGCAGTAGACGCTGAGATCGGCGCGTCCCGCAGCGCGATCCTCGTGGCAGCCGAAGCGGCGTTCAAGGCCGCCGCCGCACGCGAGCAGTCGCTCGCCCAGCGCATCTCGGAGCTTAAAGTGGACGTCCAGGACCAGCGCGGCCGCCGGATCGATTACACCATCCTGCAGCGCGAGGTCGATACCGCCCGCACCCAGTATGAAGCGCTGCTCCAGCGCCTGAAGGAAGTCTCGATCGGCGGCGGCGTCGGCTCGAGCCAGGTCTCCGTTGTCGACAGGGCGGTGGCGCCGCTGCTTCCGTTCGAGCCGAACATTCCGCGTAACCTCTTGCTGGCGCTGGTCCTCAGCTCCTCGCTGGGTGTCGGGCTCGCGTTCGCGCTCAACTACATCGATGACACGATCAAGACTCCGGAAGACGTAAAGCAGAAGCTAGGCCTGCCGGCGCTCGGCGTCATCCCGAAGGTCAAGGGCAGGCAGGCACAGATCACTGACGCCCTCAAGGATCCGCGCTCGCCGATTGCGGAAGCCTTCTTCTCGGCCCGCACCGCGCTCGAGTTCACCACGACAACCGGCGCGCCGCGCAGCCTTGTCGTGACGAGTTCGAAGCCGAGCGAAGGCAAGACCAGCACGACCGTCTCACTCGGCATCTCCTTCGCAAAGACAGGCCGCAAGGCGCTGATCATAGACGCCGACATGCGCAAGCCGTCCTTCGTCGCGAATGCCGCCGATTCCGTCGGCCTTTCGGGCCTGCTGACACAGGACGCCGTCCTCAGCGAAAACATCGTCGGGTCTTCAACGCCCGGGCTCTTCCTCATTCCGAGCGGCGTGATCCCGCCGAACCCGGCAGAGCTCTTGTCCTCGCCGCGCCTTGCCGCGCTGATAGAAGAGGCCTGCGAGTTTTTCGACATCGTGATCGTCGACTCGCCGCCGCTGCTCGGGTTTGCGGACGCGCCCATCCTCGCCTCCGTCTGCGAGGCGACGATCATCGTGCTGGAATCCGGCGCGATCCGCAGGCCCGCTGCGCTGCGATCTGTCGACCGGCTGATGGAGAGCAATGCCAATGTCGTTGGCGCGGTGCTGACCAAGTTCGATGCCAGAAAGTCCGGCTATGAGAGCGGCGAATATTATTACGCCTATGGCAAGGGCGCCTATGCTTACGGCGCAAAGAAAGTCGGAAGCAACGAGCGCAGCCGGCGCAAGATCCGGCTCTTTGCAGAGCCGGGGCCTGAGCAGGACCGGGGCGAGGACCGCTCCGGCGGGTCATGAGCGTGCTCGCGCGCGCCGGCCTAGCGGTCCTGTTTTGCGGGCTCGCCGTCGCGGCGCTCCTTTATTCAATCGCAGCGACACCTGCTGAGGCTCCGGGGCAGGCCAGCCCTCCTGCTTTTGCCTGGACGGCGGCAGAACTCGCTTGCTTTGAGGCCTATGAGAACTGCAACCGCGAGAGACTGGTCGACGGCGCGCCCGCAGCCCCGTTGTCGGCCCGCCCGTTCGCCCTGCAGCTCGTTGAGGGGATCGTATCCGGGGATGAAGAGGCGGCCAGGCTTTTAGCGGCCGAAGTCCTTGCGCGCGATCCACGCTCGAGAGATGCGCGCCAGGTCCTCGCAGCGGCGGCCCTGCGCGCAGGCGATGTCGACGGCTTCCTTGTCCTCTTCCTGCCACTCTTCGATGTCGACGCCGTTCAGCGAGACGCCTATGCCGATTTCCTGGCTGGCCTCAGCAAGGCGCCTGAGATCCGGGCGGCTCTGGCCCCAAAACTCAGGGACGGCGCCACATGGAGCGCCGCCTATCTCAGCGCCCTGACCCGCCGGGGCGGGCTCACCGTCAGCGATCTCATCCCGCTCTATGCGCATGCTCCGGCAAGGGTGCAGGCCCAGTTCCTCCAGCGCCTGACAACAGCCGGCCAGTGGGACATGGCCTATGTCGCGTTTGCAGAGTTTACCTCGGCGGGCCCGCTCGGTGCAGATGGCGGCGAGCCGGATCGCGGTGAGGCGCTGGCCTTGTCGGTTCCGTTTAATCCGCTGCTTCGGCCAAGCGCTGCGCCGGCCCCGTTCAACTGGTGGACCGCGTCGCGCAGCGCGCAGCTACTTGAAGAGGGCGGCGCCTACGCCTTCTACGAAGGAAGGAAAGTCGAAACGCTCCTTGTGCAGAGCTTTCCGTTATCGCCCGGCGCTTACACGCTTGCCGCAGAGCATAGCGGTGAGGCCAGCGAAACCGGCGGCTATTTCAGCTGGCAGATCGCCTGCGCGGACGGCGGCGGGCCGGCGCTTGCCCGGTTCGATGTGCGGGCGCTGAAGGCCGCCTCGTCCCAGGAGACCTGGGATTTTGAGCTGGCGCCCGGAACCTGTCCCTACCTGCGGCTCTCGCTGAACGGGGTGCCGGGCGGCTTTCCGCGGCCGGCGCGGATCGAGCTCAAATCCGTGCGGCTCTCGAGGCGCAGCCCGCAGGCCGCAGCGCCATGAGCGGCGGGGGCGCCTTGCGCAGGTATGGCGCGCGCACGCTTGCGCCGCTCTTCCTTGTTGCGACCGTGGTCACCGGTGGCTCTTCCTTTGAAGGCGAGCATGTACAGGCGGCCGGCTTTGCCCTCTCTGCCGCCCTGCTGGCTGTGCTTTTCGGGATCGGCCTGCATTGGGTGACCGGTCCGGTGCGCTCGTTCCTGCTCTTTGCCCTCTGCCTTGGCGTGCTCGGCGCTGCGCAGGTTATTCCGGTGCCGATGAGCTGGACGTCCGGGCTGGCGGACCGCGGCACCGCGTATGGAGGACTTGCGGCGCTCGGCCATTCCCCCGGGGCCTTTCCGCTCAGCCTGTCGCCGGAAAGTACGGTGGCTTCATTCCTCGCCTTCCTGACGCCGCTCGCCGCCTTCTGCCTGGTCGCCTCCCTCAAATGGTCGCGCGGCGCAGAGATGCTCAAATGGACCATTCCGCTGCTCGGCGCGGCTAGTGCGCTTCTGGGGCTTGCGCAGGTCTTTTTCGGCGACAGTCCGCGCCTCTACCTGCATGAGCGCACCAGTGAAGGACTGCCCGCCGGCTTCTTTGCCAACGTAAATCACCAGGCAAGCTTCCTCCTGATGTGCCTGCCCTTCGTGGCATCGCTCGCCGCAGACCTGCGCCGGGACTGGGACGCAGGCGACGCGCAGGTTGCACGGGCGCTGGTGCTGGCCGCCTGCGGCCTTCTGATCATTGCCGGGGTGTTCGGGGCAGGCTCGGTTGCCGGGTACATGCTGCTCGCGCCGGTGACGCTTTTTTCCCTTTTGCTTCTCAGCAGCGGCGGGCGCAGCGCGGGCAGTCCGCTGTTCGGGGCCGGGCTCGTCCTCGGCATTCTCCTCTTTGCAGCCGTCTTCGTGTTCTCAAGCCCGGTCCTGGAAGGGCTGGGCGCCATGTCTGTCAGCGAGGGCGAACTGAGCCGGACCGGAATTGCGCTGCGATCGATGGATGTCCTGGAGCAGCACTGGAAGGCCGGAACCGGGCTCGGAAGCTTCGCCGAAGTCTACCATCTTTATGAAGATCCCGCTTCAGTCGTCTACGTCTATATCGCGCACGTCCATAACGACTATTTCGAATGGCTGATCGAGACAGGCGCGGCCGGCGGCGCGCTGCTCGGCGCATTCCTGGTCTGGTTCCTCGTCCAGTTCATCCGTGTCTGGACAAGCACGAAAGCCGGGGCAGCAAGCCTTCGGCGGGCGGCAAGTATCGCCTGCCTCGTGATCGCGCTGCACAGTTTTGCCGACTACCCCTTGCGCACGCCGGCGGTGGCTGCGCTGGGCGCTATGTGCCTCGCGCTTATGGTCGTGCCGCGCAAGATGCGGGACGGCCCGCCGATGGCAGAGGTTGCGGGATCTGCCGAGCCCCTCCGGACGGTTACGCTTTGATGACCTTTATTGGAAGCCCGCAGGCGGCACGGCCTTCTGCAAAATAGGCTGGCATCCGGGCGGTTACGCTAAGGCCAGGGCAGCAGAGCCGGTTCGGCAACATGACGCGCGGCTCCGAGACGTGCCGCCGTTCAGCTATCTTTGGCGGCCTTCTTCACTTTGCGCTCTTCAGTTCGCCTTATCAGGGCGATACGAAGACGGTAGGCGCCGAGCGGGAACATGCCGGCCAGGACCCCGAGTACATTGGCCGCGAGGTCTTCCAGCGACGCTTCCCGCCCTGTCAGGGTCTGTCCGAGTTCAAGGCCTGCCCCGATCATGAGGAGGGCGAGGACCGTCCAGCCTAGCGGCAGGCGCGGGAAGGCGGCGACCGCAAGCGGGCCAAGAAGGAAGAAGGCGCCGAAATGTCCGTACTTGTCATCCGGATTGTTGGCGAACACGCCGAGATCGGTTCCCGGCGGCGCCAGCGCAAGGACCGCGAAGAGAGCCAGCGCGCCAAGGAAACCCAGCACGCAGAAGATCTGGAAAATGCGGATCAATGTAAGTTCGCTCGTACCTGCTGGTGTAAAATCTATCGAACAGGAATGGTCTGGTGGTAACTCCGGCAGGCTTGTTCCTGGCAATTTACTTTCTGTCTGAAAACCCTCAGCGCTTCTGCCTCCTTGCAGGCCAAACGTTTCAGCCAGGAAATCGCCTGATCAACAACTCTGCCTCGCTGGCGCACCCGGCCTACCTGGCGCCGTGCCCGGTGAGGATGACCCGCACCGTATGGATGCAGATCAGGGCGTCGAGCCAGATCGAGAAATTCTTCACATAGAAAAAATCATACTGAAGCTTGTCGCGCACGTCCTCGACGCTCGTGACATGCCCCTGCTTGACCTGCGCCCAGCCGGTAATCCCGGGACGGACAATGTGGCGGTAGCTGTAGAAGGCCAGCTCGCTGTCATACCAGGCTGCAAGCCGGCGTGTCTCCGGGCGCGGCCCGATCCAGCTCATATGCCCCATGAGGATGTTGAGGATCTGGGGCAGCTCGTCGATCCGCGTCTTGCGGATGAACCTGCCGACCCGCGTGATGCGCGCATCATCCGGCAGCGTCATGTCGGCGCCTTTTCCGGACGCGGTCTCCTGCGCCTCGCACATCGAGCGGAACTTGTAGATCGTAAAAGATTTGCCCCGGTAGCCCATCCGCTCCTGCCGGAACAGGGCCGGTCCGCTGGACTCGAGCCGGATTGCGGCCGCAACGATCATGAGGATCGGTGAGAGCAGGATCAGCGCGGCAAGGGCCACAAGGAAGTCGATATAGAATTTCAGCGGCGCATAGATGCTGTCGGGGGCAAGATGCCCGAACGAGTTCTCCGAGATATGCTCGATCTCGACCTGGCCTTCGAGGGACTCTCGCAGCTGCCTGGCATTGTAGACCCGGCGCCCGGCAATCGCGGCTTCGGCGACAAACCGCTCCCAGTCGTCGCTCAGGGCCTCGCTGTGCAGGTCAGCCACGATTGGCAGGTCGCCGTGCCGGCGGGCATCCGCCGGCGACGCGAGGCGAATCCAGTCGACATGTCTGAGTTCTGTCAGACTGTCCGTCCTGCCGCCCGGGATAAATCCGAACGCCGGACGGCGCAGGCGGATTGCAAGGAAGCCGATGAAGAAGAAGAAGGCGATGACCGCGAGATAGCTGATGAAGAACTGCTGGCGGCTGAAATCGAGCCGGAAGGCGAAGAACAGGGCGGCGATGGCCAGATAGGACATCGTGAAGGCCGGGACCGTGTTCATCAGCGCCGCCGTACCCGGCAGGCTTGTCACCTTCCGGTAGAAGAGAAGCCCGAGAAGCACGGCCATGATGTTGCCGAGATTGGTATTCGAATAGCTGAGGAACGGGTCCTCCACAAACTCGTAGAGTTCGCGCACCGCGTAGGCCCCGAACACTCCGGCGATCAGGGCGCCGGCAAGTTGGAACCGCGCACTTCCAAGCACTGCGCCGAGGCGGCGGTAAAGCCGCGCCCGGCTTGTCCTGACCTCTTCGGCCGAAAGGGTATCGGACGCACTGCTCATGGCCGGGCCCCGGGGCTGGGCCTGGCCGAGCCGGCCGGGCGCACCGGCGCGCGCTCGACGAGCATGGCGGCCTGCGAGGCGATGTTGAGCTGCACGTCCCGTGTCGCCATGCTGATCAGCAGCAGGATCCGGTCTTTTGCGGGCAGGCTGAGGACATCCCCGATCCAGTTGTCGAAGGGGCCGCCCATCACGCGCACCCGGTCACCGGGCGCGAACGTTTCGGTAAGGCCGGTCATCTCGCCCGTCTCGCCGGCAAGGGCCTGCAGCCGCTCGACCAGTCCGGCGGGCAGGGGGGCCGGCGTATCGCCGACCTTGACGATGTTTGCGACCCCGAACGTCGATTCCACAGGGCGCCAGCGCTGGCGGGAGGCGTCGAGACGAATGAAGGTATAGCCCGGGAAGAGCGGCGACAGGCGCCATTCCTGCCGGCGGGCATGGCGAACAGAGCGCGCCACGCGCGGCGTGAAGGTTTCGAAACCCTGGCGTTTCAGGTTGGTCTCGGCACGCTGGTCTCCCCGCGGCTGCGTGCGCACCGCGTACCAACGGATGTTTTCGCCACTCACGCCCGACCCCACCTTTATGCTTAACAGATTGCTAACCACGCTTACTCTGGTTGCACAACCCGTTCACAAAACTTTACCTTAACCCTGCGAAAAGAGGGTGAGATTTTTGTCAGACATGATTGAATGCGGGGCATCGCTAAACCCTGCACAAGCAGGCCAGTGAAGCCGGAGTAAGCTTGCGCCATTTGTTTTCAGCACGCACGGCGCGCGCCGGCGCCCCTCAGGGCAGCCCTGGACGCCGGCTTTATGCGATCGGCGATGTGCATGGCTGTTACACCGAAATGTGCGCGCTGCTCGAGCTTATCCGCCGGGACCATGAGGCCCGCCCGCCGATGCCTTGCTTCATCGTTTTCCTGGGCGATCTGATCGACAGGGGCCCGCAAAGCCGCGAGGTCATCCGTCACCTCAGGGAGCAGCCGCCTGGATTTGCCCAGCTCTACATCCTCAAAGGCAATCATGAGGAGATGATGCTGCGGGCCCTTCGCGGCGAGCCTCATCTCATCCGGGACTGGCTCAGGCATGGCGGCGATACATGCGCGCGAAGCTACGGGTTGGATCCGGCAAGGCTGCTCACGGAGGACACAGAAACCCTCGAACACCTTCTTGCAAGCCATATCCCGGCCGGTGATCTCGACTTTCTGGAAAAGTGCATCGACCAGGTCCGGTTCGGTGACTACCTGCTGGTGCATGCCGGTGTGCGCCCGGGTGTGGCCCTGCAGGACCAGTCAGGGCGCGACCTGCGCTGGATCCGCGGCGAATTCCTGGACACAGGGCAGGACTTCGGCGCAGTCGTCGTCCACGGGCACACCATCACGGATACGGTTACCGAGAAAGCCAACCGGATCGGGCTCGATACGGGCGCCTACAGGACTGGTATTCTGAGCGCCGTACGGATTGAAGGCGCGCAGCGCAGCTTCCTGTCAGCCGGCCCGGCGGAGTGATAAGGACCTGGCCTGCGGACAAAAGGGAAGCCTTAACGGGAAGACTGCCCCGAAAACAGGCAGTCGCGGCGTGCGGCCGGGCGGGGTGGACGCATATGCGCCTGAAAGTATGACGCTATTAAGAAATTACGCGCCAACGTCGAAAAACGGGTCGACGGCGGTTGCCAATTAGGTTAACCGAAACGTCAAGCAAAATGGGGAAGACCATGAAACGCAAGTTATTGGCTACGGTATCGGCAATCTGGCTCTCAGGGTCCATGATCGCCGCTCACGCGCAGACCTCGGCCGACACAGCCGCCGGCGAAGTTGTTGCAACGACTGGTGATGAAGGTTCTTACTTCTTGATCCGCGGGGGCGAGAGGTTCTCGCTGTCTCCGGGCGATCAGCTTTTCGACGGCGACCGCATCGTAACGCAACTCGGCGCGAGCGTAGAGCTGCAGATCGACGACTGTACCCGAACACTCGACGAGGGTCTTACGACCGTTATCGATGACGCTTTCTGCGAAGCAGTCTTTGCATCAGCCGGCCAGACGTTCCTTGCTGAAGCCGGAATTACTCAAGGCACGACAACCGGCGCGCTTCTGCCCGTGCTTGGGGGCGTCGCTGTTTTAGGCGGCGGTGCAGCGGCTCTGGGCGCCGGCGACGAAGATCCAGCTTCGCCACCACCGCCACCACCGCCACCACCGCCACCACCGCCACCACCGCCACCACCGCCACCACCGCCACCACCGCCACCACCGCCACCACCGCCACCACCGCCTTCGAGCACCTGAACGGCCGGGAAAGTGGACTGTCAGGCCCGCCGTGAAAACGGCGGGCCTTTCTGCGTCTGGCGTGTGCGCCGTCGCGGGCCGCTTGCAGTCTTCGGGGGGCCGGGCCAGCTGGCAACGGTTTGACCCCGGGTGATTTCTCAGCCCGTTTCAGCGCTGCGCCACTGCAGCCCGTTCAGACTTATGGCCCCGGCATTATGCGGCGCGGGCTTGCTCCAACGGCGCGGCGGCCTGCGACCGGCGTACATCTCGCGGTGTCAACTTCTGCGTGAATCTCGGCCGCCCCGCCAGGGTCAGAGGTGCGCGGCGCCGGCACAGGGGCAGGGGAAATCCTGAAGACCCTGCTCCATCAGCGTCGCGGCGACGGCGCCGGGATACTCACGCCCGCCCACTGAGGGGCGGCCAGCATCACGATTGCGGTAATGAAAAAGATGCGGGCAGAAGCCCTGCAGAGCCGCAGCACGCGCCGGCGCTGACCTCTGGCGCAGGTTCCTGAGCGCAGCAGAGCCTTTTTTAATCTGGCTGGCCCCAGAGCGGGGCCTTCCGGGAGCCGTCCGGGATAACGCCGGCGCAGCAGTGAGGTACGGGCCGGACAGGGCAGGCCGGTTTCAGCGGCTTTGATGACTGGCGCGTTCGCTGAAAGCCGGCAACTGCGTTGCCTGGCCCGCTAGAGCGAGGCAAATCCGGCTCGGGGGGCAGGGAGCGGCGTGTCCCTGATTGACGGGAAGGCGCGGAACATATACGGAACACGTAAGCCTGAATTAAGCGAGGATGTGTGAC
>Ga0315904_10004928_pt1 | contig 18718 bp, 13 predicted proteins | sample LakEriMetagenome_6_FD_203529 | JGI IMG/M metagenome (GOLD analysis project Ga0315904, IMG submission 203529) | Freshwater fungal communities from buoy surface, Lake Erie, Ohio, United States - Buoy 12 MA120 | ecosystem: Environmental > Aquatic > Freshwater > Lake | place: USA: Lake Erie, Ohio...
GCAGCGCGTACAGGCGGGGCGTTAGCCGGGTCTTCGCGCCAGCCCCCGGTTCGGCAGCGCGTACAGGCGGGGCGTTTGGATTTGGCCATCGCGTACTCGCAGGTTCGATCGACCTGACTCGGGCCAATCGCGCTGACTCCGGCTGCGGCGACCGGCACCCGCTCATGTTCCGCGAGTTATTGTCCGCGAGCCTTGAGCTGGCGGTATTTTTCCGAGTACTTCTCATAGAGCCGCGTCTGCTTGTTGCTCAAATCGACGGGGCGCCCCTGAATAAAGGCCTGCTCAATTTGGGAGCGGGCATCAAGGGGGCTGGCTGACGAGACAAACAAGGTTGCGTCTTTCCCGACTTCCAGCGAACCGACCCGATTGTCGACTGCGAAAATCTGCGCGGGAGAGAGCGTGATCGCTTTCAAGGCTTCCGCGGCCGGTAAGCCATAGGCCACCGCAGTTGCCGCCTCGAAGGGGAGATTTCGGGTATTCCACGTTTCCGACCGATCCGTGCAGGAAATGCAGAACTTGACGCCGGCCTCGTGCAGTCTTTGCGGCAGGGTGTAGGCGTGGTCATAAGGATCGCTTGCTCGCTGCGGCAGGCGATACACGGCGGAAACAATCACGGGCACATCGTGCTTCTTCAACAAATCAGCGCAGTGAGGCGCATCGTAGCCTCCCAGAATCACCAACCGCACGTTCTGCTCCACTGCAAACGCGATCGCTCCTTGAATCTCCGGCAATCGGTTGGCCTGAACCACGAGTGGAATTTTCCGATCAAGCAGGTCCGCCATCGCCTCCAGCCTGAGATCAAACGCCTGCCGCGCCACCGGGTTCTCGCGTTGAGCGCGATACGCTCGGGCATCGGCGAAAAACTGATTCAGCTCCCGCAATCGCTCATCCGGTTTCGCCCCCTCTTCGCCCGGAGCTGCCCGCCTCGGTCCGCCCCGCCGTCCGCCACCTCCGCCAGGCCAGGTCAAATGCATTCCCGCGACAGGCAAAATCGCCATATCCTCATAGGTCCAGCCGTCCAGTTGAATCACGGTGGAACGGCCTGAGATCAAGCCACCGCTGGGCGCGCTCACTGCCAACAGGACACCGCCCGCGCGGGTGACCGGGAGCAACTCACTATCCGGATTGATTGCCACCTGGGCCTTGACGTTGGGGTTGATCTCACCAACCTCCCCCGTGTCAATTGTCGCCGGCACTGACTGTATCTCTGTCAGTCCCAACTGTGAATTGGCCTCAAACATCCCGGGGAAAACATGCTTGCCGGTGACATCGATCACCTTGGCCCCGGCAGGCGGCGAGGTCTGGCTGCCGACATACGTCAGTTTCCCCCCCTCAAAAATCACGGTCCCTTTTTCAATCGGCTCGCTGGAAATCGGGTGCACCGTCCCTCCAACCAGAGCGATCGGTTGAGCCTGGGGCAGAGCCGGGGCGCTCATCTGGGCGAGCAGCGATCCTCCACTGCCAAGGCCGAGCAAGCAAAGCAACATCAAGTTTCGAGTAGCGCTGGAGAACATATTCAGTACCTGATTCAGGTTTAATTTGAACGATTGAGAACACAATCACGCACGCAATCCAACTCCTTACCGCGGTTTGCGTTGGCTTCCATCTCCGTGATTGTGTCCGGTGTGATCGCCTTGATAGAGCAGCAGATCGAGAAACTCAGCGTCCTCTTGAGCTCCGCTTCCATCGTCCTTGGCGTGACCGTGGCAGAACTCGTCGTGCCGCAACCAGAGCGATGCTGGATCAACTTTTGCCTCAACTCCCCCGGCGGTCTGCTTGGCACCGAGTGCCTTCTGCACCAGTTGCCGTTTCATCTCCGCCTGCTGCTTGGTCAATTCAGCCTGCTCGATGCGGTCAAAATACTTGATGCCATCCACCCAGGTCTGTTCGCAGCGGGAAAGCGTATCGAGCGGGTGGCCACTCCAGAGAGCCAAGTCCGCTTGCTTGCCTGGTTCAATGCTTCCGACCAAGTGCTCAATCCGAAGCTGTCTCGCCGGATTCAGCGTAACAAATTTCAGGGCTTCTTCTTCCGGCACGTTGCCATAGCGAACTGCCTTGGCCGCCTCATGGTTCAGGTGGCGAGCCAACTCGGGATCATCGGAGTTGAATGAGACGACAATTCCCTGCTGGTGCATCAGGGCACCGGCCTGAGGAATCGCATCGTACACCTCAACCTTATAGGCCCACCAATCAGAAAACGCGCTCGCCATCGCCCCGTGTTTGGCCATTGCTTCGGCCACTTTGTAACCTTCAAGAATGTGCTGCAGCGAACCAATCCTGATCTGATGCTCTTCGAGCACCCGCAAGAGGGCGAGGATTTCGTCCTGCCGATAACTGTGGCAATGAATCCATCGCTCACCCCGAACAATCTCAGCCAGGGTTTCCAGTTCCAAATCAACGCGCGGTGGCAAGCCGCTGCGAGTGCGCTGATACTCGGCCTTGCGGGCGTCGTATTCCTTAGCCGCCCGGAAGGCATCCTGCATCAACTGCTCGACGCCCATGCGACTCCGTGGATAGCGAGTCGACGGCTGGGGGCTGCCGCTCCGTTTGACGTTTTCACCCAGAGCAAACTTGATTCCCGGCGGTGCCTCGACAAACTTCATCTGCTCGTCATTTCGTCCCCAGCGCAACTTGAGCACCTGATTCTGGCCGCCAATCGGATTGGCTGAGCCGTGCAGCACATTGACCGTGGTGACGCCACCAGCCAACTGCCTGATGATGTTCAAATCATCGCAATCAACGAAGTCTCCAATTCGAACTTCAGCGGTGATCGCCTGCGAGCCTTCGTTGACTCCGCTGTCGGTCGCCATGTGGGAATGACAGTCAATGATCCCCGGAGTCAGATGTCGCCCGGCGGCATCGATTGTCAAGTCAGCAGGGGGCAAGGCTTCGCCGGCTTTGAAAATTCGGGCAATCAGCCCCCCTTCGACCAGGACGGCAGCGCCCTCCAGTTTGCCCTCGGGGCCGCAAGTCCAAACCGTAGCATTCACAAACAGGACTCGCCCGGCTGCGACCGGCACCTGTTCTCGACCAAAATCCCCCAATGGATAGTTGACTCCGTACAACGGTGCCGTATCCGCCTTGGCAGGCTTGCTCTTTGCGGGATCCGAACCCTCATCGATCTGCGGTTTGGCCGCCTTCTCCTCGGATGTTTGGGCGACTGCGGGGGCCTCGCTGTCTGGAGCGACCGACTCCGGCTTTTTCTCCTCGGCAGGCGGCGTCTCGCCGGCGGCCGAAGCGACTTCCTTTTCGGCTCCCTGCTCACTGCGATTGCGGCTGCCGCGCGGCGCCGCCTTTTCCGCCTCACCTACCCGCACTGCTTGAAATTTCAGCGAGCGTCCATCGGAAAAGGCGAGGCTTCCCAAGCCCTCGCCGGGACGGTCAACCACCAGTTCCATCAGGGCCGTCCCCGTTCCTCCCAGCTTGGTCGCCTCCAAAGAACCGCTCAGGCGAACCCCGGCCGTTTCCGCCCCCTTCAGTTCCAATTCAGGGTCGTCGGGATTCGGTTCGACTGACTTGCGAATCGCGCCCGAAATTTTTCCCTCGTCGCGAACAACCAGGTACAGCGACATCAGCGGGTCGGCGTCCGACTTCAAATGCCAGATGCCCGGAAACGCCCGCAGTGCCGCAGGCTGATGCTCAAACCGTTCTCCCAATACCCATGTTTCCAGAATCTTCGTCTTCTCCTCAAACAGGGGGCCATTCGAGAGCACCAGATTCGCCAGCTTCCCGGCAGTGACGGTGCCGAGTTGGTCATCAACCCCATAAAGCTTTGCCGGCACTCGGGTCCAGGCATCCAGCGCTACCCCCGGGTCGAGCCCCCGCTCGATCGCCCTGCGAATCTGACTTCGCCAGTCACCCGGCTTTTCCAAGCCCTGCGTCGTGAAGGCAATCGTCGCTCCCGCTTTGACCAACGCCCCCGGATTACCCGGTGCGTGGTCCCAGTGCATCAACGTCTCGAGAGATAAATCCAACACATCCGCCGGACTGGAAACCTTTGGGGCCTTGGGAAAGTCCAGTGGCAAGACGAGCGGAGCCCTGGTCGCGACGACCTCGGCCAGACGCCGATACTCATTTCCATTTCCCATGACGACCAAACGCAGGCCAAACTCGTCAGCAAACCGCCGCGCTCGCAGTACAAACAATTCGTTCGTCGTTTCTACCATCAACGGCAGAGAGCCAGTCAGTACCGGCTGTAGAGCTTCCAGTGAAGCGTTCACTTCCGGCCGCGATACCTCCGGTCGGATTCGCGCCGCTTGCCAGGCGTCGCGATACCATTGGGCATCAAGGAGCGTCTGCCGCGCCAGTGCAAACGCTCCCATGGGTGAGCTGGGGTAACCAGTCCCCCCGCCAGCTCCGCCACCACCGGGACCGAAGGCGCGGTCGAGCGTCAAGCGGGCCTGCATCGCGACATTCGGCGCGAGCACTGTCCGGTTCGATTGCGTTTTTGACAAATGCGCGATGAAACTCGTTCCGCGGATAATCCCGGCAGTCGGAGCCACGAGGGCATTGGTGAAACCAGCGGCGCGACGCTCGGCCGCGTTTAACTGGTCGAGCTTGAACACTTCTGAGAGTTGCAGCTGCGGGGTGATTCGCGAATTCGCGTTGGCTGTCGCTTCCCCCAGCCCCGGCACTTCTGCCGTGTAACCGAGATAGCCATCCACGAGGCCAGCGTAAACATGCTTCCCCGAACCATCGATGACCACTGCCCCGGCGGGGATCTCAAGGTCTTTGCCGACCGCCAGAATCTTGTCGTGCAACAACACGACCGTACCGCCCTCGATCTGCTCCGATCCGGAGACGTGAATCGTTGCCCCGCGAATGGCAAACAAACCAGGGCGTGCAGTGTGCAAACCCTCTTCGCGGAAAGTTGATTGGGCCAACGCGCCCGTTACAAGGGGAGTTAAAAACAGGGCCAGGCAAAGGCCGAAAAATTGCTGTCGCATCGCGAACCGGTTCCTGATTGCAATTTCGTTGAGAACAAGGCTTTCTCAACGTTAGCATGGAGACCGGCGCGGGTGAACCAGTTATTTGGCTTTTTCAGAATATCCGCTACGCCCCGAAGCCCTCCCTCCGCCAAACTTGGCTCGAACTTCAAGGGGACCCAGAACCGGGAAGCCGGACTTTACCAGGAAGAATGCTTGAACCAACCGTGAGTTTTTGTCTCCCCACAGGCTCCACCGCAACTTCCCGAATTGCAGCCTTCGCATTCAGCACTGCGGTTGGGATGCAACCACCAGTGAGGCGGGCAATTTGGCCGGGCCCGCTGGAAAACCCAAGGATTCAATCCCAAGTCGCGACAGCACGACTCGCATGGCATGAATGTCTGCCATTCATCGCAGCACCCACAATCATCGGCGACATTTCCAAAATTGCCCTTCGGTGGATTGATTCGCCGCTGAAAAGCACTGCTGAACATGAAGCGGTCGCCCAGTGGTTGCTGCTGAATTTCCTGCACCGAGGAAACCGGCTGGTTCATTCCCAACGAATCTGAGGAGTAGACTTGCGGCAGGAGGTATTCGGGAATCCCGCTCGGCTGGTCCTCGATCACCGATTGCGGCGTCGGCTGCCACGCAGGTTGGGTCGCCGATACCTGAATGACGGGGACAATCGGGGCTGATGGCTCGAGGCTGTTACCTGCCGATCGCCTGTCCATGTCCCGCATGATCGCGGCAATGCGGTCTGGATTCTCCTGAGCTCCCGCTTGGCCAACACCAGCCACCACCGCCAACACCAGCAAACAGACTCGCCAGCACTTGTTCATTGAATTTCTCGCTGTAGCAATATCCCGAGTCGATTCCGGACCTGGCTCAACTCGCCAGCCAGAGATAACGTTCCCGAGTCAGTCCCGCGACTTTCCTGACATTCGTTATCTTTATCGCTTTCGGGCAACTCCACTTTTCAATTCTTTGTGCACAGCCGGCTCGGCCCTCAATTCCGCTCAACTGAACCCAACAAAAAAAGTCTCGCCAATCGCTACAGATTGACGAGACCCAAATCTGGCTGCTGTCTGCCCCGCAGAGCTGCTGACAGGGAGGTGCTAACAGCCCGCGTTCACGTTCGACTTCCCGGCCTTAGCCGCGTTTATCGGGATTCCAGTCGAGTACCTTTTCCCAGCCCTCGCCGGGGACGGCAATTTCGTACTCACCGTTTTCCAGCGGCTGCACCGGGGCCTTATCCTGCAGCGAGGTGAGCCCATCCACGTCCGCGAGCATCCGTTTGGATGCCATCGCATCCTCCCAGCGAATCGCCTTGCCCGAGTAGGTCGACATCCGCCCCATAATGGCGGTCATCGTACTCTTGGCACCATACTCTCCCTCGTTCGGGATCAGTCCCCGAGCCATGTCGGCATACATGTCGACATGCTCCTGGGCATGGCCACCGCGCGACCCCTCGGTACGGAAAATTTCCTTACCGTTGAGATCGTAAATCCGCCCCGCGGCGATATCGCAATATCCCTTGGTGCCATGCACGTGTTCCGAAACTTCGTTCCAGCAACCGGCGATCTGCCGACACTGGCTGAACATCTTCACGCCGTTGGCGTAAGTGTACTCGATCGCATGATGGTCAAAAATTTCCCCATGTTGCGAACCGGTCCGAACCTGGCGTCCCCCCATCCCCTCGGCCTTGACTGGATAATCATCCAGCAACCAGTTGATCACATCGAGGTTGTGGATGTGTTGCTCTACCAAGTGGTCGCCCGAGAGCCAGTTGAAGTAAAGCCAGTTGCGGATTTGATACTCCAATTCCGTTTGCTCTGGTCGACGACCGGCAACCCAGAGAAAGCCTTGATTCCAATAAACCCGCGCGGCCACGATGTCACCGATGATTCCATCCTTCAGGCGTTGCAGGGTCTCCATGTAAGCCCGCTCATGCCGACGCTGCAGACCAACCTGCACCGACAATCCCTTGCGCTTCGCTTCCTCAGACGCCCGCAGGACGCGTTGCACACCTGGGGCGTCAACGGCAACCGGCTTTTCCATGAAGACGTTCTTCCCCGCTTTCACTGCGGCTTCAAAGTGCAGCGGGCGGAATCCGGGAGGCGTTGCCAAAATGACCGTCTGACAATCGGTATCCAAAACTTTCTGGTAAGCATCAAAGCCGATGAAGGTCGTATCCGGGGTAACCTTGATCCGGTCTTTGTACCGCTCCTTCAGCCCACCCAATGACCCGGCGGGTCGGTCGGCGAACAAGTCACCCACGGCGGTGATCTCGACGTTGCCGGATTGAGCATTCAAGGCATCGGCCATCGCTCCGGACCCGCGGCCGCCACTCCCAATCACCCCAACCCGAATCGTATCGCTGCCAAAGACGTGATAGCCGCCGCGGCTCGCCTCGGCTCGCAATCCCGCTCCAGCCACTACTCCGGCCGCTGCGACAGCGGAACCGGTCTTCAAAAAATCACGGCGACTTCCCGATGACTTGCTCATTCGCGACACTCACTTCCCTTTCTTTCAACTCTTTCAACTACAGAGATCAACCGCCTTCGGCAGGCAGACAGTAAACCGCAAGCCTTCGGCTGCTGGCCAAACCGCCCCTTCGGCTGCTAGCCAAACCGCCCCTTCGGCTGCTGGCCAAACCGCCATTGCCATCGCGTTTTGGAATTCATTGACAGCGGTCAGGCTCCCGCACCATGCCAGAAGCCTCCCGACTGATTTCTACTGTAGTGCACCCCCGAGGGAGTTACAATCAAGGGACCGTTCCACTGCCGACTCCGCCTCTGTTCAAGGCCGTCTCACTTGCACCTGCGATTCCTCTCCCTCGCCTGTTTGCCGCTGCTCTTCTGGGGCCAACTCACGCCAGTCCGTGCCCAATCTGAGCGGCATGAACTTGAACAGGTCGCGATGGGGGTCAACTTCCGCTTCATCCTCTACCATGCCGATCCCGAGGTCGCGCGTCGACTGTTGGCAGACGCCGCTCGCCGGGTCGCAGAACTCGACCAGGCGCTCAGCGATTACCGCGAGCAAAGCGAGACCAATCGACTCTGCCGTTCCGCTCCTCACGCGATACCCCAAGCGGTCAGCCCCGACCTTTTTCGCGTTCTCGAGCGCGGACTGGGATTCAGCCAACTTACCGGTAACGCATTCGATGTTACCGTTGGCCCGGCCAGCCATGCTTGGCGAAAGGCGATCAAGCGGAACCGCCTCCCCGAGGCTGAGAAACTGGAGACCCTGCGCACGGCAATCGGCAGCCACCGGGTTCGACTGGTGCCGCCCGACCGCGTGCAACTACTCGCCCCGGACATGCAACTCGACTTTGGCGGAATTGCCCAAGGTGATGCGGCGGATCAGATCGCCGACCTGTTTCGCGCGGCCGGCGTCACTTCGGCCCTGATCGACGCCAGCGGAGACGTGCTCGCCCTCGGCGCTCCCCCCGGCGCAGCGGGTTGGCCCATCGAAATTCCCGGACTGGATGGCGCGGAGTCGACGACGATCCTGCTTCGCGATGCGGCCGTCTCAACTTCTGGCGACCGCGAACAGCGACTGGTGGTGGAGGGCGTCCGCTACTCGCACATCATCGATCCCCGCACGGCCCGCGCTGTGAAACAAAGCGTCCAGGCAACCGTGATCGCTCCCTCGGCCACCGCAGCCGACGCGCTCGCATCGGCCCTTTGCGTGCTCACTCCGGATGAAGGGCTGGCGTTGATCGCCCCAATCCCGGGAACGGCCGCGCGGCTGCAACTGCCATCGACCGCCTCACCACCAGCCGGGCAAGGGGACAGCGAGTCGCTGCTCCGCGAGTCGCCGAATTTCCGAGAGTTTATTCGGCCACGACCAGAGCGCTGAAGCTTTCGGTTCGGCACACGTGGTCTCCGCAGCAGCGGTCTCGGATCTCAATTGGCTGGGTTGTTACCGGGACCAGCCTGCTGGCGGCGACCTCGGCTTCGGACTAACCCAGAATCTCGCGCCTTTGGCGGACGTAATCCCACACCACAAAGCGGTCCAGATCCTCCCCGCCAGTAAAAAAGACTCGCCCCTTGGTCCCTTCAGCCAGTCGCTGGGCAAACTTCACGTCTTCCTCGGTCTGCGACCAGGAAGGGACGAGGAACATGTTGATCGTAATTCCCTCGCGACCGCACAACTGAGCCTCGCGCAGGGTGGCTTGTTCCGTTACCGGATGCGGCGGGTAGAGCAAATAGAGCTGGTTCTCCTCAAAATGAGCGGTGGGAAGTCCGTCGGTAATGACGATGATTTGCCGGTTCGGAGTGTTCTGCACCGAAAGTAATCGCCGCGCGAGATTCAGCGCGTGCTGCATGTTGGTAAAGTGCGGATGCACCATGTGCTCGCTGGCCCGGGGCGAACTCATGTCAAATCGCAATTGCACGACCGGCTGATGCAAGGTCACTGGCTTGGGCATCAACTCGATGATCTCTGCCGGAGTCCGAACCTTGGCAAACGAGTACATCTCCACAAAACCGAGGTAGTCGCCGGGGTATTCGCTGCGAATCAAACCGTCCAGCGCTAACGCCATTCGCTTGACGTTAATGTACTGGCCGTCGTAGCGCATCGAGCCACTCATGTCCATGATCACGACCGTGGCCGCTTTCGGATTATTTCGCGTCCGGTGAATCACGATATCCTCGGCCCCCAACCGCAGCGGCAAGCCGGGTCCGTTCCTGACCAGCGAGTTGATAAACGACTGCGGCAGGTCCATGTTGGTGACCGAATCACCGAACTCGTAAGGCTTCGTTTGCTCCAGTTCGACGGCGCCCTCACCGACGATATTCCCCGCGTGCCGACCGGTCCTCCCCGCCTTGAGGTCACTGAAAATCCGCCCGAGCAATTTCCCCTGAAAGACCCGCAGGGCCTTGGGCGTCAGTCGAAACTGACCATTGACGGACTCCAGCCCCTGCCGCTCGGCCTGCTCCTTGACGTAGTTGTCGATCATCCGCTGCATCTCTTCCAGCTGCTCGATGTCACCCGGCTCGACAAACTCCGAAAGCTCTTCCAGATCGATGTACCCGATCTGCGCGTTCTGCTCTGCTTGATCAACCTGCTTGAGCAAGTCGTCGATTTTTTCAAGCTCTTCCTTTATCTCCAGAGCCTGGGGAATGGTCATCGAATCGCGACCGGTAAAGTTGTACTTCGCGGCCAATTCATCGACCTGGTATTTATCACCCAATCGTTCCATCAGATTGACGACGTGCCGGGCAAAGGGACTGGTGTCGTCCTCGGTCAGGTACCAGACCTGCTCGAGGTCGACCAATTGTTCCTCTTCTACCGCCTGCTTGTAGGCCTTTCGCAATTTATCGGGAGGTTGAGGGCCGGTCTTGGCCCGCTTTTCAAAAACCCGCTTCGCCTCCTGCTGCACGGTCTCGGTCTCGTAGGTCTCGAGAATCCGACGCTTCCGCTCAAGCAACATCGCCCGAATCAGGTCGAGACTGGGGCCCAACCGAAACTGGCTCGGGTCGAGCCGCACAGCGCGAGCCAACTCCTCTTCCGACAGCGGTCGCGCGTTGCCAAACGCGAGCATTCGCTCCATCATCGGAGAAACCAGATCAACCGGCGGTGCAGTCGGGCTGGGAAATTTTTGGGGGTCATACTTCTGGTAAGTATGCACCACTCCGCCAACCGCTTTGCGTTTCGAACTCATCACTGTCTCTCGATTCCCGGGCCGGATGGCTCGTCAAATGCAACCCAAATGCGACCCAAAAGCAACCCAATTGCAACTGTGCCAGGTTCCGACGCGACGCCCGGCGGATGACCCCAGGCTTAAGCCCAAAGCGACTACCCGCAATCGACCTAAGTCTCGTAGGTGACCTGCCCTCGCGCCTGGGAGCGCGAGATTAAGTCGAGCGAATACATCCCCGCGAGCACAAACTCGACGCAAGAGGCGCGGACCGCAGGGTCTTGGGCTGCGTTCACTTCAAACGCCTTATCCCAGACTTCCGGAACCCGCTTGAGCAAGCCCTGGTACCGCTCCGAGGGAATCAGGTCGCCCACCTCCACCTTCACACCCTTGGAGAAGACGCTGGTGATCGCTTCCAGGCCGTGCTGCGACACATACTCTTGAAACACGGTCTTGACCGCTTGGGCAATCACCGCGTCCAGCACTTGCCGCTCGCCCATCTGATGGGTCCCCATCAAATCGAGTTCGAGCTTGCCCAGGGCGGATGCGTACAGGTGCCCTAAATCGCTGATCCGGGGGACGGCGGGCCGCTCACCGAGCACAATCCCGCGCTGCCGCGCACTGGCCACCATCGTCCGGTAGTTAGCCATGCTGAACCGGGCACTGACACCCGATTGCTGGTCAATGTATTTCGACTTGCGCGCTTCAATCGTGATCTGCTCGCAAATCTCCTTCATGAAGTAAGGAACCTTCACCGGATAGGAGCCCTCGAGGTCGAGGCCAGACTCCTGTTCCAAAATCTGGATTCCGAGGTCGCGCTCGCGCGGGTAGTGGGTCTGAATCAGCGAGCCGATCCGGTCCTTCAATTGCGGAATCACCTTGCCACTGCGATTGTAAGTCGAAGGGTTGGCTGAAAAGAGAATCAGCACGTCGATGTCGAACTTCACCGGATAGCCGCGGATCTGCACATCCCGCTCTTCCAGGATATTGAATAATCCGACCTGAACCAGCTCATCCAGTTCCGGCAGCTCGTTGATCGCGAAAATACCGCGATGCATCCGGGGAATCAGCCCAAAGTGCAGCGCCTCCTCCGTCGACATGCTCACTCCCCCAGCGAGTTTGGCCGGGTCAATCTCGCCGATGATGTCGGCGAATTTCGTGCCCGGAGCAAGACGCTCGGCATACCGATCCTCCCGTGGCCACCAGCCAATCGGCACCTCCGAGGGATCGTGTGCGGCGAGAAAACGCTTCGCAACCGAACTGAGCGGGTTCAGCGGATCCTCGTGAAAAGGCGTGCCGGGAATGTCGAGAAACGGAACCACCGGGTCGAGAAATCGGACCAGATTCCTCATCAGCCGGCTCTTGGCCTGTCCCTTTTCACCGAGGAAGAGCATGTCATGCCCAGCCAGGATCGCAATATTAATTTCCGGGATCACCGTGTCGTTGTAACCGACGATTCCAGGAAACAGCTCCTCACCCGATTCGAGTGCCCGCAGAAAGTTGTCGCGCAATTCTTGCTTCACCGATTTGGAAACCCAACCCTCAGCCAGCAAGTCGCGCAAGTTGGTGGGAAGGGTGCTTGTTGCCACAGACATGTTCACTCTCGATCAAAAAAAGAAAGAATTGAGCCCACATTATACGGGGCGATAGCCCCCAGCCTCACCTCAGGTGAAGATCCCAGCCCCAGCCGCGGCAATCGCTCAGACTCAGCCCGCTTCCGGCGGGCCGCGGAAGAGGAAACCGGCCATTTCCGCGGCCTCAGCGACTGAGCCTCCCAAGCTGAAGCTGTCTTGAGCGGCGGAAAAACAACACGGCCGCTCCCCGGACAAAACTGGACACTTACGCCCAACCGAATTCGCGGCCCTCGACTAACAGCGGATTCCCTCATCCCGGAACGGCGCCGCCTGAGTCCGACAACTCGCTCCTCGCAATTTCTGGAGCCACTGGTCCAAATGCGCTCTGGAGTCTCGCTTATCAAGCGCATCCCTTGTTGACCGCTCCGCAGCGGTTCCTGATGATGAAACGGAAACACCCTTTGGCCTCGAAGTTTCGGCGGCCCATTCATGACCACCCATCCGCAAGTCGACTTTCTTTATTTCGATCTCGGAAAAGTTCTGATCGACTTTTCCTACCACATCGGTGCGCGCCGCCTGTCCGAGCAGACCGGATTGCCACCCGAACAATTCCTGCAGACCCTTTTTTCCGGTGACAATCAAATTGCCTATGAAACCGGCCTGATCGACACGGCCGAATTTGCCCGGCGCATCAATTCTCAACTGCAGACGGAAATCCCCGAGCCCCAACTCGTTGCCGCAGCCAGCGAAATTTTCTGGCCCAATTGGCAGATGGTTCCGCTCGTCGCAGCGCTGGCCCGCGCAGGCTGGCCGCTCGGCATCCTCTCCAACACCTGCAGCGCCCACTGGGAATACGTTACGCGGAACTACCGCTTTCTTTCCCACCTTTTCGGCCCGGTCATCCTGAGCTACGAGGTCAAGGCAATGAAGCCGGCCGAGCCGATTTACGCCGCGGCCGCCCGGCTGGCGGGAGTCTCGCCAGAGCGAATTTTCTTCGTCGACGACCGGAGTGAAAATGTCGCCGGCGCTCAAGCCTGCGGCTTTCGAGCGGTCCTCTACGAGAGTGCTCCGCAGACCGCCAACGACCTGCGACGGCTCGGGATTACCTTTGATTATTGAGCGGGAGCAGCGGCCACTTCAGGCCGCCGGACGTGCATGTTGCTCTGAGTTCAGCCAACGCCGCAGAGTTGAAAAGCTGTGGGCCGTTTCCTAGAATCGGCCGACCCTAGACAATGCTCCGACCCCGCGGACCACTCCCCTCATGACAACGAAAGCTCCGATCAAAATCGTCAAGCGTGCCCTCTGGCGACCAGGTTGGCACCAGTTGGATCAACCGCTCGGCATCGGACAGTTCAGTCGCTTTGCCTTTTTCACTCCAGCCCACTCTTCGCTCGGCTCTCCGCGGCCAACCCCCTCGAGCAAGGCTTCCGATCCAGCGAGCAAGGCTTCCGATCCAGCGAGCAAGGCTTCGGCCCCAGCGAGCATCGCTCCGGCAAAACAGGCCGAACGGGGGGGTGCCAGCTGGAACGAGGAGGCGGACTTGAATCAGGAAGTTGGTGGCGGACCGCTCGATTTCCAGTTTTTCAACCGCACAATTTCGGAGACCCACCAACCGCTGTTTCGCTTCGCCCGCGTTCTGGAGATTCTGCACCCAGTCCTCGGGCCTCTGGAACGCGTGGACACCTCCGGCCTCGATTATGTCTTCAAGCCGGTTGGCAGCGACGAGATTTTCGTCAACGCGGAAGAGGAGCCGGGAGTGGCGTATGACTTCGACCAGCCGATTTCCGACTGGTCGCTTTTGGTAACACTGGACGATGTCTCCGAACCCCAGGCCGACGCAATCGTATGACACTCGCCAGTAAGCGGCTGGATGTTCTTCTGCAACGGTTTTGACTTCGGTGCAGCCAGAGTCGTGAAGCGAGTGATCCTGCCCCAGCTCTCTGGGCAACAGGCAGAAAAGTGGCAGCCTCGAAACCCAGGTCCCGGGCAAAATTGGCGGCCGAAGCTCAGACCGGATCGGCGTTCCAGTATCGCCGGAAAATAAAGAAGGCGGCACCCAGGAGACAGAGTCCAGCCCACAAGTAATCCCAGGTCAAGCGCTCGCGAAAGTAAAAGACCGCGAACGGCACGAACACCGACAGCGAAATGATTTCCTGCAGGATTTTCAATTGCCCCAGCGACATCACCTGATGCCCGATGCGATTTGCCGGGACCTGCAACAGATACTCCAGCAAGGCCACGCCCCAACTACAAAGCGCGGCAAGCACCCACGGCCGACTCTCTAAGTCTTTGAGATGGCCATACCAGGCGTAGGTCATGAACACGTTACTGCAAGTCAGCAGCACGATCGTTGTCAGCGTAGGCATTGGGCGACACGCTACTCCTCATTTTGGCCGTTAGTCCTGCCAGTTGGCAGCTGACAGTCCCGTGCCTTCCCTCGAGCCAGTTACATCAGGGTCGCATCTTCAGCCACTTGGTCCAGTGCGTCCGCGTCATAAAACATGCGCGAAATGTAATCGGTCAACTTGGCGAGATAGACCGCTTCAAACTGTCGCTCGGAAGTCTGAATCGCCGGTCGCCCGTTTTTGGGAAAAACGTATTCGGTCGGCCCATGAACGTGAGCCACTTGTCCACCTTTGGAGATGTCATAGACCGTGACGGTCAGGTCAGTTCTTCCCTTGTACAAGGTCTGGCCTTCCTTAATCGTGTACGAGCCCATGTCGATCGCCACGACCATATCGGCTCCCACACCCCTGCCGATTTCGATGAAGTTGGACTGGTTCCAGCCGTTGTGGTCGATCCACTCGCTCACCTTGGCTGGAGAAATCACGGTGCATTTGCGAACGTTTTGTTTCAATTGCAGGCTGACCGCCTTGTTGATCGTGCTACCCAAAGAATCCGGACCGTAAGCGGCACTGTCGGTAATGCAGACCACGGCGACGGTCTTCTCCTGAAGACCAGCGAACTCGGCTTTTTCTTTATGTCCCTTGATCACGTACATCAACTGCGCCAGGGCACCAACGCAGCCGGTATTGAAAAGCAGAGCACTCAGGGCCAGGGCAACGCCCAACCGTCGGGCGGCCAGCGCGCGGGGACCGCGGCTGCGGGAAATCTGCGCGGAGCAGCAAGCCACTCCGGTCGCGCTTCGGTCGCTGCTCATCCAGTCGTGGAATATCCCGTTGAACATGTTGGCCACCATCCTTATGCCGACAATTTTCCAATCCATGAAACCACAATTGCGAATGTCAAACCAGCCATCGCGACAGCCCAAACCAGGCCCGATGGCCAACCTCCAATCCAGTTCCCCCGAATCGCCGAGAGCACCAGCCAGAGCCCCAAAACAAAACTGAACAGTCCCAAAAGAGCTCCACCGAAATGAAGCTGAAATGCCGCCGCGAACTCAAACCGCGCCAGCCAGGCCCACGCCGTCGTCATGCCGCAGGAGGGGCAGGGGATGCCCCACCAGAGGTAAAAACCACAAGGTGGCAGGCCCAATTGTTCATGCGTTCCCATTCCCCGACTGTCCGGAGTCAGCCAGCGGGCTGCCCACAGCAACCCCAGCAGCATCAATCCCGCTGCCAATACGCCGCCCCGCACCCAAAACAGGTCGAGGCGAACCGGCGAGGGCGCGGTCCAGTGGAACGGCCGCTGCAGGTGTTTGAAGTCACTTTTCAATCCGGATCTCCCCAGTCAGACTGCCAAGCCTATCGGTGACATCTTGGAGCGAAAAGCGGCGGGAGACTAGCGGCTGGCTGCTGGGGACGCAAGCTCGTTCCGCCCCCGCCGCCCGATTTCGACAAAAATTTCGCGGGTTAACCACGGGAGGTTCGTTTTTTTGAGAAACTCCCCGCCCCGGGCAGGGTTGCTTTTAACGGCGATGGCAGCAAACTGAAACTCAGTCACCGTAACTTCGTCAGCCCCTCACTCAGCCTGTCTCTTGGATGGAGTAATGCTCTATGCGGTTTAAACCATCGGGGAAATCACCAGAAGAGGCGTCAGGTTCTCCATCGTGGGCCGAGCAAGCACGACGCCCAGGCTTCACCCTGATTGAACTGCTGGTAGTCATCGCAATCGTTGGAATCCTGGTCGGTCTACTGTTTCCCGCCCTCTCTTCGGTGCGCGAGGCGGCCCGCAAAACCCAATGCATCAATAACCTCCGGCAGATCGGGCTCGCGCTGAGCGGTTTCCACTCCTCCTTCCGAGTCTTCCCCGCGTCGGGATGGACAACCGCCGGCCCCGGGAATCCCGCGGGTAAATACGTCAGCTGGAGACCGTTGATTTTGCCCTATTTGGAGCAGGAAAACCTCCGCAGCCTGTACGATGTCAATCTGAATTGGTGGGAAGGAACAAACCCGACTGCGGCCAGTGTTCCCGTGCCGGCTTTTCGTTGCCCGAGCAGTCCCTCCGTTCCCGACGTTCTTCTGGCGATCGCCAAGCCACCGAGGCCCGCCCTGACCTTTTCCACGCCGGTCGCTCGCACCGACTATGAAGCTCTGCAGGGCGTGCAGCCAAACTCAGTGAATCCCAACCTGCCATCGGCTATTTACAACCCAACCAACCGTTTTGCCGTAATGCACCGCAATTCGCGAAACGACTTTGCTCAGATCCTCGACGGCTCCTCGAACACCGTAATGGTCGTCGAATGCTCCGCCCGACCCAGCGTCTTTCGCATGCGTCGGCTGCAGGATTCACTTAACAATGATCAGGGGATTTGCTGGGCAGACAGCGAAGGTCCCTTCAGCTTTGACGGGACCACATCCGACGGTTCAGCCGAGGGGGGAGCGGGAAGCATGGCAATCATGAATCGCCGCAATGACAACGAACCGTACAGCTTTCATGCCGGCGGCGCGAATTTTCTGTTTGCCGACGGGCATGTCAGCTTCCTCAGTGAGTCACTCGACTACCGCACCGCGTTAGGCCTCTTCACCAGGGCTGGTGGAGAAGTGCTGAACGCTGGCGATTGGTAACTTGCAAGGTTGCCAAGCATCTGCGGAGTCCACTCGCGGAAAACGGACGGGGACGAATCGGCTTGGCCAAGTCTCTTTACCGCGATTCAAACGGCTCGATCGAGACCGAACCATCATCGCGTCGCCGCGCGACTCGATTTCCCGGCAAGTTTAAAACCTGCGGCTGGTCGCTTCCCAACGAGTCAGCAGCTGTTCTGCCAACGAGCTCCGCCAGGGCGTGCCAGTGCCGCGAGGTCAGATCCCGCTCGCTCCAGCCCTGTTGCCGCCAAGCCAGCACCAGCGCCGTGCGGGCGATAATCGGAGCGACTCCTCGCATCGCTTCCGCGGGAATGAGCAAGCCGGCAGGTTGAGTGGAGCGGATGCGATCGACCAGAGGCTTGGCCAGCGTTTCAAGAAGCCGCTGCGTCTCACCTGCTTCCTCCGCCAAGTGAAGCAAGCGATCACCAATTGCCGGGCTGTAGTTTTCCGTAATGAGTGGCAACAGTTGATTGCGGACGCGATTGCGTAAAAAGTCGTTCGACTCGTTGCTGGAGTCGGTTTGATAAGGCTGCTCCAGTTCTCGGAGATAACGCCTGAGCACTTGCCGACGAACTCCCAGCAGCGGACGAATCACGGTGGTGAAGGGAGTCAGCGGCCGTTGCGCGGGAATCCCCCGCAAACCAGCCAACGAACTTCCCCGCAGCAAACGCAACAGGACCGTTTCGATCTGATCGTCGGCAGTATGCGCCAGCGCCAAGTACCGCGCTCCGCTTTCCCGGGCCAGGTCGCTGAAGAACTGATACCGCAATTCGCGCCATGCCGACTCCCAGCCGACTCCGCCCGGTTTTTCCTGCGGGGCAAATTTTCGGGTGCGGAACTCCAAGCGAAATCGGGCTGCCAGTTCCTCGACAAAGGCCTCATCGGCGTCACTCGCCGCACCCCGCAGACCGTAGTTGCAGTGCGCCAGAATCAACGGGGCGGCGGGGGGTGCGGACGCTCGGATTTCGATCAGCAGTCTCACCAGAGCCACACTGTCGGCGCCTCCCGAGACCCCCACGATCACCGGATGCCCGGACCAGCGGGTCGACGGGAACGCGCGTGAGACAGCCGCGCACAGCGAGTCGCGAGCCGTTTCAATCGGGTGCTGGTTCTCAGGGGGAGCGTCGTCTGGTAACATTGGCAAATTGATTGGCGTTTTTCGCTAATGTCGCAGTTCTCGGGGTGCTTGGAAACCGGCTTCACAAACCGACCTGATTAAATCAGACCTTTTGCCGGATTCGTCCGGAATTGGCCCGATCACCCCGAATGCTGTGACCCAGCCGCCAGTCTCAAATTTGAATTCGAACAAAATGGCTGGGTCCGTTCGCTTCGAATGGCTCGCGTTTTGGTCCGAAACGAAATGGAATGACAAGTTGGGACCTCCGCGTTTGATGGCGGGCGGTCTCGGTTCTTCAGCGACGCATCCCTGGTGCGGTCTCGGTGCAGTTCGGCGGTGCCTGATGTGGTTCGAGTTGGCCATTCTAATCGCGAGTTGTCTCGGCGCTCGCCTGTTGGTTCGTTTGGCTGCGGTCAACTTGCCCTCGTCACCCCAGACAGCCGCCCCGCCCCACACAGCAGTGCCGAGAGACA
>Ga0315904_10004931_pt1 | contig 18708 bp, 5 predicted proteins | sample LakEriMetagenome_6_FD_203529 | JGI IMG/M metagenome (GOLD analysis project Ga0315904, IMG submission 203529) | Freshwater fungal communities from buoy surface, Lake Erie, Ohio, United States - Buoy 12 MA120 | ecosystem: Environmental > Aquatic > Freshwater > Lake | place: USA: Lake Erie, Ohio...
CTTTCTCTGGATCATGGACTGGTGCGACAAGTATCCCTGCTACCAAAACGCCAAAGCCAACCCCGAAGGCGTGGACCGCCAATACGGCCGCATCTGGCGTGTGGTGCACGAGAAGGGAGCGCGGACACTCCTGTCCGCCGCGAGCGAAGCGAGCCCCCAAGATGCGGACAAGAGTGTCCGCGCTCCCCTCGACCTCAAAAAACTCTCCACCGCCGACCTCGTCAAAACTCTGGAGCATCCCAACAACTGGATGCGCCGAATGGCGAGGAGGATGCTGGTGGAGAAAATAGATGAAGTGATCGAAATATGGCAGAGGGACCAAATGCAGACTCAGTCAGGGAGCCAAGACAGAAGGATTGAGGAGGCCATCATAGTGGGAAATCAAATTTGGGCTCTCGTGGGTGACGAAAACTCAAGAACATCTATAGAAGCATTGTGGGTTCTGCAGCAACTCGGCCCAATTGGGTGGGATCCAAAGATGATGGACAAGTTCGGTTCTTCACAGTTTGCCGCCATTCGCGCGTGGATAGCACGATGGACTGCTGATTATCGCAATGTAGGACCGCACACAGCACCCATGGCACTGTTCGGCGCGGGAGTGCCTGGAATCTTCGGCAAAAATACATACGGAGATCAAGGAATTCGCGGCTATGAAACAGGCATTCAAGCTCTTAATAGATTAATGCCGCTAGCCAAGGATTCTGATCCCAGCGTGCGCATGGCCGTCGCCACAGCTTTACGACAGCACTCAGCAAAATGGCTTACACGCGACAATTTAAGAGGCTATCCAGATGTAGAAGTGTTTGATGCATATGCCGAATTGATTCAGGCGAGCAAAGAAGAAACGGAAGGCCCATTGCCACTAATGATTTGGAATGGTTTGCAGGCGCTTATGGTGGAAGTCACCGGCCAGTGGGAGTCCTACTCTGCAAGTGGCGCATCATCTGGATTCCTCAATCGTTTGAGCAAAGTTGCGCCGCTTTCTCGCCCTTTATCAGACGATTTGATCAGAAAGGCCGCACGACGTCTTTGTGACATGGGAGAAGGAAGTTCGTTCGGAACTGATTATGCGTTTCAATTGGCTGAATTGTTGGAAAGCTCCGCAGACCTGCATGAAAAGGTTTTGCTTGGAATCGTCGAGTCGATGCCGACCGAACGCATGAAACCCACAGCGCCTCAGTATCTGAAGCTAGCAAAGTGGCGCACGTCGTCGAACGCAGACGTTCGCAAACACGCGTTCACGCTCGCGGTGCTGTGGGGCGATGAGGAGGCCGTTTCGAGCCTCGCGGCGGTTTTGACGACAGCGAAGGCTCCGAGCAAGGAAGTGATCGAAGCGCTGCAACGGCTGCGCGGCGTCAGAACACCGGTTTATCGCCAGTCGCTGCTTCAACTGCTCCGCGATGGCCTCGGTGCTCGTGGACCGGAAGTCGCCGTGGCGGCGATTCGCGCGGCTTCGGAGCTGGGTGGGGATGAATTCATCGAGCCGCTGCTGAATGTGGTGCAGGCCTCCGGCCTGCGTTCCGATCCGCAGTCCAGAGGACTGCACCACACTGCCGCCATCGAAGCACTCGCGAGCCGCGGGACTTGGACCAAGGCCCTCCTCAACGCCATCGCGGAGAAAAAAGTGCCCGCGAGCGGCTTCCCGGCTCCGGTGCGTCGGGCGTTGGCGACGAGCAAGGACAAAGGCATCCGCGATCTCGCCTTCCAAGTGCTCGGTGCCTGGCAGGACTCGTCGGACGATGTGAAATCACTCATCGCGGCGAAGAAGCAGGCCTGCCTCACGGGCGAGCCGGACCTCGCGAACGGCAAACTCATGTTCACGGCGACGTGCATGATCTGCCATGAATTCCACGGCGGCGGACAGAAGGTCGGGCCGGATTTGATCGGCAGCGGACGCAGCAATCTCGATGCTTTGCTCGCGAACGTGATCGATCCGAACCAAATCATCGGCAACGGCTACGAGAACATCAGCGTGAGCACCAAGGACGGCCGCACGCTCGCCGGACGCATCGTCGAGGACACGCCGGGGCATGTGAAGCTGCTCGGAGCCGGTGGCGCGGCGCAGATCGTGTCGCGCGATCAAATCGCCACGCTCACGAACACGAAGCAGAGCCTGATGCCGATGGGATTCGGCAATTTGCCCGATGCGGCCTTCCGCGACCTCATTTGGTATATTTTGGCTCCGCCGGAAGAAGGCCCGCTCACACCCGAAAAGAAGAAACTGCTCATCCAAGGCGTCGAAGTGCCCGAAACGGCCTCGCAGCCGAAAAAGACCAACTGGCGCGCCATCGACTGGGAGAGCGTCAGCCTGTGGAATCCCGATTGGAAGGTCAACGCGCCCGATTTTGAGCGCACGCCGGTCAAACTCGCCGAATACCACGGCAAAACGAATGTGCTGCTCCTGCATCCGTTCACCGACAAAAAGACACCTGCGAGCTTTGAGCGAAAGCTGAAGCTCGAGAAGACGAAATTGAAGTTCAGCGTGGCCGCCGATGATCGCGGCGACTGGCTCGTCAAAGTTTTGGTCAATGGTCAGGAGGTCAAAGCCGTGACCGTGGATCATGAGAAGCCACGCTGGAAGGCGGTGGAGGTCGATTTGGCGAAGTGGAAGGGCCAGGACGTCACCCTGCGCCTCGAAGCGCACGCGAACGGCTGGGCCTGGGAGTTTGCCTACTGGCATGGCATCACGCTGGAGTGAGCAGGGCGGAATCGCCGTGCTGGATGAAACAGTGGGCGCGAATGCCGTGTTTGCATCCGCGCTCATGAATCTAGCTCCGACTTCGCCCGCCTCCGCCACCCGTCGCGTCGTTTTGGCGAGCTTCATCGGGACCACCATCGAGTGGTATGACTTCTTTCTGTATGGGACGGCGTCCGCGCTGGTGTTTGGGAAGTTGTTCTTCACGCAGCTCGATTCGTTTGCGGCGACGATGGCCTCGTTTGGCACGTATGCGGTCGGGTTCTTCGCGAGGCCGCTCGGCGGGATCATCTTCGGGCATTACGGCGACAAGATCGGGCGGAAATCGATGCTCGTGACGACGCTGATGATGATGGGGCTGGCCACCTTCGCCATCGGGCTGCTGCCCACGTATGAGCAGGCGGGCATCCTCGCGCCGATTTTGCTCGTCGCGCTGCGTTTCATTCAGGGGCTCGGTGTTGGCGGTGAATGGGGCGGCGCGGTGCTGATGGCGGTGGAGCACGGCAAGGCAGGGCAACGCGGCTTTTTGGCGAGCTGGGTGCAAGCAGGCGTGCCCGTGGGCCTCTTGCTGGCCACGGCGGTGTTTCGGCTGATGCATGGCAGCCTAGATGAGGCCGCGTTTTTGAGCTGGGGATGGCGCGTGCCGTTTTTGATCGGCATCTTGCTCCTCGGCGTCGGCATGTTCATCCGGCTGCATGTGATGGAGAGCCCGGTTTTCGCCGCGGCGAAGCAGGAAGCACCGAAAAAGACCGAGATGCCCATTTTGGAAGTGCTGCGCCGCTATCCGCGCAACGTGCTGCTCGCGATGGGCGCGCGTTTTGCGGAGAACGCGTTCTTTTACATCATCACGATCTACGTGCTGAAGTATGCGATCACCTACGCCGGGCACAAAGAGGATGATGTGCTGCGTGCGGTGCTGATCGGCTCTGCGGTGCAGTTTGTCATCGTGCCGTTGTTCGGCTGGTGGTCGGACAAAGCGGGGCGCAGGCCGCTTTACCTCGGCGGCGCGTTGTTTGTGGCGCTGTTTGCCTTCCCGTTCTTCTGGCTCGTCGATCAAGGCGGCGCGGGCGCGCTCATCGCGGCGGTGACGATCGGCCTGATCGGCCATTCGGCGATGTATGGGCCGCAGGCGGCGTTTTTCTCGGAGCTCTTCGGCACGCGCGTGCGCTACAGCGGTGCCTCGCTCGGCTATCAACTCGCCTCACCACTCGCGGGCGGACTCGCGCCGCTGATCGCCACCGCGTTGCTGGAAAAATCCGGCGGCAAACCGGCGCCGGTCGCGTGGTATCTCATCGGCATGGCGGTGATCACGCTGGTGAGCGTGTGGCTGGCCGAAGAGACGAGCCGCAAGTCGCTCGACGAAGGGTGAGCCATGCCAGGAGATCGGACTGATCAGACCGATCCAACCAACAACCCCAAGACAACCCGTGCGCGAGGCGTCTGGCGTTCTTTACAAAGTCTTGACTCGCCTTTTCGCGGCCGGGTCGATACGCTTTCGAGTTATTCCAACCCAGCCGACCATGCGCGCTTCCTTGCTGCTTCGTTTCGTCGCGTTCTGTGCCTTCAGCACAGCCGCCCTCGCTCAAAACGCGCCACCCGCGCCTGTGCCGCCACCGGCTGCGCCCGCTGTGCCCGTGCCAAAGCCTCCCGCGCCTGAAAGGCAGCGCCAGATCTACATTCCCTTCGAGGATCTGGAGAAAGTCTTCCAAGACGGCGGCAAGGGTGTGTTCCTGCCGTATCGCGAATTCCTGGAGCTGTGGAATGAGCTCACGCTGAAGCGCGGCGAAGAAGAAAAGCCGCCGCCCACAGACGCGGTGCTCGCCCGCGCGGAGTACACCGGCGTGGTGGAAGGTGATAGCGTCATCCTGACCGCGAAGATCACCGCGGAGTCGTTTAAAAAAGGCTGGGTCACGCTGCCGCTCACGCAAAAAGGCACGCCTGCCATCGGCGAATCCGAAACGGGCAAGGCGGTGCTGCGCACCACGGCGGACAGCGCGGAGCTGCTGCTGCCGGAGAAGGGCGTGTATGAGATCACACTGAAAATTTACGCGCCGGTCATCCGCAGCGCGGGCAAATCGCGCGTGAAGCTGCAACTGCCGCGCGCCGCGGTGTCACGACTCACGATGACGGTGCCGGGCGAGGGCCTCGCGTTCGAATTGGAGCCTGCGGCGGCTTACACGGCTCAAGCAGCGGGCGGCAGCACGCAGTTCGCGTGCTTCTTTGGCGCGGGCGCGGAGCAAAGCATCGCGTGGAGCGCGGAAAAAGCTGCCACACCGATGCAGCCGCTCGTTTTGGCCGAAAACACGCTGCAAACGACCATCAACACGAGCAGCGTGACCACGAAGGCCGAAGTGAAGCTGCGCATCCTGCGCGCACCGATCAGCGAGTTGCGCGTGAATCTGCCGCAGGAGCAGGAAATCCTCGGTGTGACCGGAAATGGCATCAAGGAGTGGAAAATCGAGCCCGCCGTCGCTCCGGCTACGGGCAAGATTTTGGTCATTTCGCCCGAAAAGCCGCTGCAGGACGATTATTCGCTGAAACTCGATCTGGAGGCTCCGCTGGCGAAATTGCCTGCGGAGGTCGCGGTGCCGCAAATCACCGTTTTGGGCGCGGCACAGGCGAATGGCAACGCCACGGTGACTGCGGAGTCGCAGCTCGATGTCACACCGAAGGTGCTGGAATCCGCCGCGCGTTCGCTCGCGGGCACGGATCGCTCACAGATCGGCGCATTTCGCCTGCTGCGTCAGCCTTACACGCTCACGTTTGATGTCGCGGAGGCAAAGCCGCAGGTCGAGGCCACGAGCAAGACGCTGCTCAGCGTGCGCCGTGAGGCTGCGACGCTCAGCGCGGACTTCAGCTACCTCGTGCGCCGCGTCGGCATCTTTGAAACACGACTCGCCGTTCCCGCAGGCTGGACGGTGAGCGATGTGAAGGGCCAGATCGAGTCCTGGAGCCTCGATGCCGCGAATGTGGTCATCAAACTGCCGAAACAAACCGCAGGCGACTTCAGCTTCACGCTCACCGCGCGTCAAAATCGCGCGCAGCCCGTCGCAGATGTCACGCTGCCCGTTTTCGCGCCGCAAGGCGTCACACGGCACGAGGCGCTCGTCGGAGTGACGATTCATTCATCGCTGGAGCCGAACACGAAGGACCTCGGCGACTTCCAGCAGGAGGATGTGAGCGCGCTGGGCCAGGCGCAGCAGTCGAATGACGCGAATGCGACGGGGCTCGCGTTTCGCTATCGCGACACGGCGAAGCCCGCGGTGCTCGCCTTGAAGAGCCGCAGCAGTCAGGTCAGCGCGGAGGTGCTCACGCTGGTGGAGGTGAAGGAGCAATCCGTGCGACATGCGTGGACGCTGGCCTTTGATGTCGCGTATGCGGCCACGGACCGCTTTGTGCTGGCCGTGCCGAAGAGCGTGGCCGCAGAGGTGCGCTTCGTCGATCCGCAGATTAAGGAGATCAACAAGGACCACAAGCCCGCGCAGCCCGTGGTGCTGCCGGATGCGGCGAACTACGCGCTGTGGGAGGTCGTGCTGCGCGGTGAAAAGCTCGGTGCCTTCACGCTCGCGGCCAGTTTGGAACGCCCGATGACCCTCGAGGCTGGCAAGACGGGCGCGGTGGAGCTTTTGCACGTGCATGTGCCCGGCGCGTTTCAAGAAACGGGTCAAGTCGCTGTCGTGAAGGCGGATGCGCTCGAAATCCGCCAGTCCACGCCCGAAACGCTCGAGGAAATCGACGCGCGCGAGCTGCGTGGCGAGCTGCAGCGGCCCGGTGTCTTTCTGGCCTACAAATACCGCAGCCTTCCGATCAAGCTGGGCGTCGAACTGGCGAAGAACAGCTTCATCCCGGTGCCGCGCGCGATTTTGACGCACGCCGATCTCACCACCGCGGTGGCGACGGATGACGCGCAGGTCACCGAGGTCGTTTACTGGGTGAAAAACAACGATCAGCAGTTCCTCGTCGTGCGTCTGCCAAAGGGCGGCAAGCTCACCAGCGACATCGTGGTGAATCGCGAGCCGCAGCAGCCGATGCGACGCGAGGGCAGCGAGGGTTTGCTCATCCGTCTGCCGAGCGGCGACGCGGCGCGCACGGCTTTCCCGGTGCGCTTTGTGTTTGAGGTGCCCAGCGCGCATGCAGGCGAGAAATTGGGCTCCTTCGGCTCGCTGAGCATCAGCGTGCCCGCCGTGGATGAAGTGGCGATCATGCAGACGCGGCACCGGCTGCATCTGCCGCCGCAGTGGCACTACACGCGCTTTGACGGCCCGCTCACGCCGGACTCGAAGGAGCGCTCGTGGACGGAGGCCCGCCGCGCCGCGCAGTATCTGCTGCCGAGCTTTGGCCCGCAGCTCGATCCCGCTTTGCAAAGCAGCACGGCCGATGTGCCGGAGGTTTCGCCAGATGTGCGTGCGCTGTATGGCTTCAACGTGAGCGGCGGCGGTCATGCGGAGACGCTGCGCCGCCTCGGCCCGCCCGCGGCGATCGACGTGCGCTTCCGCTCCGCGAAGATCACTTTCATGTATCAAGCCGGCGCGTTCTTCCTCGCGCTGCTGCTCGGTCTCGGCGCGATGCGTCGCCCGCTGCGTGCGAGGCTGCGCTACATGCTCGTCTTTGGCCTCGGCGCGCTGCTGCTCACCGGTGTGCTGCCTGCCGCGGATGTCAGCATCGCGCTCGCGGTGCTGCTGGCGGTCGTGTGTGCCGTGGGCTTGTGGTTTGTGTGTGGGTTCTTCGGGTTCTTCAAAAAGAAGCCGCAGACCGTCGCACAAGTCGGACCGGTCCGACCCGTCGGACAAACCCCGGCGCCGCCACCCGCTCCCGAAAAGCCTGCTGAGGAGCCCTCCGAAGAAAAACCCGCCGCTGACTAACGCCATGGACCTCACGAACAACGCGCCAGCGTCGTGGAGTGCGCCTGTCCGAAAGCGTGTGCTCCTCGCGGCATTCGTCATTCTGCATTCGTCATTCGTCCTTGCGGCGGAGCCGCCCGAGCCTCCGCGCCAAGAGCTCTGGCTTCCTTCTTCGAAGCTCGATTCCTTCCTCAAATCGCATCCGAAGGCCGTTTTGCTCTCGCCAGCGGAATATCAGGCTCTCATTCGTGACGCGGGCAAAACGGAGCCGAAGCGCGATCCTCAACTCGAAGCGCCGAAGCGGCTCCTCATCGAGGATTTGCAGCTCAGCGGCACCGTGGAGCCGGGCGCGACGACCGTGCAGCTCAGCGGCGTGCTCACCGTGCATGTGCCGGCGGATGGTTGGGCGCAGGAGAGCCTCGCGTGGCCGTATTACTTCCAGATCAGCCAGATGAAGACGCTCACCGGCGGACCGGTGCTCGCGTGGTTGAGCAATGAGGAATTCAAAGCGGACAAAGTGCCCGCGGAGACGATGCGGCGGCTGAATCTCGCCGTGCGCGGGCCGGGACGGCGCGAGCTGCGCTTCACCGGCGTGCTGCCGCTTTACTACCGGCTCTTCAGCGGCGAGCGCGGGCTCGATTTGCAGCATCTCGGCTGCGCAGGGCGCGTGACGCTGACTTTGCCGGACGGCGCGGCGCTGCTGCCCGGCTCCGCAGCGCAAAAAAGCGGGAACACGGTCACCGCGGCCTTTGATCACCGCTTCATCCGCCGCACGGACAATGGCGATCCGCTCACCAGCGTGCCTTTGGAGAAAAAAACTGCCGGAGCCACGCTGCCAGACGCGGTGCGCGTGCGCTGGACTGATCCGCAGCGCGATGCGGATGTGTCTCCGCTGCGCTTCGTCGAAAACAGCGGCCGTGTGTGGTTTGAAGTGAGCGACGCACGGCTGGGCACGCGGCTGGAGTTCACCGTGCATGCGCGTGCTGGTCACGACGGCCGTTACGAGACGGACTGGCCCGTGCTGGGCGGCGAGGGCACGCAAGTCACCGGCGTGAAAGGCGATGACGTGCTCGCGTGGCGACAGGACGCGGGCGTTTTGCACGTGACGCTGGCTCAAAGCACCGCCGCGAATCGAGTGGAGATCACGCTGGAGCGCGCGCTGACGCTGACGGATGCCGCGACGCATGCGCTGCCACTCGTGAAGCTGCCGCTCACACTCACGGCGGAGATGCGCACCGCGGAAGGTGTGGACCTGCTCGCGCTGGAAGGCGTGAGCGACGCACGCGTGCGTCTGGATGCCGCCGCCGCGCCGCAGATCACGCTGCGCCCCGCGCAGGCGCGTCTGGAGGCGGATGTGGATACCGCGGCGAAGCTCGACCGCGACAGCCTGCGCATCGACCGCACCATCCAGCTCCGCACCGACCGCCCCGTGAGCTCCGTGAAGCTCGTGCTGCCGGAAGGCGAGGAATTCATCAGCATCATGGAGCCGAGGGCGGAGGGCGCGAATTCCGTTGTCAGCAACGGCGCGGTCCTCAACAGCGTGAACATCGCCGCCAGCCCCGTGAGCAACATCGCGCGGCAGGAGATCACGCAGGCGGGTGTCGCGAATCTGGCCCAGGCGCCTGTGTTGCAGGTCGCACAGCCTGAATCCTCACGTCTGATCACCCCAAACAGCATCAACCAGCCGATCCTGAATGTGCGCATGCAGCCTTTCACGTGGAAGCGCACCGGAAACACCATCACGCTGCTTTTTAATGAGCTCATCACCGCGAACCGCAGCCAGAAGCTTTTCGTGCTGAGCCGCCAAAAGCTCGCCAAGGCCTGGAGTGGGCCGAAAACGCCGGAAACGCTGACTTTGGGCCATCTCGGCATTCCGGAGGCGGTGAAAGTCGCGGGCTACACGGCGCTGGATTTTGATGATTCGTGGCGTGTGGCGCTGAAGGCCGCGAACGGCCTCGAAGACCGCGATGCGCGCCTCACGCCGGTGAAGGGCCGCATGGCGTGGTTCGGCCTGCGCGAGCACGCGCTGACGTTTGAGGTGGAGCGCGCGGAGGCGGTGTTTTCCGCGGAGGTGACGGCCTACGCGCTACCCCGCGCGCGCAGCGTGGAGATCGAGGGGCAGTTCGCGCTCGAAATCAGCGGCGCGCCGCTGCGGCGCTTTCAGGTGCAGCTTCCCAAAGAGAGCGCGAAACTGCTCCGCGTGACCTCGCCGCTCATCGGCGAGCAGCAGCTCGATGAAGCGACCGGCATCTGGACGCTCACGCTGCGCCAGGAGGCGAAAGGACGGCAGATCATCCGCTGGCGAATGAGTTTAGTCAGCGAAACGCAGGCCGCAGATGCTCAAATCCTCACCGCCTCTCTCCCGCGCCTTCAGATCCCCGCCGCGCGCCGCTTCACCGGCACTTGGGTCATTGAGGCAAACACGGACACGCAGCTCAGCACGCAGGCGCAGGGCATGCAGCCGCTGGATGTGCTCAAAGCGCCTGTGGTGGAGGCTTATGCGCCGCGGCATCGCATCACCAGCGCGTTCAGCTTTGGCGTGGCGGAGCACGCGCTCACGCTCACCGCGCGCCGTCACGCGCACAGCGAGCTCGCGCCGCTCATCATCACGCATCTGCGCCTCACGAGCGTGCTGGACGCGCACGGTCCCGCGCTGCACGAGGCGCATCTCACGCTGTTGCACACCGGCGAGCAGTTTCTTCCCATCACTCTGCCGCCCGGAGCCAGCTTGATCAGCACACTGGCGAATGGGGAGGCGGTGAAGCCTGTAGCGCAAAGTGGTTCGGGCTCTAGCCCGACTGCTGAGAGCTCCCAGATCGGGCTAAAGCCCGAACTACTTTTTGCCATCCCGCTGCCCGCCGCCAGCGCGAACGTGCCGACCACGCTCACGCTGCAATACCGCCTGCAAGGCCGCTCCTGGGACTCCAGCGGCACTTTGGAGCTGCCACCGGTCCAATTCGCCCCCGGCGTGCCCGTCCTCGAAACCGACTGGGTGCTCCACACCCCAAAAACCTTCAGCATCACCGATCCTGAGACCACGCTGGAGTCTCTCGATGTGAAGGAGGTGCCAAATGTGGTTGTCGCGGCTTTGCAGAGTCTCGGGATTCTTCAAGTTCCCCGCATGATTGCCGACAGCAGTGACCCGACTGTTTCCGGCCTCGCGAATCGCGAAATCATGCGGCGCTACGCACGGATCGACGACGCCAAAGCCGCCATCCAGCGCGGAGACGAGCTTTTCATCGCAGGCAACTACGATAGTTCGCTATCATCTTACCAAGCCGCCGTGGCCGCCATCCCCGATACTCCTGAGGCTCAAGAATGGCTGTACTACGCGAAGCTGAAGTATGCAGACTGTGCAGTGGTCGTCGCGCGAGAGCGCGCCAAGAACGGGAAACAAGAAGAAGCCCGGCAAGTGCTGGATGCGGCTATCGCGCTCTATCCTGAGCACCAAAACGCCCGCAAGCTCATCGACAACCTCGGCAACCCAAACGTCGATCTGCCGTTTTCAGCCAACCATGTCGCCAAAGTGGAAAAGGGACTGCTTTTGGCAGCGAGTGAAGTCGAGATCGGCAATTACGACCGCGGTATTTCTCACTTCCACGATGTGCTCCGAATCGACCCTTACAACACCGCCGCTCGTCGCGGCATCGAAAGCGCGGAGCGCAAACGCCTGCAATACTTCCGCGCTGCTTACGACCATCAACGCGCCAAGATGACCGCGCAGGTGGACGAAGCGTGGGAGGACAAAGCGCCGACTACAGAGACGATTGCCTCGGTGACAGCCGCAGGCCCCGGTACAGGTGCGTATCTCATGCAGAAGATGGACCGGATCATTTTCCCTAGCGTGCTTTTTGAGAATGCGAAAGTCGAAGAGGCAATCGAGTTCCTGCGGCTCAAATCAAGTATCTTGGATACCACGGAGAGCGATCCCAGCCGCAAAGGCGTCAACCTCATCCTCCGCAACGCGGATGCGCCCTCGAATGCCACCATCAACCTCGATTTGAAGAATGTGCCGCTCAGCGAGGCGCTGCGCTACGTCTGCGACCTCGCGCAAATGAAGTATAAGGCGGAAGCGTACGGTGTAGTGGTGGTGCCAATCATGGACAACAACACGGAGCTGCTCAGCCGGACCTTTGTAGTGAAATCGGGCAATCTCCGCGGTGTGGACATCAGGAAGCACTTCATGAATCAAGGCGTCACCTTCCCGGATGGTGCCTATGCGGGTTACGATGCGAAGACGAACCAGATCATCGTCCGAAATACGGGAGCAAACCTGGCCTTGGTCCAGGCCCTTCTCGATCCGAGTTCCGGAGAGAAGTTTCAGAACTCGTATCAAGTTCAGCCTGACGTCCGTGCCAGAAGCTTGGCAGTCGCTGCCGCTGATCCATTCGCGGCACCCGCTTCACCAGCCATGCCGCCGCCACCGCCGGTGCTCGGCAGAGGTGAGTCTGATGCCGCGCCGGCAGGAGTGCTGGTAACTGGCGGTGCTCTTGCTTGGGCTGATAGCGGTGCACCGGCCATCGCTCTCGGCAAATCCGGGCTCCTTCCGCTCACGGTGGCGATGCCATCGGAAGGGCGTGTGCTGCGGTTTGCGGGGTTGCAGGCTCCGCCGGTGCTGCATTTGCATTACCAGTCCTGGGAGCGGCAGATGTTGCTGGCCGTTTTGGCGATGCTGGGCGGGATGGTGGCTTTTGCGCTGCTGGCGTGGCGGCGACGACCGTGGACGCTCACGATGCTCGTCGTCATCCTCGCCGCGCTGGCCTTCCCGCTTGTTTTGCAGGGCCAGATGCTCGCGCTGGCGAATGCGGCGGCGTTTGGATGGGTGCTGATGTTTGTGGTGCGCGTCATCGCTGGCGCGATGGCCTGGTGCATGGAGCGCGGAGCATGGAGTGAACGCGAAGTGAGTGGAGAGGAGGTGGCGGTATGAGCGCGACAGCGAATCTTCCTCTTCCTCCTACTCTGACTCCTCCTCCCGGAGCGAGCGTCTGCAGGCATTCGCAAGGCTTTCTGGCTCACGATTCCGGGAGGAAGAGTAGGAGTCAGAGGCGGAGTAGGATTGGCTTCGCACTTCTCTTCCTCCTCGCCCTCATCTCTCCTCTCTCCGCTCAGGAAAAGCCCGCAGACCCCGCCGCGCACACCGTCATCGTGCCCTACGACGTGAAGAAGCCGCTGACGCAGTCGCCTTCGCGTTATTACCTCGGCTACGACGAGTTTCAGCGGCTGTGGGCGCTGGCGAAGGAGAATCGCAAACCGAAACCGGCCGCGAAGGACGATGAGACGCAGCACGCGGTGATCCATGAGGCGCTCTACGATGCGCGCATCGAGCCGAACGGCCTCGTTTTGTCCGCGCGGCTCACGGCCGTCACGCGCGGCACGTGGACGAAGCTGCTGCTGCCGTTTGACCGCCTGGATGAGGGCCAAAAGGCACTCGTGGGCGAGGTCTCGGTGGATGGACGGGCCGCGGCGCTGGCGGATGGCTGGTTGACGCTCGAAAAGCCGGGCGCGCATGCGGTTTCGCTCACCGTGACACTGCCGATGGCGAAGGACTGGACCGCTTTGAAGATGAAGCTGCCACCCGCGATGTCCGGCGTGCTCGCGCTGCACGGTGGACGCTCGGAGGGCTGGCCGCGCATCGACAACGCGGCGGCGCTGACGGCTGCGGCGGAGGCGGAGGGGCGTGTCTTCACGCACCCACTCGGCGTGCATCGCCAGCTCGAGCTGCTGCGCACGGTGCGCGGGCTGGAGCAGACGAGCGCGGAGGTGCCTGCGGCGAATGTGGACGCGAAGCTGGCCTTTGCCGAGCTGGCCGCGCCAACATGGGATGCCGCGCTGCGCTATGAATTCCCCGGCGCGACGCGACGCGCGCTGAGCTTCAGCGTGAATGTGGAAACGACTCACGTGGATGACATTCAAGTGCACTCCGGCGGCCAGCGCGCGCCGATGGCCCGCATCGAGACGCACATCGAGCCGGGCCGGAAACACTTCACACTTCATTTGCAGCACGAGATCACGGGTGAGGCGGAGGTGAGGCTGAGCGGGGATTTTATTTCTCCACGAGATCAATCCCAAGTCTTCGACGCGCCACGTCCGGCCGCGCGGCGCATCCAGCAGCGGCTGACGCTCGCGCAGGATGGCGGTTTCGATTTGAAAGCGCTGCCGGAGCCGGCGCAGCAGCGCGTGGACAGCAGCGTGACGAGCAGCACGTTCACCTTTGCGGGCACAGCCGGTTTGCGCTTCGAGGCGCGCGCAGCGGCGGAAAACGGTGCGGTGGAGGCGGGTTACGTCTTCCAGCTCGGCGAGCAAAAGTCCGAAATCCTCGCGGCGCTGACGGTGAAGCGGAAACGCGGCACATGGCTGCGGCTGCGCGCGGGTTTGCCGGAGGGTTATGAGGTGCAGAGCGTGCAGGGGCCGGTGGTGGCGGCATGGCAGCATGACGGGCGCGGGCTTTACGTGCACTTCACACCGCAGGCGGGCGCGGAGGCGCGTTTCGTGGTGCATCTGACGCGGGCGGTGCCGCAGGCGGTGACGGAGTGGAAGCTGGAGCCGCTGGAGCTGCCCGGTTTTGAAAAACACACCGCAAAGGTGCTGCTCGTGGCGCACGCGGCGACGGAGCTGCGCCTGCCGCAGCTCGCCACGCCGATGCAGGAGCTGGACGCGGCGGCGCTGGACAGCGTCTTCGCGATCGCGCCGCCGATGGAGAAGAAGCGCGCGTTTCAGGTGGAAGGCGCGGCGGCTTGGAGCACCACGGTGACGCTGGCGCGGCAGCCCGCACGCTTCGCGGCGGAGACGGTGGCGCTCGTTTTGGCCTCAGACGCAGGCATCCGCGTGTCACAGCAGCTCGGCCTCTCGGTGGAGCAGGGCGCGCTGCGAAATGTGAGCCTCACGCTGCCCGCGAGCCTGCCGGAGGCCGTGGTGAGCGGTCCGCTGCTGCGGGAGATGCGCTCCCGCGTGGAAAACGGCCTGCGCATTTACGAGTGCAGCTTTCAAAGCGATGTGCTGGACGCGACGACGCTGACCTTTGACCTCGATCTGCCGCTGAGCGCGGAGCTGGACGTGCCCTTTGCCACCGTGCCGGGCGCGGGCCGCGTGACGCGCTGGTTCGTGGTGGACAATGCGAGCGCGCGTGAGGCCAAAATCCTCGCGCAGAGCGCGCTGGAGCCCGCCACGCGCGAGCAGGTGCCGTATCTGCCCGCAGGCATGGCGCGGCCGCAATTCTTCCGCGCCACAGCCGATGGCGCGCTGAAGGTGGGTTACACCCAACTCGCCGCGACGGAGGGAAATCCCGCACTCGTCACCCTCGCAGACATCGCCACGCATCTGCGCGCCGACGGCCAGCGCTGGGAGGTGGTGAAATACTCGCTCATCAATCGCTCGCTGCAGTTCCTGCCGGTGCTTTTGCCGGAAAAGGCCGTGCTCATCGCGGTGAGCGTCGGCGGTGAGCCGGTGCGCGCGGATGAGGAGACGCGCGGAGGCCGCCGCGTGCGCCTGATCCCGCTGATTCACACCCGGCCCGGCCAGCGCGCGATCGAGGTGGAGCTGATTTATCGCTTTGAGGCTCCGCAGGGCCAAAAACTGCCGGATTCGCTCAAACTCGATGATCCGGAGCTCGACGGCCTTTCCGCCGAACGAACGACTTGGACCGTCTGGGTGCCGAAAAGCCATCAAGCCGCCCGTTTCGACGGAAACATGGACGAAACCGCGCAAGAGGGCCTGGAGCTGCAAAAGCTCGAAGGCATGCTCAGCGAGCTCGGCGAGGCGAATCGCGTGCTTTCCCGCGCGGACGTCGATGGTGACGAAGCAAAGGCCGCCTACGACCAGGCGAAGGCGCTGCAAAGCGAGATCGCGCAGAAAAAAGAGGCCACGCTGAGCCAGATCGTCAGCAACGGCCTCTCCAGCCTGCTGAGCTCCACGAGCCGCTACAGCCGCTCGCGCGAAAAAGACGAGATGGACCTCGAAATCGAGCAACAAGGCCGCGCGCTGGAGGAGAACTGGAAACAAAAGGCCGCCCAAGCTCCGACCACGAAAGCGGACGCTGATGACGACAACACGAGCTGGAAGCTGAACAAGAGCGGTGCAGGCACTTTGCAGCTCTCAGGCGCGAACACCTTCACCGGAGACATCAACGTGAACGGCGGCCTCGTGCTCAACGACAACATCGGCGTGAACAACACCTACTTCGGCGGGACCACCGTGAACGCGGGGCAGTTGCAACTGTCTGGAGGCTTTTTGCCGAACAGCAACGTCACGCTGGGTTCCGCTGCGCTGACGCTGTCAACGCCTGCGCCTGCGGTCACGGCGAGTGGTAGTATTTCCAGCGGCAGAGTCACAAACGCGGCGGGCACTCTTGCCTTGGACAATTATGCCCAAGTGCCCGCCAATGGCATCCAACTCGACCTCAACGGCAACGCCCAAGTCGGTCAACAGACGCTCAGTTCGAATGCGCGCGGAAATGCCTTCAACAACGCGCCGCCGCCCGCGCAGGCTCCGAAACCTGCGGCGGAAGCTCTGGAGCCATTGAAGAAAAACATGGCAAAGCGCGCCGAGGAGCCTGTTGCGGAGCAACAGGCCTACTTTGGCAATCGCGCGAGCGGGAAGCACTCGCTGGCGCTGAATCTGCCGACGGGTGGCGAGGCGCATCACTTCACGAAGCTCAAAGACCACGCCGTGGTCGAGCTGACGCTGCAAAAGGCCGAAAAACCCGGCTCCAAGGCTCAATGGATCGCGCTGGGCCTGGCGCTGCTGGTGTGGTTCTTCATCGCGCGGCTCACGCGGGGGAAAACGGCCTGAATGGTACGTTGTTCACGCTTCAGCGTGTTCCCAGCGCCCTGACACGCTGAAGCGTGAACAACATAACCAAGAAAAAGCCGCGACGCGCTTTCGCGGGTCGCGGCTGATTTTTCACTCGGAGATCAATCAGATGATCTCGACGTTCTGCATGCCGAGCTTCGCGTAGTCCTCGGCCTTGTAGCCGGGGATGGCGATGGGATAATAGCCGTTCGCGTCGGGATTGACCGGCGCGGCGGTCTCCGGGGTGACGATGGCGGGCATGTGCTGCACCTTGGAGTTGAGCGCCTCATCCCACTTGATCTCCTTGCCGGAGTAGGTGGCCATGCGGCCCATGATGGCGGTCATGGTGCTCTCGGCGCCGTAGTAGGCGTTGTTGAGCGGCTTGTTGTTGATGATGGCATCCTGCAGCGTGTCGTGCTCGACCTGGTAGGGATTCGGATCGCCGCCGGCGCCGCCTTTTTTGCCCTTCTTGCCACCTTCGTCGCCGCCGCGGGCGGGGCGATACTTCCAGATGGCGTTGCCCTTGTGATCGACGGCGTAGCACTTGCCGCTGTTGTCGAGGTACACCTTGCCCTTGGTGCCGGTGAATTCTTCACGCACGTCCGGCTTGGTGTTGCTCTGGTGACGGCACTGGCTGTTGACGCGGACGCCGTTGGCATAGGTGAACTCCACGTAGTGGTGGTCATAAATCTGGCCCCACTTCTTGTCCACGCGCTGCTGACGGCCGCCCATGCCGGCGGCGGTCTCCGGATGGCCACCGATGAACCAGTTGGCGACGTCGATGTTGTGAATGTGCTGCTCGTTGATGTGGTCGCCGCACAGCCAGGTGAAGTGATACCAGTTGTTGCACTGGTACATGAGCTCGTTCATGCCCTCTTTGCGGTCGCGGAACCAGATGCCGCCGCCGTTCCAGTAAACCTGGCCGGAGACGATGTCGCCGATGATGCCCTGCTCCTTGACCTGCTTCAAGGCGTCGAGGTAGCAATTCTGGTAGCGGCGCTGGAGGCCGACGACGACCTTCAATTTCTTCTCATCGGCCACTTTGGCCATTTCGAGCACCTTGCGCACGCCGGGGCTGTCCACAGCGACGGGCTTTTCCATGAACACGTTCTTACCGGCGTTGATGGCGGCTTCGAAGTGATACGGGCGGAAGCCGGGAGGCGTGGTGAGAATGACGAGGTCGCAGGAGTCGATGACCTTCTTGTAGCCTTCGACGCCGTCGTAAATGCGGTCATCGACCTGCACGCGCTCGGCGTGCTTGTTGCGCAGGTTGGAGAGGGAGCCCTCGGCCTTTTCTTTGAAGGCATCGCACACGGCGTGGAGCACGAAATTGGAATTCGGCGTGGTCAGCGCCTGATCGGCAGCGCCCGAGCCACGGCCGCCGGAGCCGATGAGGCCGATTTTGACTTTGTCGCTGCCTGCAGCCCAGGCGGACTGGGCGACGGTGAGAGCGCTGGCGGCAGCGGTAGTGCCGATAAACTGGCGGCGCGAGGAGGCCGCTGGTGTGGTTGGTGTGTTCATGAGAGGTTGGATAACGTGGGGAATGAGAGAGTTCTGTGCGGGAATGAGAGCGGAAAATGACGAAACCAGAATTCCGAAGGACGAAGGAATGTCGAAATTCGAAGCCCGAACGAGCAGGGTGACAGCGGTTCGGGCTTCGGGTTTAATTCGTCATTCGGAATTCCTCATTCGTCATTGCGATCAGGCCAGCGCCTTCTTGATGACCTGGATGCCTTCCTCATACACCTGTTCGGTGCTGGGGAAGAAGTCACGCCAGACGCGGGTGGCGGCGGCGAGGTCTGGCAGGGCGCTGCCGAAGGCCTCGATGGTCATCCAGCCGTCGTAGCCGATCTTTTTGAGGTGCTGGATCTGCTCGGTGAGGTTGATGTGGCCGCGACCGGGCGTGCCGCGGTCGTTTTCGCTGATGTGCACATGGTTGAGCTTGCCGGAGGCGAAGACGGTGTCGATGGCGGCGAAGGGATTCTTCTCCTCGATATTCGCGTGGAAGGTGTCGTACATCGTGCCGAAGTTCGGGTGATCCACGCGCTTCACGTAGCTGGCGGCCTGCTCCATCGTATTGAGGAGGTGGCTCTCGAAGCGGTTCAGCGCTTCGATGGCGCACTTCACGCCTGCGGCTTGAGCCACAGGAGCGATGGCGCGATGCACTTCGGCAGCGTGGTTGAGCTCCGCTTCCGTGGGGAACGCACCCGTGAACTGGCCCAGCACCTGGTAGTAGGGGCCGCAAAGCGTCTGCACGCCGGCATTGTGAGCGCATTCGAGCACGCGCTTGAGATGGTCGATGGCACCCTGGCGGTTCGCCGCGACAGGGGAGATGGCGTTGTGCGCTTCATCCGGCAAAACGGTCACGGCCGTGCATTCGAGGCC
>Ga0315904_10004933_pt1 | contig 18707 bp, 6 predicted proteins | sample LakEriMetagenome_6_FD_203529 | JGI IMG/M metagenome (GOLD analysis project Ga0315904, IMG submission 203529) | Freshwater fungal communities from buoy surface, Lake Erie, Ohio, United States - Buoy 12 MA120 | ecosystem: Environmental > Aquatic > Freshwater > Lake | place: USA: Lake Erie, Ohio...
TGTCTGATTTGTTATTGGGCAATAATGTTGGAGCAGCTGGGGATGATGTTGCTGTAGAATCTTCTATTAAATCCGAAATTGTACAGAAATATCTGTGTCCTACTAATAGATTACTAACATAAACAGTAAGACTATCTCCACCACAACAGAAGTTAGAAACATCACTAAAAGTAATTTCCGGAACTGGTACTGGACAAAGTGTGCCAATATCTGTTTCACAAACTGGTGCTCCGAGCCATTTGATTACTGTTCCGTCAACTAACTTAGAATATAAAATGCCTGTTTTAGCATTAATTGCTAATTCTCCAACCTCTAATTGATCTGCTGCTGGAGCCGATTCGGATAGAATATCTCTTTTAATTTTCATGAACACACTCCAGTAAATGTGACAAGCCCACCGTCTAACAAGCTTATTATAGGACTATTATTAATGCTTGTCAAAATTAAATTCCCACTACCGTCCGACATCATAAAGCTACCACTAGCAGCTACCTGATTAGATCTTAAAGCACCATTTAATTGAATACTACTATTACTAATTATAATAGAATTATTACCAACAGAAGCAACAAGTCCAGTAGGATTAATTCTTAATGCCTCTACTAATGATCCATTATTCTGTATAGCGATAGCGAACTCACCACTACTAGATACAGAATCAGAATTTACAATCTTAGATCTTAGTTGGGTATAATTAACTTGGGCATTAGCTGAATTCTTAGAGGATAAATTGATAGTCGATACTATACTACCATTAGACGGTAATGTAGATGGCTTATGATAAAGAGTTAAGTTTGCTGGATAACAAGAATTTCGATTTTCTAGTCTAATACCCTCTTGACAAGCATAACTTAATACATGTAAAGCAGTTTGTGGGAGCGACCCACTTGGGATATTTAATCCAAGTCTTCCATCCTTAGTAAATATTAGATTTTTATCACCAAGTCCCTTAACTACAAAATTACCAGAACTATTTGTGTTATTAAAAACAGTATCATTATTAGAAAGAGATAATGGAATGATATTTTGTGCTGATGATGGATTTGTCGAGTTACTACCTAATAATAATAATCCACTACTAATCACTAAATTAGAACCATCAAAAGATCCATTGTTGTTATATTGAATAGATCCATATATACCAGAAGCTTCTACATGGCTCTGTGTGCCAAAATAGTTAGATTGCTCATCTGTCGATAAAGATACAACACCTAAAGAATCCATTACACTATATAATTTGATCCAACTTTTGCCGTCACTAATAAGTTTAATATATTCGCCAGGATCACAAGAGTAGATTTCTCCACTATCGGTGTTATGCAGATTAAGGTGGGAGTCTGATGAGTTCTTAAACTCTAGTGTGAGTCCTTGGTTATTCGAACTTGATGGTAGATCATACTGATTATTAGAGTCGTTATTTTTAACATATGTACATTTGATATTAGATAGTTCTGTGGTGGCTTCTAATATAAGACAATTATTTAGTCCTGTATTAAAATTATACTCATTAGCAAATACATAGAATAGGTTATTATTGCCAACAAATTGATAATTTTCTGAAGACTTTTTGATAATCTGTATACGTTCCACAGTTACCTTAGAATCTACCACCAACACCAAACCAATACCTATTTCCCAGTTTTTAAGATCAAAAGACTTACAAATATAGGGAATATATGTATTATTATGATTAATAGATAAGCCAGCATATCCATCTAGAATCTCACCCAAAACTAATCGGCCATTAGTCTCGTGGCAATAAGATCCTATATTTTCAACTACTCTTATGGGGGATTTGATCATTTTTCTTCCTTTTAGAATATATTATTAAATACACCTGTTACCTGTAATTTCATCATGGGGCTTTATATGTACCCTGTAAATCATTAATGCTCAAAAAATTATTAAAGGCTTTCTTAATGGCTCCGTCTATTAGACTTTGAGCAGCATCTGTAAGACCCTGAGCACCTGTGATATTCACCTGTACTGGTTGCATACTAAATCTAATTTCTGGAGGAATATTGATCTGTGACATTTGTGATAGTAGGGATTTAAAATTATCACCAAATGTTGTTAGTGCATTTCTATCTTGTCCAGATAGCTGTAGTGCTCCTGCTAATAGCTTAGCTCCATCAGACAAGATCTTATTCATTTCTGTCTCTAACTTGCCGGTATCTAGCTTTATTCCAATAGCTCCGGCCATAGCTCCGACTGCTTTAGATGCTCCGGAAACCATATTACCAATATCATGATATTGAGGCTGTACAATACCTCCGGTTTGATATCTATTACTATTAATAGCCTTTAGTAGTGGTAGGTTTCTTCGAGTAGCTTGTTTATTAATTACAAACTCACCTGGAGTTAACATAGCTGGCACAGTATCGGTACCTCTAGGTTGATAGTCCACTAGAGTTCCTGTACTAGCATATATAACTCCACCTCTAGCAGCCATCTTTGGCTTCTTAGCGGCTTCGGTCGCGTTAGTAGCCAACATAGCAGAAAGTTTCTCTCTGTTGGGTAGCATTCCCATAGAGTTAGCAGTTAAGAAGAAGTGTGCTTCTTGTGCTTTCTTATATAGGTCCTCAAACTCTGCTATTTGTTGTGAGCCAACTAATGCTTCCCATTCTTTGGCTACATCTGCGGCTTTGCTACTAGTGTTCGTATAATAATCTAGTCCTTTGAAATTGGCGAGTCCTTCTCCGACATAAAATTGTTTTAAGGTGGCTAAGTCCTGAGCAATTTTCTCTTGCATCTTGCCTTTATATAGGGGTTGTCTATTTGGTCCTTTAGCATTCATTACAACTTCTGAAAGCTTATCTAGATACGATTTACGAGCAATAGCATCTGGAAATCTATTAAATGGATTAAGTGCTATATTTGCTATCTCTTGATAACTCTTAGGTATGGTCTCCTTTGCAGAAGTATATGTAACTTCTCCTGTCTTCGGATTTACTTGAGCTATTTTAGCCCCTTCTAACTTTAGCTGATTTTGTGTTTGTTCATCCAATTTATTAGCTGTATTAAATTGTCTAAACTTAGCACCGCTAGATTCTGCATCCATCAGCGTCTGAAACAACGCTTCTAGTTTCTTTTGTGCGTCTGGAATTAATTGATAATACATATCCTGTAGTTCTTTATTCTTAAATCCGTCTTTTGCTACTTTCTTTCTGGATACTCTCTGAATCATTCCAGCCGGAATGGTGAACATCGTATTCAAATCTAATCCTTGAGAAGAGAGCATACCAGATAGTTTAGATCCACTATCATTTAGTATAGTACTAAATAAGTATCTAGCAGCACTAGCCCTAGCGGCAACTTCATTATTGACCCCAGGCATAGACATCATTCTGCCTAATAGTTCAATATTACGATATATATCTTCTTGCTTAGCTGGCACAGAACCCAGCATACCAACTCTATTTTTAAGTGCCACTTTATGTAAAACTCTAGCTAAACTTGTTCTTTGTGCTGGTGTTAATTTTTGCTTAAACTCTTTGCCTACATCTGCTTGTCCTGCGGCGGCAGCATTATTTTCTTCTTTTGCTTTTTTCTGTTTAGCTAAAAATCTTTCAGCAAATTGTTCAGTTACCCATTCTGGCTTATATGCTGTATCTACAGGCATAAAAACATTGTTCTTTGTTATATTATCTGTTATGCCACTAGTCGATAGTTCTGCACTAGCTGGATCCATTTTGCTAGCTATATAGGCATCTGTAGTTGCTAGTGTAAATTTTTTACCTTGATTAGCCATAGCCTGTTGTTCTATTAATGCTCCCAAATTTTTTGCATTAGCGGTTCTAATAGATGAAAAATTAGGTAATAATAATTCGTTAAAAGGATTAGGATTATTTTTATCTAATCCTCCACCAGCATCTATAATATCAAAAACTTGTCGAGTATTGTCAAATCTATTGGTTTTTTTATCCCATAGTCCTACCTCGGATTCTATTGTTCGATATGGAAAGGAGATGTGTTTTCCGGCAAAGAGACCGTTTGTAACTTTGATCTTAGCTTGTGTCTTGTCTGTATTTCTTTGTAATTCTTTTTGATTAAAAGCACTCACATCTCTGAATCCTGCATTAATCCAAGGAAATGCTTTGACCAAATCCAAGCCGCCAGCAATATTAGTTTTAAATACTGGTATAAAATCTGCTTGTTGAGCAGAGTAGGATCCTGCATCGGCCCCCTTGCTTCTTTCTACTGCCTCGGCTGTTGTCTTGAAAAAATTGATATCATCTGGGGTTGTTAAATTAAATAGAGTATATGGTCCTTTGCCTTTTTTGGGTTTAATTTCAGTATCTGAAAATGTATTTTTAAATACTAGTCCATTAACTAATGCTTGTAATTTCCTCGCATATTCTTGATCAGCATTGGATGTTTCACTTTGTGCAAAACTACCAGGATCGCCTAGTTGTTCTAGAGCTGTCTTTAATCTTGCCCTAATCATATCTAGCTTAGCTAAATAACCCAAATTATTGGCAGTATTCTGAGCAAAAGAATCGTTATACATCGGCCTAATACGTCTACCAAGCATTGCTCCAATATTATTTGATCCAGCAATATTCTGAGATGCTGTCTCGCCAGCAGTAATAGCAGTACTAAGACTGCCTCCTGTTGCCGCATCGATATCTGCGCCTAGAGCATAGTCTCCAGCCGCTCTGGTGAGACTAGTTATACCCATAGTAGCCAACTCTAATCCATACTGAAGACCTGCGGTGTCTTGTCGAGCAGCAATAAAATTCCCCTTGGCTTTGGGTGTGTCTTTTTGAGTACCTGTTAATAAAAATGCGGCTCCGTCTATGTCCGAATCTGCTGCCAATCCAGAAACTCGTATTTGTCTAATTTTATTGAATCTAATCTCATCAGTTTCTATGAATTCTTTCTCTTCTTTTCCATCTCTATCTATAGAGACTCTATCAATATAAGCCTTAGCCGGACCCTTAATAAAGTCTAGTTTAATATTGGGTTTGTCTTTACCTGTAAACTTAGAAATATCTTTATATAATTTTTTGCCGTCATACTCTAAATAATCTGGATTATCGGCAGTGGGCTTTAATAGTCCCATTAAATTATTAATTTTTGTTTGAAAAGCTGCTGCCTCTGTTTGTTTTACCTTAAGTAGTTTAGCTGCGGGAGATGTAATAGAATCTGTCCATTTTTGTGATGGAGCCTCAATATCAATCCAGCTACCAGCATTAGAAGGTACAATATTTTGTAGTCCTAGCCATTTTTTTTCGTATGTTACTTTATCTGCGCCATATTGCGGACTATTGCCACCAAGATCTACAGCCGATCCACCCTCGATTAAAGAGAATGATTGATATCCTTGTCCAATATTCCAACTTAGGCCAGCACTTTTTACAGATGTATCGGCTAATGCTGATGGGCTTGTTGTGCTGATCCAATCGGTTAACATCTCGGCCTGACTATTTACCGCATATAATCCAGGTTTATTTGCGGCAAAATATTTAATTTTATCAATTGGTTTATCAAGAACTTCCCAATTTAGTCCTGGTAAATAATTTTTGGTTTCATTATAAGCTTTATCCTCATACTTACCCTTTGCTCTAGCCTGTGCATCTTCTGGTGACTCTTTATCATCGATTGTAGGACTCCATGTCTTATCAAATACATATCCTCCATCGGCATAATATTTAACTTTTCCACCAGATGAATACGAACCACTATTAATTTGTTTTAATAATCCAAGATTATTTTGTGTAGCTTTTTTATTAACAACAAATTCTCCGGGAGTAAGCATAGCCGGCACAGTATCACTACCTTTTGGTTTAAAATCGATTAAGGTTCCTTCATTCGCATAGATCAAACCTCCACGAGCTTTAGTCTGGGCAGGCGCCCCTCCCATACCACCACCATTATTAGCTTTTACTTCAGCAATTAATAACTTAATACCTTGATTGATCTCACTTAAATTTTGACTTTCAAAATTAAGAGTGACTCTTTGAAGACTTTCTGTAAGTTTTTGAGCGGCGATATCAGCATTGTTTTGAGCCATAAGCATAGATATGTTAGACAATTCTGTATTCGCTTTTGACTGTAGAGCAACGCCCTCTTTATACGTGTTTATGGCTTCTTGCATCGCTGGATCAGCTTCTGGATTTCTCAAAGAGTCTATGACTTCCTGCATCATTGGACTAACACCGACACCAGATTCTTTAAGCATGTTTTCTAAAACATTAGCCTTCATTTCGGATTGTCTGTCTCCTAGTAATGGAGCCAGCTCATTAAATAATTGCAGATCTCCTGCTCTCTGACTAGGATTAGATATGTTCATACGTCCAGCCATATTATTTTGTAATCTAGCCATAGACATATTGAGATTAGCTAATTCTTTAGGAGTGCTAGATACTAATTTTTCAGCAAATCCAACACCAGCTTGTCTTTGTTGTCTAATCTCTGATATTTTATTGAGTGCAGCACTAGCGATATCTGTATTATCAGCCATATTTTTGAGTGCATCATAATTTTCTCTCAGAGCAGTGTTAGTTCTTAGGAGTTGATCTCCCATCATCTGAACCTCACCAGTAGCTCCTGGACCCTTATTGCCTGCTGCGTTATACAGAGATTGTTGTTCAGCTCTGACCCCTTCTAAATTTCTAATATTACGACCAATAGCTCTAGGATCAGACAATCCTCCTGTTTGATCACTGAATCCTTGTAAAGTATTATTTTTGGCTTCTCTTAATGAAATTTCTTTGCCTAGTGCTCTTTGTAAATCTGTCTGTCCTTGAATCATAATCGAGTTAGCTCTACGGGATCTAGCACTAGCTTCTACTTGCATTTCTGTGATTTGATTAATAGCACTAGCATATTCATTAACAGCACCCTGCCATTGCTCTAGTGCTCTTTTTGCTATTTCATGTGCTCTCTTGCTGCTTTCCACTACCTTAGATAATTGAGGTATTCTCTCTGTTAATTCTGAGAAATCTACTTTATCTTCGCCTTTCTTTCTCATCTCCTGAATAGCAGTGCTCATTTCTTTACCAAGATTTAAAGCAACATCATCAGGAATTTGTAGATCAGTCATAGCGTTTGTAATAACGCTTTCGAGTTTTGCTCCAACAGATTCATTAGTGGCGCCCTTATTGTCCTTGAGTGTATTATTAATGGTGGCCATCAATGAACCCTCAAGTTTATTACCGAGCTGTAGTAAACCGCTCATTTTGTTGGCTTCTGATCCAAAAATACTAGACGCTTGAGATACTGCCATCTGATTGGCTTGATTGCCATAGGCCCTAGGATTATCTAAAACATTAATGCTATCAAGCTGTAAATTAGTACCTATCTTAGCCTGTCCAGATAAAGACGCAGTGGTCAAATCTGCTTGATTACTAAGCTTATCTAGTGCTGCTACATTAGCACTTATGGCCTGATCCATATTTTGGAACATTCTCTCTAGAGAATTTTGTAACATATTCGTTGTTTTATTAAGTTTTTCTAAAGCTTTATCTCTCAAAGCCTTAGTTTGAATATCTCTAGCTTTTCGTTCCGCTTCGGCTGCTACAGTAGAAGCTATCAGTGCATCTTTCTGTCCTTGCGTCATAGCGGTAGAATTTTGTATTGTCATAATCTGCTCTTGAACAGCAGCATCAGCCAGAGCTAAACTCTTGGTTAAATTATTAAATTCTTCTGGTTTCATCTCCGCTTGCATCTGATCAAGACTCGATCCTGATTTTACTTTAGACTCTATAAATGATGCGGAGGCTTCTGCTGCTCCAGTGAATCTTTTGGATCTCTCAGATGCTAGTTGAGGAATTAAAGATTGAAACTGAGCTTCTTGATTGCCCGCAGCATTAACACCACCAAATAAACTAGTAGTACTTAAATAAGCACCTATTCCTTGTTTATTTAAAATTTGACTTCTTTCAAAACTACCAGATCCACCACTCATTGCATCGACCAAATTAAATAATCCAGCTTCTGGTTTGTTTGATGCTGCATTTAATGTATCTGCTGCTTTAACGGCTGATAATGTAGCATTTTTAGCTTGAGATTCAACGGCTTTATCTGTTAAGTTATTACTAAATTTTTCGATAGACTTATTTGCCTTTTCTAGTGATTCCTCAAGTTTAGTATTCGCTAAATTAATAGCAAATTCTCTAGCCGCATTATGCGCAGCCTTTAGGCCCTCTGCCACAGCCAATCCAACAACAGCAACACCGGCTAAAGCCGTGCCAACGCCACCCAACATACCAGTTATACCTCCGCCACCACCCCCAGCTCCTCCGCCTCCAGTTGGAACTCTGGGCGCTCCACCTCCTCGTCGTGACGATCTTGAACCGCTACCACCAGAGCCTCCTCTGCCTCCTCCACCACCGCCTCCGCCGCCTCCACCTGGAGGTCTAGTACGTGTTGACGGACCTCTATTACGAGAGCCTCTTCCGGATGATCTGTTCCTTCTATTTCTTGGTGGATCATCATCGCCTCCGCCGCCAAATAAATCTCCTATACTGCCAGCAATAGTAGCGCCCATTCCGATAGTACTAGTCAAACTTTCTGTAAAAGCAGCATTAGCAGCATTTGATGCACTAGATTCTGGATTAAAGAACTGACTACCTAGACCGCCCATCATACTAATACCGAAACCGGCCTGAGTTAATCTACCCATACCCATAATACGTCCGTTGCCTCCGCCGCCAGATCCGTCTCCAGATGATCCTCTGCCAGATGATCTTCTTCTTCTGCCTCCACTACCGCCACCAGATCCTCCGCCACCTCCTGCTACAACAGTTCCACCAGCAGCCGCAGCAGCGCCACCAGCACTAGCAGTAGCCTTGCCTTTAGCAGAAGCGTTGGTTTTTGCTCTCTCATTTGCTAGTTGTTTTGCGGTTTCATTAGCTCGTTTAGTTTCTAGCTGTAGTATTTTTTCTACTTCTTTACGGGCTTGTGCCATTAGTGATGCATCGGTGCGTCTGGTTGGCGCATTTCCTCCTGTGAGTCTATTAGATACAGCGTTCCTTAAAGACTGTATACGACCAGGATTGTCTTGTTGTAGTGCCTGAAATCTACTGCGAACCAATGACTCTTTTCTACCTTCTATAGCTTTTTTGTTGAGATCTAATGCCCTTCCTGCATTTTCTTGAATTTGTTTACGGGTAAGTCTCTTTCCTGTAGCGTCTGTTGTTTGCACACCCAATTGTTCTAATTTGGCATCTGCTTGAGACTGTTTAGTTCTGACTCTTTGAGACATAGCTTTCATTTCTTTGCTTCTGGTACTAGAAAATGCTTTTCTAGCAGCTCGCTCTGCATCGGCATCACTTGCACCAGCTGCGGTAGCCTTTTGTCTCGCTTGATCGGCAGCATCTTTAGCTTTTTGATTAGCCTGTCTTCTTAAGATTTTACTTGTTCTTTCTCCAGCATTAACTAATTTATCAAACGTATTTTCTAATTGACCAAATACTCGTCCAATGTCCTGTTCTACAGCTTCGATCTTTTTAGCGTCTAGACCCTTGGGTGTTTTTACAGGATTATTTCCTGTGAGGTATCCTCCCTTATCCAGTTGTTTTACTGCCGATCCTGCTGTTCTATTGTTTCTAAGCTCTTGTGATCTGGTTTCTTTACCGGTTCTTCTGAATAGCATATCTTTGTATGTACCAGCGGTTCTTTCGTTGGCGTATTTGGTTGCTTGGGCATTACTTCTTCCAGATGCTTTAGCCTCAGCATAAAACTTATCTCTATTAGCCTTAAAAGCATTTAATAGTTGTTTTAAACTCACACCTAACAACTTAGCGTCTTTTTCTAATCCAGATACTATATTAGTATTGGCCAATGGAGAGTTTGATCCTTTGGCTAACTTTTGAACAACACCGCCAGTATGATATTTATTTAAGCTATGTAAATTATTATATCCTATTGCTCTTGCGGATTTTCTATTAATTACATACTCACCCTCTTGTGCTAAAATAGGAACTTCTCCGCCTTTAGCAAAGCGATCAACTAGTCCCGTTGCCTTATGTCCGGTCATGATCGAACCTAACATCTGTGATGTTTGGTCGTCATCTAATTCATGCATTTTTTTGCCATTACGAGACAATAAAATTTTGCCATTGTCTAGTCTCTCAATATCATATCCTGCATACCTAGCTGCTTTAATCATCTCCGAGCCAGACAACTTACGCTTTGACTGAACAGCCAAAGATGCTTTATTTATTTGTTTGCTATTCGGAATTTCTCCTCCTAAAGCCCTAGCTATTCTTCGTCTAATAAAATTAGTTCTTCCACCAGCTCGATCAACTTCCAATCCCATGCTTTTGGCTATGGAGTTGGCCATTTTTAATTTGGCATTTGGTAATTCTTTTTGTAAGTCTTGTAATGATAGTGGGGAATCTTCGGTAACTAATCGTAATCTTTGTGTGATATCTTTTTCTAAAGAAGCTTGATCTGGAGCGTCCTTGGATTTTCTGCCCTTGATAACTCCTAAATCTCTCAGAGTTTGGTTAGCAATCTTCTTGGACATAGCAGCATCAGAAGGACTACTAGCTTTAGCGTCTACATATAATAGAGAAGAAATTTTATCGAATATATTAGATAGTCCAAAAGCAGATCCTTTATTTGGTGCAAAGTCGAACGATCTTTGTGGGTCTGGATTGGCGTCGTATTGGCCCTTGTTCCTCATGCTTGTTAGCATTTCTTCGAACATATTGCCTTTAGCGGCATCATTTACGCCCTTTAAGTATTTTCTTCTTTCTTCTTCTCCATTAATTGCTGGAGTTGGTAGGTCTGGATATTTACTTGAAATAGTACTAACGGCAGTATTAACAGCTTGTACTAGACCATTTTCAATACCCTCATTAAAATCTTTATATACTTGTGGCTTTAGGGCTTCTCTTTGAATACCAATACTACCACCGGCTACAGCAGAACCTAATAAATCACTATATTGCTTACCAACAGATTGTATAATAGACTTTTTACTAACAGAAGAGTCTGCAACGCCTTTTTTGGGACCTTGAAGAATAGCGACACCAACAGCGTTTTGTCTTAAGATACTATTTGGATCACTCTGTAAGTTTTGAATACTTTGTGAATAATCATTTGGATTAATCTTTTTAACTTTTTTCTTAGACTTAACCTCATCCCCGATACCAAACTTTTGTCTTTGTTCTAGTCTAGACATTAATTTAGATGGTAATCTGCCTACTTTACTAGATAATGCATCTCTTTCTTTTCTAAGAGACTCTACTTTAGCAACAACATCTGCTGGTGTTGTTTTACTCATTCTAGATGGCAAATCAGCTAATTGAGACTTAACCTGAGATAATCTACCAGCAGTACCTTTGCCAGCTGCGCTATTTCTCTCAATCTTGGATAAGATAGCATCCAATAACTTGGGACGCTGTTGTAAAACAGCCATATGTTTCTGCACATACTCAAATCCTGCTGGACTGAGCAACTTCTTAAGAGCTGGAATATCATTAGCCGCTATGGCTTCTCTAGCTTTGGTTCCACTAATACCACCAGATCTTGGTAGAGATTTAACTCCATATCCTAGTTTCTCATATTTAGACAATGAACCGGCTTCTTTCTCATCTCCAACAAATGCTATGTCGCCCTTGCCCTTTGGTACAATATAACTATCTTCGCCCACCTTAAATGCAGACGGAATACTTCCTGGACCGCTTCCTTTGGGCATGGCGGATACATTAGCGCCCATAGCGCCAAAAGCCGCTCTGGCCATACCTAATCGTGACGGTAGTTGATCAGAACTTTTTTGTGGGAATATAGCAGTACGTCTACTATGAGGATCTTTATCTGTATAGTCAATTGGAGTATCTCCACCTACTAAAGCAACAAAGTCTTTAGCCGGAATACCCATTTTTTCTGCTTCTTTTACAACACTAGTGTGTCCTTTGGTTGTAGGTCCAAAATTACCATAAAATAAGCCGGTTTTGTCTGGAGTTCTTACTGTTGGTTGAGATGTTCTAGTCTTTCTAAACTTTTCACCCAACTTCATAGTAACAACTTTTTTAGGATCAACACCAGATACTCCACTAGCCGCAATATAAGCTTCTCCTATGCCACTATCTAAAGGAGCACTCTTAGTAGCTCCTGGTCTTCTACCAAATAAGTTTCTTCCACTAGTATCTCTAGATTTTCTATTCTTTTTTAGTGCTTCTTGAGATTCTTTGGTTCTAGATGATAAAGCGACCACTCTATCAGCAGCACTTAATGCTGTTCTTTGAGAAGGACCAGCTACAGATGTAGAATCAATAACTTGATCTGAACGTAAAAGATCTTGTTCAGTAAGAATGGGGAATCTGTTGGTCTTGCGTAGTCTGGCATTATCTGCTTCGGCTGCTCTGGCGCCGCCTTGAACCATTGTGCTCTTACCAGATCCTGCAACACCGAAAATATTAGTTAGTCTTTTAAGACTTCCGTCATTTCTTCTTGTAGCGGCTAAGTTTGATAGATGTTCTTTGTAATCTGCTACTCCCTTGATTCCTAATCTATCCATTTCAGCTTTAATAAGAGGACCCTTAACACTGTCCTTTAGTAGCTGTGTTATTTCATCGCTATCGATATATCCTACGTTTCTGGTTGTTAATCCGCCCTTGGCAAATTTTTGAATAAGTCCACCAATCGCGCGTCTTTGGCTTTTGTTTTTTTGTTTTATCTTACTATTTAATAACTTATTTACTTCTGCTCCTGAAATTTTAGAAACAATAGCAGAATCCATTGGACTCAAAGATACTACTCCAACCGGCATTGGCTGCTTAGGTAATCTATTAGAGGCCATTTCATTCGCTAGTTTATTAGCTATGTTAGATTTCATACCAGCATTAGCTGCTGCTGTTCTTTTAACGTCCGTAGATATACTTGGTGGCATACCACTAAAGATATTTGATAAGATTGGTCCTATTCCTCTTGGAAAATCAAAGTTTTGACTGTTGTCTTTTTTATCTGCTGATCTTTGACTAATCTTTAATAAGGCTGTCTCAAATAGTCCTCCGTAAATACTTTCTTTATTTTGAATATCAATATCGCCAGAAGGAACTGTGATATTTCCTTGTGTTTGATTAACAATAGCTTTAGAAAGATCATTAACTCCCTTTTTAAGATATTTATCTAATATTGCTTCTTCATTAATTTGAGCCTTAGTTCCTGCTCTATTTAATCCTCTTATAATAAAAGGAAAATCAGATTTAAATCTTCCTTTTCTATTGTTGTATTCTTTAGACGATATCTTATCAACAGCCTCTCCTACTGTTGTGGTCTTTTTGCTTGGTCTGCCTCTACCACCTCTCATTTGGGCTTCTACGTCTCTCCATTTCGCTTCGCCACCTACTGCAAATTTTTGTCTACCAGATGCTATATCATTAATTCTACCCACACCCATAGCCTGAGTAGCTTTCTTTCTAATAACAAAACTGCCAGCGGGCAAAGAGGTATAGAAACTGTCGCTATTACCAGAACCTGGAACCATACCAACCTTACCACCCTTGGCCATCTTTTTATCGGCATAGTTCATGCGTCGTAAAGTTGGTGTGCCAATACGCTTTGCGGCTTGTGGATATATTACAGCCTCGCCGGGCATCAAGGCTACTGGCACTTCTCCTCCGGTAGCATATCTAATATAACCACCACCAGCAGCTCTACGACCACCAGCACCACGCATACCACCCATACCGCCAGCAAAACCTCTAGCATAACTAGACAAGGCAGCAGTACCTCTGATAGCCATTACCACACCAAGAACAGGCAATACTCCCTTAACACTATCTGCTACTTTAATTAAAGCACTAGCTAAACCTAGAGCACTTTTTGCAATAGTCTGGAAGGTGTCGGTTCCACCAATATCACGAATAAGAGTTAAGAATTCTTCTCTAACTTTGGCTATCTGATTGGCAAGAGATAACTGAGCAATAGCAGCATCTTCTGCTAAAGACCCCTGACCTCTTTGAGCAACTGCTAATGCTTGTTGTGCTGTAGCAAACTGTTGAATAAGTGGGATAACTTTACCAATCTGTCGGAATCCACCAAGTTCTTCTACGATCTGAGAAAATCTTAAATCTCGCGGATCGATCTGATTAAGTCCACGAGACAAAAGCTCAACAGCCTTATATGCTCCTACGAATTTACCTTCTAAGTCTGTAAGATTAACACCATATTGCTTAAGAGCTTCTATGGTTTCTCCTCGCTGAACACGAGTAAAAATAGTACGTAAACCAGTAGCAATAGTTTCTGCGCTTTCACGAGTTGTAGCTCTAATACTAGTAAATACTGCAATAAACTCATTTAGAGCATTTGTGCCTTCACTAACTCCTTTACTTGCTGCGGCGAACACACCACCGGTACGCTGTATAGCAGCAATAATGTCACTAGCTTCAACAGCAAACTTAGCAGCAACAGCATTCACAGAACCTAGCGCTTGGTCTAATTCACCAGCACTAATTCCGAACTGTCGCATTAATGCAATACTTCCTTCTACAGTTTTGTTCATATCATCAAATGATGGAGCCAAAGAACTTAATGCTAATGCCTTAAGAGCTTTTTCAGTATCTCTAGCACTCAAACCAGCCTGCGCTAATGTAGACGATACATTAATTAATTCAGATGAACTAACACCAAGACCAGAAGCTAAATCTCCAATGGTTTTTCGCAGGCCAGATAATCCCTTTGCAGACTCACCAGTAACCTGTTGTAATTTAACTAATTCTTTATCGAATTCTATAAATGCTCTCACTCCTTTGTTTACAGCATTAGTAAATCCAACAATAATACCAGCAGAAATACTAAACGCAGCAAAACGACGAACAGCCAAAGCAGACTGCCTACCGAATTCTTCCATTTGATTACGAGCTTGTCCGACCTGTTGTGTTACTCGACCTGTTGCCTGTGCTGCTCTATTTGATGCAGTAGCGATGTTGGTCATATTTCTTGGAAGATTATTAGCATTAATACCATTTATAGCATTAGCCAAACCTCTTAGAGCATTGGCGGTGGTAGCAGCATTGGTCTGTGTTGTTCTAAGAGTTCTATTAAAATTTGTTAATGCTGTATTAAGTTGTGTTAGGTTTCTACTAGCGGCCGGATCTATTCTTAGATTTACATCAGCGGTAATATTACCTAATTGCCTTCTAATACCAGAAACAATATTTCTGACATTAGTGGGTCCTCTAAGATTCAGCTGTGCTGTTAAATTAAAAGCTGTAGACATTTAAATCCTATTATTAAAAAATAATCCCTAATCTATAGTTACATAGACTAGGGATTAAAGTAACATATAAAATATTTAATATATAATTACTGAGACGATTTTTCCTCTGAAACAACTGGAGACTCTGCTTCTGGTGATGGAGTAGGTGGTGTTTCATTTTTTGGTTCATCTAAAATAATTGGTTTTCCGTTTTCGTCCAAAAATGGTTCTGGCTCAACAATGTATTCTCCATTTTTATCTACCTTGTTCCCAAACTTATCTACAAAGTTGCCCTCTTCGTCTATAAATCTGTTATCGGCATCAATTAGTCTTCCGTCGGCATCAATTAGTCTGCCCTTCTTGTCTACGAGTCTTAATTGATCATCAACGAACTTATACTTTTTGAGGAATTTATTTTCTGGTAAATTGCTCTCATAGTCGTTATCCAATCCATAAAGCATATTAGCCAAATTTTGAGCGCCCAATATTGAAACTTCGTCTGTTGACCTATTCAAATAATCTTCCATATCCTTAAAAACAGGTTCCTTTGAATCATTATACACCACACATACTGATACTAGGTAATTAAATCTAGCATTATCGGCTTGTCCTTCAGCACTATGATTATCCAGAGATGTTCTTACGCTAATAAGATCTCTAATCTCATCACGTTTGGCCTTTATTGCTATGGCTAGATCCTTAGCTTCATTTAGACTAAATCCTCCCTTGGCGAGTCGTTTTTCACCATCTAGGATTTCTTTTTGGAGCAGATTGAATTGGGCCTGTTTTTCATCGCTCCATAAGCCTTGATCTTTTAATAGATCATCGAGCTTGGCTCGTACCACACTCTTGCTCTTTATAGCGTCTGTGAAGGCTTGATTATAAACCTTCTGTGCTTCTCTCTGGTCATTTAAAGATGGTGTCTTGACGAGCACCTCTCTGTCCTTATCATCTAGCTTTACGGTGAAAGTCTTGGTCTTCATTCGTTATCTCCTCTGTTCCTAAAGTTAAACTTATAGTGGTACTTTTGTTTCACGACTGGGGAATTTCGTCTACTATATAAATAGTCAGACAATTCATTGAGTGCAAGTCTAATTTGATTATTTCCATTATTTAATATGGACGTTCTAGCTTGCTCCCATAATTTGTAATAATGGTCTATATTAGGATTTTCATCCTCCCATAGATGTCCAAAAAATTCTTCAAATTTAGCGATAGATCCTATCATGGTTGTTTTTAGTCGTTTTTCGATATTATATAGCATATCATCATTATTCATGCTCATAAATTATTTCCTATTTTTAATTTGTTGATTGGTCTGGTTCCTCAATTCGGTTTGAACATCCGGAAGGTTGATATCATCTATTGTGCCAACAGCGTCTATAGCAGCCATCTTCTGTTTCATTCTGTGTAAAGCATCCGGAGTATTAAGCCCCATAATATTATCTACTTCTTCTTTATTTTGTGCCATGAGAAATACTTCTTGAGCATTCTTTAAATTAGGATTAATAGCATCTATAGATTGCTGATTCTTATTTTTATCATTCTTTCTCTTTTGTACTATAGTCCAACCATCTAGTGCATCATCATCTTCTATAATCTTATCATTTGGACATTCTGGATGTTCATATATACTGTCATACATTTTAGATATATTAACTAAACTACGTTGTTCATCCGTCCAATCTGCTACACAACCATCAAATACATTCGTCTTATTACAACTCCAATAAGATCTCCATTCATCACTACGAGCTATTTTTCTATATTGAGACATAGAGATAGAATGCTTATTAATCTCTGATACTATAGTATTAAAATACATATATGAACCACTTTCATTAATACTATTTAAGCTATCAAAAACTCTGCTGTCATCTATATATAAGCTCTGACACACCATATATTCATTTTTTATGTTTTCAGCGTGTCCTTCTAGGGTGTGGGACACTACGAAGTTTTGTTTAGCAGAGAGTGCTTTGTCTAGTTGGGATCTATAGGAATCTAGACCTTTTCTAATTCTTTTAATCTTGTCTGGATATAAAAAATTACTAAATAATTCTACTTTAGTATTTTCAATACTCTTCTCTAGTTTCTTAAGCATATCGTTGGTATCTTTTGTCCATAGTCCTAAACTTATCATCATCTGCTCGGCATTATCTGATCTTATCCATTCGTTATACTTTTCGTCATTAATAATATGACGATATAAAATTTCTGCTTCGTATTTGGTTTTGTTGGTAATCTTTCTAAATTCGTATGTTTGGCCATCTATATGAAAAAACAATGAACCAGATAAGATACGGTATAAAACTATACGCACATCATCCGTTATCATCCTTAGAAGATTTCCTTTGCTTTAGTTCAGAAATTTCCCTGTCCTTTTCCTTTAGCTGAGTTTGTAGTAATTCTATAATCTTTTGGGTATTGTAGATATCTACGTATAATTTTCCTATTATATTAAATAATTCTTCCATAATGTCCTATCTCCGGTTGTAAAACCACTATTCCTAATGTCTGCCTATAAAATCAATCGTCTCTTTTACTTAGTTGTAGAACTCTTGATCGGCTGTGTTGTCGATCCATGTACTACCAGCAAAAGTACCACTAGCACTCATAGCAAACTTGTTGAATGTTTGGAAGCTATAAGTAATTGTAGCATTACCACCACCGGTGTCACCACCAGTATAGTTAACACTAGTTAGCTTATTCTTCTTACCTAGGTCCAACATGAGCTTGTTTGTGCCAGCTCCTGTACCGCAAAGAATAACTTTGATTTCTTTGTTCTGAAGATTGGTGAAATTCTGACCGCAACCACTAACTGTGGAGAAGTCATTAGCATCAACCTTATCTCCATCACTAGCTGTGACTTCGAATTCGGATGTTACTTCGAGTGGGAAGTTAACATAACGGAAGTATGGAGAGAAAGAACCAAGCTCGTTGATTGCTTCTCTTCCAAGGTCAGCACTAATTGTAATATTCTGTACATATGGTCTCTGGACTGTTCTGCCGCTTGGAATTGGAATACCTGCTGTTCCAGTTGGTAGTACGGTTCCAGTATCGAAACTATAGCGTCTCATAACATTAGGAGCGGTTGCTGTCTTACCAGCACTGGGATTAAACTCGGAAACTGTCATCTGAGATCCACTAGTCCATACCTTGTTGTTGCCAACTAGCGTGATTTCTTCTGTGGCATTACCATCAACAGGAATGGTATAACTAAATCGTGATAGATACATACCGCTGCAAGTTACTTGATGAGCTGGTGTGCCAGTAGCAGCTGTGACATTATCTGGCCAAATACCAAGACGGAAAGAAACACGATTGTTAACGATTTCAGCAATTTCTTTACCATTAGCAAATGGGAATGTGGAATTACCATTTGTGCAAATTAGATAGAGCGGAGGGGTTCCATCTAGAACTTTGTTGAGAGTAACTTCAACTTCTGGTACTCCTTCAAGATTATCATAAAGTTCTAGCTGTCCGAGCTGGAAGACCTGCTCTAGATTGAAGTTTGTTGTCATGCCAACGCTCTGTAGTCCCTGTGGAA
>Ga0315904_10004937_pt1 | contig 18692 bp, 17 predicted proteins | sample LakEriMetagenome_6_FD_203529 | JGI IMG/M metagenome (GOLD analysis project Ga0315904, IMG submission 203529) | Freshwater fungal communities from buoy surface, Lake Erie, Ohio, United States - Buoy 12 MA120 | ecosystem: Environmental > Aquatic > Freshwater > Lake | place: USA: Lake Erie, Ohio...
CAATGGAGAATTACTCCGTGGAAAAAAAGATGCCATGGCCCCAGTTGAAACTCTCCAAGGTGGAGAAGTTCAAAAAGGAGTTCAAACATCCCGGAACCGGCATCCCCAATCTCGTGCTCTGCGACCTCGAAGGCAAACTGATCAAAACCAGCTATGTGGATGGAAAATACATCGGGCCCCATGCGGTGATGCAACACTTGGAAACCCTTCTGGCCAAATGAACCGGCCGGTCTTCCGGAAACCGCTCCTCAATCAACAATGTCAGCCTCGCATCTCGCAGAATCCATCGCCTCGCACGAAACCCCGGGCTCGAAGTTCTTCCCGCCGTTTGCGATCTCCGCCGACCTTGAAGCCGAGGCCGACGAGCGCATCTCGCACTACCCGGCCAACAAGCGTTCGGCCACCCTGCCGCTGCTTCACATCGTGCAACACCGTTTCGGTTTCATCTCCGCGCCCGCCATCGACTGGGTCGCGGCCAAACTCGATCTCGAACCGATCAAGGTGCTAGAAGTGGTCACCTTCTATCCGGGTTTCCGCCAGTCCGCTCCGGGCAAATTCCACATCCGCGTCTGCCGCACGCTGTCCTGCGCGATGGGCGGCTCGTATGAGCTCATGGAGCGGTTGTGCGAACTGACCGGCATCGACCGCTCGCAGATGGACTCCCACCACCATCCGGTCGCCGTTTCACCCTGCGGCAATTTCTCGGTCGAGTTCGCCGAGTGCCTCGCCTCCTGCGGCACGGCCCCGGTATGCATGGTCAACGATGATTTCCACGAAGGCATCGCGGCGGAACGGGCTGAGAATCTGCTCGCGAAATACAAGCCATGATCCGCGATACGGGCGGACTGTAACCCGCTACTCGCGGGATTTCGGGGCATCGTCATTTTCCGTCACGGATGGATCGAGCGGGTGTTCCTCCTCCAGCCATTTTTTGGAAACCCTGCCATCCCACCAGGCGAAGTTCATCGGATAAGTGCCGGGTGCGAACAGCACATGATAGAAGTGCCAGACGATGATGGCGAGGCAGGCGAGGATCGCCTCGTAGAAGTGAATGGTGATCGCCACATCGATGATCCAGCGCGGGAAGAAGCGTGTGACGTCGATTTTGAGCCAGATCATCAAGCCGGTGAGACCCATGATCACGGTGCCCCAGACGACCGCCCAGTATTCGAGTTTCTCGGCATATCCGAACCTGCCGAAGCGCGGGCGATGAGGGTTCTTGCCGACGAAATAAAGCAGATTGGCGAATACGTCGCGGACATCCTGAACGCCGGGCAGGAAATCCCTCACCAAGCGCCGGCCATCGCGGGTGAAGATCACATAGATGATGTGCCAGACGCCTCCGCCAAGCATGATCACGCCCGCCACGCGGTGTACCCAGCGCCGCACCGCCTCATCGCCGCCGAACAACCAGCCGAGCCATGACTCCGGGTATTTCAGCGCGAAGCCGCTGAGCGCCAGCACGACGAAGGTGACCACCAGAACAAAGTGCTGCATCCGCTGGTGGAGGTTCATGCGGACGACCTTCACGCCGCGCTTGTGATACCAGTCGCGCAGCGCGCGCAGCCATGACATCAGGTTGTGCAACAACATCGCGCCGATCACACCGAAGATCAGGACGAGATAGGCGATGCGCACCCAGTGGTTGATGACGGCCCCCGTCTTTCCGTTCGAGGCATCGGTGACATGGATGGTGCCGAAGGCGAAATTCTCACCCGCGCCCGGATGGCATTTGCCGCAGGTTTCGACGAGGTGTTTCCGGTGGATTGATGATTCAGGATCGGTGGACGGCAGCACCTTGTGATAGCCGTGGCAGCTCGCGCAGTTGGCCGCATTGGTCGCGCCGCCCCTCACCGCGAGTCCGTGATAACTCTCCGCAAATGTCTGCACGCGGTCCCTGGGCATGCCGAACTTGCTGTTGATGCGTTCCGATTCATGGCAGCGGCTGCATGTTTCTCCCACTTTGCGCACGGACCCGGCGAGCGAGCCGATCTTGTGCTCTTCATGGCAGTCAACGCAGGTGGGCGTTTCCGTCACACCCTTGCCGGTCGCCCTGCCGTGCACGCTCGCCGCCACATCCTCCGCCTCCTGCATGTGGCACTGGCCGCACGTTTCCCCCACCTTCGAAAAATGCGTGGTGGATTTTTCCGAGCCATGGATGAACACCTCGTGCGAGCCGTGGCAATCCACGCATGTCGGCGCGGTATCGTCGCCGTTGTCCTGCGCCCTGCCATGCACACTCGCGCCAAAACTCGCCGACTGCTCCTCGTGGCAGCGCGCGCAGTCCACTTTTTGAGCCGGTTTTTCATCGTCCGGATGTTCGGTGGTCAGGTCTTCGTGACACTCGCTGCAAAGGTTCTTGGCATGCACCGAGGCGCGCAGCTTTTTCTCGTCCACAAACATCGAAACCTCCTTGCCGTCGCGCTCCATCGTCAGATCCTTGTCACTGTGGCATTCGAGGCAGGTTTCATCGGGGATCGCCTCTTTCTCCTCCGCCGCCTGCGTGGCGAATGGAAACCACAGCATCCATGGAATGAGGGCTTTCAGGCTTATCAACACAAACGACCTTCGCCATGATGATCCTTCCATGGCTGTCATTCTTGTCGGGAATCCACAGCCCGGCCAAGCGATGGGCACGTTTCACTGCGCATATTTTGCTCGTCATGCGGACTGCCACTCCGCCGGATTTTCGGAAAATTCGGTTTTGCGCGATGGACCTCCCTGCCCATACTGCCGCGGGAAAATTTCCGCATGATCACCTACAGCAAAGCACCCCACCCGCGCGAACACCGCCTCATTTTCAGAAACGTGGACCGCGAGGGCTGGGACACCTCCATCGACTGCTACATGCGCGACGGCGGATATGAGGATCTGAAAAAGGCGCTCGCCATGCAGCCGAAGGACATCACCGAGGAGGTGAAGAAATCCGGACTGCGCGGACGCGGCGGCGCGGGGTTCCCCACCGGCATGAAGTGGACTTTCATTCCGCCCAACAACACCAAACCCGTCTATCTCATCTGCAACGGTGACGAATCCGAACCCGGCACGTTCAAGGACCGCTACATCGTCCATCAGGACCCGCACCAGCTCATCGAAGGCATGGTGATCTCGTGTTTCGCCGTCGGCGCTCACACGGCCTACATCTATCTTCGCGAGGAGTTTCCCGAAGCCGCGCTCATCATGGAGAAAGCCATCGAAGAAGCCCGCGGGAAAAATTTCGTCGGCAAGAACGTGCTCGGCTCCGGCTTCGATCTGGAAATCCACGTCCACCGCGGCGCGGGTGCCTACATCTGCGGCGAGGAAACGGGCCTGATCGAATCGCTCGAGGGCAAGCGCCCCTATCCGCGCATCAAGCCGCCGTATTTCCCCGCCGCGCTCGGTCTCTATATGTGCCCGACCATCGTCAACAACGTCGAGTCGCTCTGCCATGTGAAACACATCATCCGCATGGGCGGCGACGAATACGCCCGGCTCGGCGTGCCGCGCAACACCGGCACCCGCATCCTCTGCGTTTCCGGCGACGTGAAAAACCCCGGCTACTTCGAGGTCGAGGTCGGCAAGCTCACGATGCGCGAGTTGTTATATGACATCTGCGGCGGTCCCAAGGACGGACGCGAACTCAAGGCCGTCATTCCCGGCGGCTCGTCATCGAAAATCCTGCGCTGCGACGAAGTCTTCAAACTGAAAAACCCGGACGGCAGTGAACGCGATCTCTCGTTCTGGGACATCCCGCTCGATTTCGACACGCTGGCCGCCTGCGGCTCCATGGCCGGTTCCGGCGGAGTGATCGTCATCGACGACTCGCGCAAGATGTCCTGGGTGCTCAACAACCTGAACGCCTTCTACGCCCACGAATCCTGCGGCCAATGCACGCCCTGCCGCGAAGGCTCCACCTGGATGAAGAAAATCTCCGACCGTATCGTCGCCGGTGACGCCAGCCCCGAAGACGTCGCCACTCTGGAAAGCGTGGCCTATCAAATCGACGGCCGCACCATCTGCGCCTTCGGCGAGGCCTCGTCATGGCCGGTGGAGGCGATCATTTCCAAGTTCCGCGACGAACTCATCGCCGACACCAAGCCTGAAAACGCCGCCAAACCCCACAACCCGGAGACTGAAGCCCAGCAACGGTTCATGTCATGCGCCAACTCCTGATATCCGCCCTAATGATCTCAAGCGTCCTCGGAGCCGCGCCCGAAGCCCGCGAGTGGAAAGCCGCCGACGGCACCATCATCAAATACCGCTGGAGCGCTCCGGAAAAAATCGAACCCGGCAAAACCCATCCTCTTGTCCTGTTCCTCCACGGCTCCGGCGAACGCGGCGATGACAACGCCGCCCAGCTCAAGCACGGCGTCATCCCCATCATCAAAGGCGCGGAAAAAATCGGCAAACCGGTTTTCCTCATCGCCCCGCAATGCCCTGCGGACCGCTGGTGGTCCGCGCCCAAAACCGACAGGACCGCCCTTACCGCCGCCGACCAGCCCAACGCGTTGTTGGAAAACGTGCTCGCCCTCGTCTCCAGCATCCAGAAAGAGCACCCCGTCGATCCGAAGCGTTTCCACATCACCGGCATCTCGATGGGCGGCTTCGGCACCTGGGATCTGTTAGCGCGCGCGCCCGGCCGCATCGCTTCGGCACTGCCGGTTTGCGGTGGCGGCGATCCCGCGCTCGCAGCGAAGTTCAAAGACGTTCCGATATGGGCCTTCCATGGGGAAGCGGATAACGTGGTACCCGTGCAAGCCACGCGCTCCATGATCGAAGCTCTCGAAAAAGCCGGCGGCAAACCCAAGGCCACCTACTACCCCGGCGTCGGCCACGACTCGTGGACCCCCACCTATGACAACCCGGAAGTCATCCGCTGGCTGCTTGAGCCAGCGGATTAACCTCCGTCATTTTCAGGCTTCCGGAGCTGCGCCGAGTTTCAGTTCGATGACCACCTCGTCGCGGATCAGGTCGTCGGCCTTGCCGGCATACACGATGCCGAAGTCCTTGCGGTTGATGTCGAACTTCGCATGGATTTTCGCCTTTTCTCCGCTGACTTCCGCGCTTGCGGGGAAGGTGATGTTCTTGCTGGTGCCGTTGAGCGTGAGGTTGCCGGAAACCTCGAATTTGCCTTCGGACACGCTCTTCAAGGCGGTGAGTTCAAAGGACGACTCGGGGTGTTTCGCCACGTCGAAGAAGTCCGCGCTTTTGAGGTGTTCCGTGAGCTTGTCGTTGTCGGACCAGAGCGAGGTCATGTCGATGGTGATTTTCTGTCCGGTGCCGGCGAGCGCGTTGCCGGCCACGGTGAAGTTGCCGGTGAAGGATTTGAATCCGCCGCTGTGGCTGCCGGTTACTTTGGAGCCGGTGAAGAGGATTTCGGAATCCGGGGTGAAGGCATATTTCACTCCGCTCGCGGCCTCGGCGGCGGGGGCGACTTTCACCGCTTCGCTGACGGAGGCGCTGTCGGTTTTGTCCGCGGGATTCTCACAGGATGAGAGAATCAACGCGGCGGAGGATAATATAATCAGGGATGTGGTTTTCATGTTTCAGTAATGGTTGTGGGTTGGTGTTGGTCTTATCGGAGATCAAACAGAAGCGCTTCGAGTCCTTCCGGGCCGGCTTGGATTTCAAGAGCCGCGGCTTCCTCGATGGAGGCGGCGTCGCCGGGGCCGAGTGTCACGCCGGACAGGCGGGCGCTGCCGCGGATAACATGCAGCCAGACGCCGCGTCCCGCCGCGAGATCATGTGTGACAATTTCTTCAGCCTTGGCGCGAAGCAGATAGATCGAAGCATCCTGGGCGATGCGCGCCGAGCCTTCGCGTCCGTCTTCGGAGATGACCAGGAGTTTGTTGCGGTCTTTGGTTTCCGCGGGCGGAGTCCATTCGGTGTAAGCGGGTTCGAGACCGCGCACGGAGGGAGTGATCCAGATTTGCAGCAGGCGCACCTGCTCGGTCGTGCTCGGGTTGAACTCGGAGTGCAGCACGCCGCTGCCAGCACGCATGAGTTGGATCTCGCCGGGCTTGAGTGCGCGCTTGTTGCCCATCGAATCCTGGTGGGCCAGCGTGCCTTCAAGCACATAGGAGAAGATTTCCATGTCACGGTGCGGATGGGTCGGGAAACCTCCGCCGGGCGCCACGCGGTCGTCGTTGATCACGCGCAGCGAGCGGAAGCCCATGTGCGCGGGATCGTAATAGTCCGCGAAGGAAAACGAGTGCCAGGTATCCAGCCAGCCGTGGTTCGCATGTCCGCGCTCGCCGGCGCGGCGGATCTTGAGTGTGTGGTTTGCAGTCATGTCCCCATCATACCCATCCGCTCCGACCCGGCCAATGCCATGTCCGCATGCATGCCATGCCGGGCAGGCATGGGCGCTTGCGTCAGCCCGCAGTTTTGAAGCTGGCCGCGGCGGGGGATATGCCGCAATTTCCGGGGGTGGAATTGAGACACCTCAAACACTTCGTGGCGGTGGCGGATGCCGGGGGCATCAGCGCGGCGGCTCGCCAGCTTGGTCTCACCCAACCCGCGCTCAGCCGGCAGATCAAGGCGCTGGAGGATGATTTGGGAGTGGTGCTGCTGGATCGCGGCGCGCGTTCCTTCACGCTGACGTCCGCGGCGGAAACCCTTCTAACAGACGCACGCAAGCTGCTGGAGTTCTGCGACGCGATGACCGCCCGCGTTCGCGCGGCGGCGGACGGCCTGCCGTTGCGCATCGGCTACTCGCCCTCGCTGGCCGGCGATTTCCTGCCGCATGCGATCGAGTGTTTCGGGCAGCTTCATCCCGGCGTGCGCGTGAGTCTTCACGACGCCTCATCGGTCGAAATGCAGCAATCATTGCTCGCCGGAAAACTCGATCTGATGGTCACCGTGCCATGTGGTCCCGCTGACGGCGTCGAGTGGACGACCCTGCGCGAGTGCGGCTGGCAGCTTGCAATGAATCCGCGCCACCGGCTCGCCTCACAAGTGATGGTGAAACCCTCCGATCTCGATGGCGAAAAACTTTTGTTATATGATCGCGGGCAATATCCGGACTACTGGAGCCGCGTGACGGCATACTTCAAACAACACGGCATCCAGGCAAAGGTCGCCGGTGAGTTCGACGGCATCGCCAGTCTCGCGGCGGCGGTGGAGGCGAATCTCGGCTGCGCGATCATCGCCGAAACCACCCGACTGACGGGTGACGGCGCAGGACGCATCATCACGCGTCCGCTTGATCCGCAACCGCAGCCGATCGTTGTCGCGGCGGGTGTGTCCGCGCGTCACGCCGCGCCGGATCACGTGCGGGCCTTCATCGGTGAGATGATGCTTCAGGTTTCCGCGTGAGCGGGTGTCGAATGACGGCGGATGCGGATGATGCGTTTCCACAACCAGATTGCGAAGGCGCAGCAGAACACCACGATGCCGACGAAAACAAACAGCGCGATCGTCGGAAAAAAACCAATCAATGCGAGACCTCCGAGCACCAGGCCGTCCTCGGTCACGCTCGCCACGGAGTTGGAAACAGGCTCCGGCGAAAGATTCACAACCGCCCGCACGCCCGCCTTCGTTCCGTGAGTGGAAAGCGAAGCCGTGCCCGCCAACAGCGCGGCGATGACCAATACCACCGGGTCCATGCCGCCGAGCGCGGCCAGCGCAAGCAGCACGCCGCCGACCGGGCGGATCAACGTGTGAAGGCTGTCCCATGCCGAATCCACCATCGGCACCTTGTCGGCGAAAAACTCGATGAGAAACATGCCCGCCGCGATACCGAGCACCCAGGAGTTTCCCAGCACGGCGAGCTGCGCGTATTCACCGCCAAGTTCCAGCCAGCCGAAGCGCAGCACCAGGCCCACCACCAGCACGGTGAGGTAGAGGTTCACACCGGCAAGCGCCGCAAGCCCGAGGGCGACTCCGAGTTGGTCTAGCAGTGTCATGCCGGTTGGAATTCAGGATGAATGGCTGGTCTTCCTCTCAGACGTTTGGCTTTTATAATGTCTCCGCTGTAGACTGCATTACGGCAATTCGCGGATGCGGAGTTTGCGGAACTGGATGGGCGAGCCTTCGCTTTCGAGGCAGAGGTAGCCGCTGGCGGGATCGCATTGGTTGCCGCCTGAAACTTCCTCGCCGTTCACTGACAGGCGCACCTCGCCGTTGACGGCGCGGATGTGGTAATGGTTCCACTCGCCATGGCCTTTGGTGAGGTTCTTGCGCGGGAAACTGCGGCTGCCGTCGGGCGAGAGCGGCGGAAACGGTGTCATCTTCACACGCACGGGAAAAACATCGCCGTGGGTGGTGAACCAGTCGGTGGCCTTGCCGGCGGCTTTCATCTGGTCGGTGAAGGCGGGATCGAGGACTTGCACTTCGATGCCATCGGGCAGGCCCGGCTTTCCGGCGGCGGTGAGTTTCTCGATGGATGTCGGCGTGGTCCACACGAAGACTCCGGAGTTGCCGGCGGGTTTTTCGTGCATCCACTCGGCGACGAGTTCGAAGTTGGTGTAGGGTTTGACGCTGCGGATCACACTGACCGGCTGGCCGGTGCAGTGGAGGACGCCGTTCTTCCATGACCAGGTGTCGTCGGCGCTGTTGACTTTTGCGAAGTCGGCTTCCGTTAGATCGCGGAAGCCGGGCACGGTGCCGTCGATGGGCGCCTGCGGGATGAACTCCTTCAACTTCGCGATGTAGCCATCGACGCCGCCCTTGAGTTCGCCGAGATCCTTGGAGAGTTTGTTGCCTTCCGAATCGAGCACCCAGATGGTGGGATAACCTCCGGCGAGGTATTGTTTTTCGAGTGCGGCGTTTTGTTTTTTGAGTTCGGGCGGCTGCTCTTTTTTCCTCGGATAGTCCGCCTCCATCAGGATGAAGTGTTGTTTCGCGAAATCCATGAAGGCCGCCCGGGAGATGACTTCCTTTTCGAGCTTCTTGCACCAGCCGCACCAATCGGAGCCGGTCATGTAGAGGAGGATGGGTTTGCCTTCGGCCATGGAGCGGGCCTTGGCGGCCTGCCAGTCCGTGGTCCAGCCATCGGTGGCGGATGCGAAGGCGATGGTGAGCGACCATGCCGCGATGATGTGGTTTGTAGGCTTGTTCATGGGGATGCGGGTCAGCCGTTGAGCGCCCAGCCGTCACGATAGGTTTTGGTGACGAACTCTGCGGCCTCGGGGCAGTTGGTGGCTTGAAGTTTCGCGGCGTCCCATTCGAGTTTTTTGCCGGTCCGGAAAGCGACCGCGCCTAACAAGTTGTGTTCGACGAGCGCCCCGGAGTAATCGAAGTTGCAGGTGGTGGGCGCGCCGGTTTTGCAGGCGTGGATCCATTCCTCGTAATGGCCGAGCGATGCCGGAATGAGTTTTTCGGGAGTCGGCGCGTCGTAGGTGGTCATGTCGTTTTTGAGCACCACGATGCGGAAGCCGTAGTCGGCAAGAAGCCAGCCTTTGTCGCCGGTGAAGAGGATGCCTTTTTCCGCGACGCCCTCGCGGCTGATCGCGGATATGGGCATGCCGGGCATGAGTCCGCCGTCATACCAGCGGACTTTGACAGCAGGTCGCCCGTCGGTGGCGGGATGATCCCAGGCCACCTTGATTTCGCCGGGATAGGAATCCGGATGCATCGGCTTGCCCTGGGCCTCGCAACTCGTCGGGAAACGCAGGCCCAGCGCCCAGTATGGAAGGTCGATGAGGTGGCTGCCCATGTCGCCAAGCTGGCCGGTCCCGAAATCCCAGAAGCGGTTCCAACTGAGGCAGGATTTCAGGTATTCCGGATTGTAGGGATGGAAGGGCGAGGGGCCGATCCAGAGATCCCAGTCGATGTGGGAAGGCACGGGCGATACGGCCGGAAAATAGGCGGGGGTTTCGCGCGGGCGTTTCACCCAGACATCGGCGGATTTGACGGTGCCGATCACGCCGTCGCGGATCAACTCGACCACGCGGCGGTAGTTGTCCGTGGCGTGGATCTGGGTGCCCATCTGGGTGGCGAGCTTGTCCTTGTTCTTGAGCCAGGTTTCGCGAACGACCCGCGCTTCATGCACCGAGTTGGCGAGAGGTTTCTCGCAATAGACATGCAGGCCGCGGTTCATGGCCCAGACACACACAAAGGCGTGGACGTGATCGGGCGTGGAGCAAACCACGGCATCGAGATCCTTTTGTTCGAGGCATTTCCTCCAGTCGGTATAAGTCTTCGCGTTGGGGAAACGTTTCGCGGCTTTGGCGAGGTGGTTGGCGTCCACATCGCAGATGGCGGCGATGTTTTCGCCGCTCACGCCATCCAGATTCATGGCGCCGCGCCCGCCGACGCCGATGACGGCGATGTTGAGCTTGCCGTTGGGCGAACGGGTGCCGGCCATGATGCCGCTTGGGAGGATGGTGAGTCCGGCGGCGGCCAGCGATGAGTGACTCAGGAAGGTGCGGCGTTTCATGGAGTTGAATGAAAAAAGCGGAAGTATGGTTCAGCACGCATGACTTCCGCTTGATATTGGCATGCGGGTCGCAGACCCGCGGTCCCGGCATATGATCAGGAGGGCTTTCCGAAAACCTCCACTTCGATGTAATGGTTCATCTCGTTGGAAGTGTTGCCCTTGCTGTAGAGGCGGACGTAGCGGCCCTTGGCGCCCTTGGCATCGGCGAGCAGGCCGAAGCGGGTTTCGACATAAGGGCGGTCACTGCCTTTGCCCATCTTGGCGGAGTCGTCGTAGTCGTTGTTGTAGATGGTGGTGACGCCGGTCTTGAATTCCGGATCATCGGAAACCTGGATGATGACGTCATGATAGGCGCGCTTTTGCGAGTGGAAGTGCCAGGCCCAGACGGCGGCAAGCTCCGCGCTTTTTTCCAGGTCGATCTGCACCCATTGCAAACCTTCGAGCAGTTCGACGAAGTAACCTTCGCCGGCCTCCTTGTCGCCATCGGTGACGAGGGTGAGATCGCCGATAATCGGCGCGTCGTCGCTGGAGGTGACCTTCTTGCCCTTGGAGAGCAGCACGGTGCCTTCGGGAACGAGAAACTCGGGGGCTTTGGTGGGAGCCTGCACGAGGTTGGGCACGTTGATCGGGCGCGGCGTGCCTTCGATGAGCTCCGGCGGGAGATCGGTGGCAAGCGGCACGCCGCCTGGAGTTCCGGCGGGGCCGGCGGGAGCATCGGCGGCCGGGGCAGGGGCCGGGGTGCCGGTGGCGGTCGGAGCATCGGCGGCGGTTTCGGTTTTCTTGCCGCAATTGGAGAGGGCAAGGGCGGAGAAGGCACAAAGGGCGGTGATGGTCAGTTTATATTTCATACGGAGAGGTGTTCGGATGTGAAGTCGATGGGCTGTTTGCTGAGAGCGGAGGGATTGACCCAGAAGATGGGGGCTTCGCTCTCGAAAGCGTGGCGGGCGTCGCAATTGAGTTTGCCCTTGCCGCGCACGGCGTCGAAGAAGTTTTCCAGGTGCGGCTGGTGGGCGGGCTTGGCGAAGCTGCCGGGGAGATCGAAGATGTCGGGCGCGGCGGACTCGTAGGCTTTGACTGCGCCGTCACTGGACTCGGGCTTCGGCGGCGCGGGCCTGCGCACGAGATAACCCTTGTTCACCAGGTCGCTCCAATCCGGCACGTGGTTGCCGCTCTCGCGATAAATCGCGGAGGTGGCGGCGATTTCCGATATCTTGATGGAGGCCTCGGTGCCCATGAAGCTCTCGAAGAACCCGCCGCCATAGCTGGTGGTGGTGAGCACTTGATAGAAAGCGCGCACCTCGCCCTGAGGGGTGTCGTAGTCGAAAAGGCACATCACGTTGTCGAAGTGTTCGCGCTTCTTGAAGTAGGAGTTGCCGCCGGTGGCGAAAACGCGCTTTGGCACGGTGCCGAGGAACCAGTTGAAGATATCAATTTGGTGCGCGCCAAGGTCGGAAATCGGACCGCCGGAGAGATCGCGGTAGGTGCGCCAGTTCATGAACTGGTGCATGTCCTTGAAACCATACTGATTCAGAACGGCGGTATCGATGACGAGATTTTTCTTGTAACCGATGTCATTGGAGGAGCCGAGCGAGCGGTTCCACTGGCCGTTGGCATTGACAATCTGACCGCAGATTTTTTTGCCATTGATCAGGCGGTTGTAGGTGAAGAGGTAGCGCGGATTGCTGCGCCGCTGGTGGCCGATCTGGCAAAGCTTGCCGGTTTTCTCCATGGCTTTGACCATGGCGCGCGCGCCTTCGATGGTGTTGGACATCATTTTCTCACAATAGACGTGGAGGCCGGCTTCGAGGCACTTCACGGTATGCGGCGAGTGCCAGAAGTCGGGAGTGGCGATGATCGCGACATCGAGTCCCTTTTCCTTGGCCAGCATGTCATCGATGTCCACGTAGGCGTTCGGCTTGCCGCCCTGATGGGCGGCGATGGCTTTCACCGCGTTGTCGCGGTTGTAATCCCAGATATCGCACACCGCCTGGAAGCGCAGGCCGGGAATGTTCTTCATCGCGACGAAGAGGGCCTCGCGGCCTTGTTTGCCGAAGCCGACGAGTGCGATATTGATGGCATCCGAGCCTCCTGTCTGATTGGCGGCGCGGAGGATGTTGGGCGCGCCGAGCACGAGGCCCGCGCCCGCGCCTGCGAATGACTTCGAGAGGAAGCTGCGGCGGGTGAGGTTGGTGGGATCGATGTTCATGGGATTTACCATTTCTTGAGGATAGCCACGCGGTTGTGTTGCGCAAGTGCCAGCGCCATGACGATGAGAATCATGTGAGTGCCGAGCCAGGACACGCCATCGTCCTGCTTGATGAGGATGAGGCCCCAGGTGAGGCTGATGTAGAGCAGGCCGAGCAGGAAGAGCGAGCTGCGGTAGGCGATGCCTAACAGGATGGTGAGACCGAGGATGATCAATCCGGGACCCAGCAGTTTGTCATAGAGCGGCAGCGCGAACTTGAGCATGAGCGGCTCTCCCTCAAACTTTTTCATCAATGCTTCCGGCACGCCGTGGTATGCGTCGAGCGCATAGACTTTCTTGGATATCACCGTGCCAAGTCCTTCCGCGTTGGCAACACCATCCACTTCCGCGGTTTGACCCTCGATCTGGATGGTTTTCGAGTATTTCTCGATGCCGGTTTGCACGGCGCGCACGCCGAGCCACACGCGCAGCAGCAGGGAACCGTAAACGAGGGCGAGGGTGTTGGCGTTGCAACAGGACTTCCGGTCTTGGCAGGATTGTTCAGCTTCGTTGGACATGGTGTTATATGTGGGTGGAGATGATGGAGATCAGACGAAACGCGCGCTGAGGCGCGGGTGGGCGGCTTGTTCGGCGTTGCCGGCGACTTTTTCCGCCTTGGGATCCCATGTGAGCGGTTGTTTCGTATCGAGGGCGGTGATTGCCAACTGGCCGAACGAGGAGGCGCGGTGGGAGGCCTCGGCATGCGAGACGGGGAGTTCGCGCGAGCGCACGCAGTTGATGAAATTCTGCTGGTGCGAGGGTGGCTTGGTCTCGAAATCCGCGGGAAGATTGCGCAGCATCTCGCGATCCGAGGCTTCGAGCCTGCCGCGATCGACGTGGATCCAGCCGTTTTCCCCGGTGAACTTGGTGCCGCCGAAGTCGCTGCGGACTTCGACGACGCGGCCGTCGGCGAAGGTGCCTTGATAGGAATAGTTGATGTAGGTGTCGAAAAGCTCGTGTTTGCCAAGCTCGCCGGTGCCTTCGACTTTCACCGGGCCGGTGTGGTCGAGACTCAGGGCCCAGAGGGCGATATCCACATGGTGGCCGACCCAATCGAGCAGCTGGCCGCCACCGAAGGCATTGAGCCAGCGCCAGTTCCACGGGTGGACCATCGGGTGGTAGGCGAAATCCTTGGCCGGGCCGCGGTAGCGCTCCCAGTCGAGGGTTGCGGGCGGTTTGCCGATCATTTCCGCCCATTTTTCCTGAGGCACGTGATTTTGGATGCTCATGCCGGCGGGAGTGCCGCACTCGCAACGGGTGATCTTGCCGAGGGTGTTGTTCTGGACCAAGGCGTGAAACCGGCGGAACTCGCCACCGGAGCGCTGCCATGAGCCGGTCTGCCAGACGCGCTTGTTTTTCGTGACCGCATCCACCAGGGCACGGCCCTCGCCAAGGCCCCATGCGAAGGGTTTCTCGCCGAAGATGTCGAGACCGGCATTGGCGGCGGCAATGCCAATCTTGGCATGCCAGTGGTCGGGCGTGGCGAGGCTGATGGCGTCGAGGCCGGGGTGTTTGAGCAAGTCCTCGTGGTTGGCGTAGGTTTTGCAGTCCTGATTCTTGTAATGACCATCGACCTTGGCTTTGGCCTTGGCCATGTTGTTGGAATCCACATCGCAGACGGCGACGACGCGCACTCCCTGGATGTTGAGGAAATTCGTCATGTTGCCCATGCCTTGGCCACCGCAACCGACGATACCGATGAGGATTTCGTCATTGGGCGAGCCGCTCTGGGCGCGGAGGAAGGCCATCGGAGCGAGGCCCAGCGCGGCGGCACTGGCGGTTAGAAACTTGCGCCGCGGGATGGTGGATAGACTGGTCATGCGGTGGCAGGGATACGGCCCTTGTTGCGCGATCTTTCCGGAAAATACCTCATGGGACCGGCACGCGGGAATCCATCCGCTCGGGGCCGCGTTTGCAAGAATCAAAAAATCACCGGGTGCTTGTGGTTTTCGCGTCCCGTTTCCACTTGCGCGCCCGGTATTGCAGGGCTATCGGCGCGGGCGTGAACGGTCGAACAATTTGCCTCATCGCTTGCCTGGCCGGGCTTTCCTCCTGCCGGGAAAAGCCCGAAGTCACGGTCACCGAAAGCCGCGAGCCGACCACGCGCGACAAGCCGCCACGGCTGCACGCCACCAGCGACGAGCGCTTCCGCGATGCCAAGCCCAGCCCGGTCAAGGGTCGCGCTCCCGAGAACTGGCTGTCCGTGCCCGCCACGCAATTCCGCCAACTCAACTACCGCTTCGGCACCAGCGGCCAGGGCGAGGTATGGGTCACGCTTACCGGCGGCACGGTGCTCGACAACGCCAACCGCTGGCTAGGCCAGTTCGACGCGACACCCATTGATCAAGCCGCACTGGATAAACTTCGCACCATCCCGATTGCCGGCGGCAGCGGCGTGTGGGTCGAGGCCGGGGGCGACTATGCGCCGGGCAGGGGCGAGCCGCCCAGACCCGGCTCCGCCCTCGCCGGAGTGATCGCCTCGGTCGGCGGGCAAATCCTTACTGTCAAGATGGTCGGTCCCAAAGCCGAGGTGGAAGCGGCGCGCGCCGATCTCGAAAATTTTGCAAAAAGCGTCGAGCTGGCCGATTGATGCCGCCCGCAGCACCCGTTTCACAACTTTTACATGGAATCCTCCGCCGAAGCCGCCGCACCCAAGCCCGCCCGCAGTCTTGGAGGAAAAATTTTCGACATCCTTTCGGGATTCGGACTCGCCACCATCCTATTGCTGATGCTGGGGCTGCTCACGTTCTTCGCCACTCTCGAACAGGTCGAATACGGACTCTATCCCACGCTCAACAAATACTTCCACTGGCAGTCGCCTTTCCTGATTCCCGAACTCAACGGCAAAATGATTCCCCTGCCGCTGCCCGGCGGCTATTGGGTCGGCGCGCTGCTCCTGCTCAATCTAACACTCGGCGGCGTGATCCGCATCCGCAAGGGTTGGAGACATGCCGGCAATCTCATCTCCCACCTTGGCATCATCTTCATGCTCGTCGCCGGCGGCGTGGCCCACCATTTCTCGGAGCGCGGAAACATGGCCGTCGGAGAGGGAGAAACCAGTAACACCGCGGAGGACTACTTTGAATACGTCGTCGAGGTGGCCGAAGTGATCGATGGCAAAACGCCCAAGATCCATGTCATCCGCGGCAAGCATCTAACCGATTTGGAACCCGGAAAAACCCGCGTCTTCCGCCTGCCCGGGCTGCCCTTCGATCTGGAAATCGGCGGTTATCTCAAAAACGCGCTCCCCGTATCCATCACCGAGCGCGCCCCCGCCGCGGGCGAATTGAAGGCGGACAACTATTATCTCATGTCGCGGCCCGATGAAATCAACGCCGAGGCAAACACCGCCGCCTGTTACGCCCGCGTCGTTCATCGCGACGGCGGCGGCAAATCCGATCCCTTCATCCTCGCGGGCGCGAGTTTCCACCCCTTCACCGTGAAGCATGGCGAACGCGTCTTCACCGTGGACATGCGCAAGCGCCTTTGGCCGATGCCCTTCAGCGTGCGTCTCGACGAGTTCACCGCCGAGTTCCATCCCGGCACGATGAAACCCAGCAAGTTCGTCAGCAAGATCACGCGCCTCGAGAACGACAGCGAGGCGAAATACACCATCCAGATGAACGAGCCGATGCGTTACGAAGGACTCACCTTCTTCCAGGCCAGCTACGGCCCGCCCGGCGCGGGTCCCGGCCAGCGCATGTATTCGGTTTTTGAAATTGTGAGAAACCCCGCCGACAAGTGGCCGGAATACAGTTTATACATCGTCACCTTCGGCATGCTCGTCACCTTCCTCACCAAACTCGGCGCTTACCTCGCCGGCAACTCCCGCAGGAAACGCAATGTCTGAGAACTCATCACGCGCCGGACGCTGGATCGCCGCCATGCTCGCCATGGCCGGCCTCGTCGTGGTGTTCTATCAACTGGTGGTGGACAACACGCCCAAGGGCGAGGTCCGCAAGATCGAGAACTACAAGCCATGGTCCGCAGGCATACTGGGTGCCGCGGAAACCCTGCCCGTGCAGGACGGCGGCCGCATCAAGCCTTTGACCACCTATGCCGGCTTCACCATGCTCTCGCTGCACGGCGCGCGCTCGATGAAAGTCGCCGACTCCACCGGCAAGGAACAGCGCATCAAGCCCACCGCATGGCTGCTCGACATCCTCTTCCGCCCGCAGTTCGCCATCCAGCAGCCGACCTTCCGCATCGACAACTCCGCCGTGCTCGAAGCCATCGGTGTGAAGCCGCGCGGCAAGCGCGACCGTTACAGTTATTCCGACATCGAACCCGGCCGCGAGAAACTCGGCGAACTCACCGAGGCCTACGGCAAGATCGAGGCGAAGAAGCGCGACTCGCTGCAAACCCAGGTGCTGGACCTCGCCACCAACCTGCGCACTTATGAAAGCCTGTTGGGCTGGTTCACCTTCGCGCGCGGCGGAGTGGTCCTGCGCGGCTCCGGCGAGAACGGCAACCCGGACAAACGCGCCGATGTCAGCGCGCTGATGACCATCGCCCCCGACATTCGCAAACAAGTCGATGCGGCACGCGGCGAACGCGGAGCCATCCCGGAAAACTTGCAGGACCTCCTCCAGCAAGTCGTCGATATCTCCAACTACGCCAAAACCGGACTCCACATCCTGCCACCCGCCGATCCCAAGGACACGCTCTGGAGAAGCGCGGGCGACGCCATCATGGATGTGATGACCGACAAGACGAAGGATCCGCAAATCTTCATCGATGACATCAAGGCGCTTGAAACCACCGCCCGCTCCATCTCTTCCGGCGAGGATGAGTTCCTCAGGGAATTCACCGCCCTGCGCGACCGCATCGCCAAACGCGCCGCCGGGCGCGGTGAAAACCGCAGCGTCGCGCTGGAGGCCGCCTACTATCGCAAAAACTGGTTTCTCCACGCGCTGGCGTTTTTCCTGATAGGCACCCTCGCGGCCATGGCCATGTGGACCTTCGGCGGCAGCACCGCGGGCCGGGTTTTCTCGTGGGCCACCTTGGCCGCCACCGGCACGGGACTCGCCTTCTGCATCACCGCCATCACCAAGCGCTGCATCATCATGCAGCGCCCGCCGGTCGGAAATTTATATGATACCATCATCTTCATCGGCAGCACCGTCGTGCTGCTGGCCTTGATCGTCGAGTGGCTCACGCGGCGGCGTTTCGCGCTCGGCTTGGCACCCATGCTCGGCACCGCGCTCATCATCCTTGCCCGCCGCTTCGAACTGGGCGACGCCAAGGACCACATGGACCCCTTGGTGGCGGTGCTCGATTCCAACTTCTGGCTCACCACCCATGTCATCACCATCACGCTCGGTTATTCGGCGGGCCTCTTGAGCGCCTTCCTCGCCGCGGGCTTCGTCCTGCTCTGCGGCCTCGGTCTTGACGGCGGCGACCGCGACCTGCGCCGCGCGCTGACCCGCGCCGTCTATGGCATGCTCTGCGTCACACTCTTCCTCTCGCTGGTGGGCACCGTGCTCGGCGGCATCTGGGCCAACTACTCGTGGGGCCGCTTCTGGGGCTGGGATCCCAAGGAAAACGGCGCCCTGCTCATCGTGCTCTGGACGCTTGCCGTCCTCCACGCGCGCCTCGGCGGATACCTCCGCGAATGGGGCATCCACCTCGCCGCGATCTTCACCGCCATCGTCGTCACCTTCTCGTGGTGGCATGTCAATTTCCTCGGCGTCGGACTGCACAACTATGGCTTCACCGCCGGCAAGAACACCATCTGGGCCTTCTATGGATGCATGTCCGCCGTGCTCCTCGCCGGTTTCATCGCCATGATGGTCGAGAAGGAAAGCCGCAGGCGGGTTGCGTGATTCATTCGCCTTCGGTGATGCCCGCGGCAACAGGCCTGTGGCCGCCGATCTTCATTCTCCGGGAAATCCAGTCCCGGAACCCAGGGACCGCCTTCTCTCTCCGATCCCGCTGATCAACACACCAGCCGCAAGCGCAACACATCTCAGCCGTAACCATGCAGTAGGCGATTGAGAATTGGCGCTCCCCCGCTGGGCTAGGCAAGTTGTGGGTGTGAAAAAACACAAACGGCCAAGTCCCAAGACGGTTCACCCAACGGTGGAG